>VFQQ010000530.1_pt1 | contig 73858 bp, 120 predicted proteins | sample 3512341 | NCBI WGS metagenome assembly VFQQ01 (sample SAMN10412373, study PRJNA504923) | tailings metagenome | isolation source: Relicate 2 Philex TSF1 revegetated site | place: Philippines: Tuba, Benguet | collected 2017-08-29
GCGGCGGGGGGCGGCGGGGGGCTGCCTGCTGTTTTGGCCACAGGGATGGGCGAGGGTGGGGACCGGGCAGGCGAGGGCGGTGGGGGCGAGGGGCGCGGCGGCGGGGAGGCGGGAGGGGGGCGTGGTGAGGGTTTAGGGGGTGGAGGCGACTTGGGTGGAGGGGAGGGCATGGGAGAGGGCGGGGGTGAAGCAGTGCGTGGAGCGGGTGGAGGGGATGCCTCCAGGCTGGCCAGTGTCTTGGCGGTCGGCGGCGGAGGCTTGGCAACTGGCAGAGGCGGGGGCGAGCCGGATGCCTGTGCAACCACAAGCGCGCCGGTGGCCAGCGCCGTCGCTTTGGCGGGGGGCGGGGGCGAGCGCACGGGTGTTGCCGCAGCCTTGGCAAGCGGGGGCGGCGGCTTGGATGTTGGTTGGGTGGCCACAGCCGTCACAGGGTTGGCTTGCAGAGCGGCAGCCTGCTGCTGCTGCTGCTGCTGCTGCTGCTGCTGCTGCTGCTGCTGGGCCGCAGCCACTTGCTGCCGCTGGCGCTGCGCCGCCTGCTGTGCAGCAAGGGCGGCAGCCTGCTGCTGCGCCGCCTGCTGTGCTAGCTGCGCCTGCTGCTGCTTCAGAGCAGCTGCCTGGGCCTGCGCTTGAGCCTGCCGGGCCGCTGCGGCCGCGGCTGCTTGCTGCTGTTGCTGTTGCTGCGCAGCCAAGGTGGCCGCCTGCTGCTGCTGGGCAGCAAGGGCGGCTGCCTGCTGCTGCTGCTGCTGCTGCTGTGCAAGCAGTGCAGCCTGCTGCTGCTGCTGCTGAGCGGCCAGCGCGGCTGCCTGCTGCGCCTGCTGCGCTTGAGCTTGGGCAGCGGTCGCAGCAGGCACAGCAGGCTGAGCAGGCTGTGCCGGCAGGACGCTTGCCGGCAGTGTTGCATTGGCGGGCACCGCCACCTGCGTCACTCCCGGCAGGCGTTGCAGCAGCCCTCCTGCAAGGGTACCAAACCGAGAGAGCACGAGGTGTTGGCAGACAGCAGATGCATGAGGAGGCCTTGGTCAACATACTGTCACAGGCACGACAGCAAGGTAGGAAGGCTGCCCTCAAACAGCAGACCTCTGGGCATGCTGCAAGGGCCCCGCTGCCGCACGCGTCCGCCGCACAAGCAGCTCCAACCCCTCCCCAACCACCGCTCACTCACTGCGAGCCTCCGCCTGGCCGGCGATGACCATCAACAGCACGAGGAGGGATGCGGCCCTCATGGCTGCTCAGGTTTTTGCAGGGGGCCGCTGGCCGAGCTGCTGCGACAGCGGCCCGCGGCTGCTCGGCGGAGCCTCTGCAAGGCGATCCAAATGGTTGGGCCAAGGGTACTATAGACCAATTGGCAGGCAGCGCGGCGCTTGGCGCCCACGCGGTCTGGCAGACCACCAGTGACCAGCCGGCGGACACTTGCTCAACGCGGAAGCGCGTCCACAGCGCGCCGGTTCAAGCGATCTGAATGCGAGCGGTGAAAAGAATTCAGGCCCTGCAGCCAGCCAGCACCCCCGACCGCAGCTGGTGCAGCAGCTCCCGCCCAGCGCCGCCAGCTGGGGCGGCCGCACGCACACTCGGGGGGCACTACGCTCCCGCACCCTTGGGTGCACACTCTACAAGAACAGGTAAAGGTACACACGCCGGCGCTATAGTGTACACATGCAAATCAATGATGAAACAAGCCGTCTGGCGCTGAAACAAGTCTACATCTTTGCCTGGCCCGCAGCGGCGGCACCACCGCTGCTGCCACTCCCTGCCGCCGTCGCATGCTGCTTGATCCACCCAACCATCTCTTCAGTGAGGTTGTCCGCCACACCAGGCGAGAACAGGACCTGCCGATGGGAAGGCAGCATGTAGCACGCTTGTTACCACACACCGTTGAGTGTTGTGGGCTGGTGTGTGGGGCACAAAGGGACCGTGCCTCAGTCCATCACAGGGCTCGCTTGCGGTGGGGCCGGTGCAAGGCAGCGGCTGGTCGCCTGTGCCCAAGCCGCTGTGGACCAGCATGAAACATCACAGCCCAGTGTGATATTTCACATGCCAAGCATGCGTGTTTTAAGGAAAGCTCGCAGCCAAGAGAAGAACCATCTTTGTGCACACCTCATGGAAGCCTCCGGGCACCAGGTGCATCACCTTGTCCTGAGAAGAGGCGGCCGCAAAGAACGCCTCGCTGGCAGCAGGCGACGTGCACCTGCGCGGGGAGGGCAGGCACGTTTACGGCAGCAGTCGGGGCACAAATGCTAGGCTGCAGGGCCCCGTACACCACCAGGGCAGAGCGGCGGTCGGAGCGGCTGCAGGGTGCGATCAACCACGTTTGAGTGCAGTCCTCCCACGTAGGCGGATGTAGGGCTGTGTAGCACAAGCGTTTCACATGTGCAGAGGGCTGGCATGCCTCCCCTGGCCACCTACACTAGCCAGGGTTGCCTACCGCCCACCAGCCATCACCCTGCTGCCCTCCCGCCCCTCCCGCCTCCCGCCTCACTTGTCGTCGGCGCCATGGTGCACGTACAGCGGCAGCGTGAAGTCCGACCAGCACTTGCGCAGCGCCTGCATGCCCTTGAGCACCTCGTTGCCCGTCCGCACCGGCAGGTTGCCCACTGCATGGTAGGAGAGCGGGGCGGGTGGGGGCACGGGTGTAGGCGGGGCTGTGGGCTGTGTGGACGACAATCCCAGAGGAGCGCCAACGTGTGCCGTACGGCATGCCCCTTTATTGTGTAACCAAATGCGAACAGGTTACCGCCCAACAGCGCCCAATGTGCGGCTTGCCTGTGTTCAGTGGGTCACTGATGTATTCCTGCACGCACTGGGCGTCTGCGGCAGGGACGGCGGCAGTGCAGGTGCGGATAGGGGGTGAGGTTCCTGAGTCATCTGCCTGTTGCTCGGCGTGCTGCTGTTTGCAGCCCAGTTCAAACTGTCATGCACATCATATGTGCCTACCACCAGGCAAACCAGGCTCTTCCCCTTGGGGCCCTCTGCGCTTTGCCTACTCAACAATGCAGCAGACCAATCTAGCAGGCCGACACACCCCTGAACTCACCTGGGTTCATGTCCTTTGGGTCCACAGCCGGCACGATGCGGGCCTTGGGGATGATGGCAGCCAGCACATTGCCCAGTGCGGCCTGGATCCTGCAGTATCACCGAGCTGGGCTGGCCGTCAGCTGCCCTGCGCCACCCAGGTATGTATTCAGGCTGCCCTGCAACTTTGCACTTGCGCACGCAGCGAGGGTCCGCACTCCCTTTGGTTCACAGATGAAGCGCAGTGCTCTATGCGCCTAAGCAAGCGCAACCAGTACACGCCATGCCACAAGTCCAAGCCGCCGGGGGCCCACCTGAGCACCAGCCCCATCTCCACATCCAGCGCTGCGGAGCACAGCAGCAGGCCGGACCAGGCGCTCTGGTCGCGCAGGCAGGCCAGCGCCGCAATCAGGCCGCCCAGCGAGTGCCCTGGTGGGTAAGGGCGAAGGAGATGGGGAGTTGTGGGTGATTTTTGGTGGAGAGTATTGAAGGCTGCCACAGCGGTGGACGGTTCGACATGGTGCACCAGCACTGTGCCAATGCTGTGGCCAGCCTTTGCCGTGCCGCTCGCTCACCAGCAATGAAGAAAGGCACAGGTGCGCCTGGATAGCGTGTTGCCACATCCTGGCGCGCATGGGCACACAGCGCCAGGAACTCGTCCACCTGCAGGCAAAGTGCAGGTTCGCAGTTTGATTGAGAGTTCACATGTGGCAGGTGAACGGGCTGGCGCTGCCCAGTCTGGGAATGGCCTCCTGCAACGGCAGCAATCGGCCGGCCGGCCAAGCAGGCCCTGACTGATCAATTCGGCAGGGGGAAGGGGGGCGCAACCGCATCTTTAACCCAGCACAGCACAGCACATTGGACGGCCTCAACAGTAACAAACCTTCGCATGCTACAAGCACTAGCCAGCTCACCGCGTCTGTGTACGACTCAATCAGCGCGCGGTGACCCTCGCTCTTGCCATGCCCCACAATGTCGCCAGAGTAGACCGCGATGCCGGCGTCCGCAAACTTCTGGAACACTGCAAGCAGCCGCAGAGCAGAGAACACATCAGTTTTAGACAGCGATGCGGGCCAGAGTTACTGCGGCAGAGGGGACGGGAACATTAAAAGCAAACCTGTCACCACACACTCAGGGCAGCACCGGTCATCTGCTTGAGTCCTCTTGTCCTCCCTCTCCACCCACCCTGGTTGTAGCGCCCAATGTGCTCCGCCACTCCGTGGTGCCAGCACAGGCAGGCGGCGGGCGGGCCGTCTGGCAGCACGGTGACGGTGAACAGCTTGTGGCCCTTGGCTGAGGCCCGCTCGCTCTCCAGGAACTGTTGCAAGCAAGGAGTGAGGCAGAATGAAGAGCGGATTCAAAAGCATTGGCAGCTTGGCAGCGAGCACATTTCTACAGTGACATCGCGCTGCAGCAGCGCTCACCTGCACCATGGCTGCTGCGGCGATGCTGCGCTGAAGTTTGCTCCACCTAGCTGACGCGTCGAAAGGCTTGTGACGGGCGCCAAGCCTCGGGGCTGCGGGGCGGGATTGTGAGGCAGGACGGGGTGGGCACCAAGGGTGGCAGCAACGGCAGCGGCAGCGGCGGCCAGAGAATGTCGGTGGCGCTTGTGTGCCTGGTGGAGGCACTTCTCAGCTCATCAAGGTCCAGAAGGAGACCCGTGCAGGGCTCACAAGCAAGCGAGGGCAGCGCACCGACGGAGGGCTTGCGGAGGGTTGCGCCGCGACTGCGGGGAGGGTGGCGGATTGCTAGCATGCGCCCCTCGCAAGAAATCAGCGCGTTGAACGGGCCATTTTACCCTCAGCGGTGGCCACGTCGGCCCCAAAAATGGCTTTGTCTTGACCTTCACAAACGGCGCCAACCCATAGCAGCCGCAACCTGTGGCGTGCCAGGACACAGATGCAAGCGGCTGTGCGGCGTGGGCTGCAGCCCACGAGCCTGGCTGCATGTTGTCGCTCTGTGGCGTTGCCCCAGCCTTGGCAGACCCTGCGCAATGCACTCAGCAGCATGGTTGTGGACGCTGATGCAGTCCCAGGGCAGCAGGGTGATGCCGCTCCTCCAAGCGCCGCCGCCGCTGCCGCCGCCGCCGCCGCCAGCCAGCCCTCGGCGTGGCAGCAGCAGCACGCCAGCAGCACGGCTGGGGCGCAGTCGCCCGTGGCAGCAGCGCAGCAGGCCATGCAGGCAGCGCTGCAGGCCGGCAACTTTGCCGAGGTGCTGCGCCTGCTAGGGGAGAGCGAGGCGGCGGCGGCGGCGGCGGCAGCCGGCGGCGCTGCCTGGCGGCCGCTGGACCGTGCAGCGCTGTATGATCTGGCACTGCGGGCGTGTGCACAGCATGGCGATGCGCAGCAAGCTCGGCGGCTGGTCAGCACCATGTGGAGGCAGCAGGTGCCAGTGGGAGTGATGGCCAACACAGCGCTGCTGCAGGCGCTGTGTGCAGTGGGCCGCCACGCAGCGGCGCTGGACCATCTGAGGACCGTCCCCGCCAAGCGCCAGCGCACGGCCATGTTCACACTGCTGCTGCGCCAATGTGTGGACCGAGGTGAGGGGGCTGGGGTGGGGTGGGAGCTGAACTGCTCCTGCTTGCAACTTGCACGTTGCCCTTGCACTGAAGGCTGTTGTGGGAGCCCAGCAGCTGTCTGCTGTGAACAGTGCTTTGCCACTGTTCTGTAGCAGTGTAATGGGTGCCGGCCTGCATGGACACAGAAGTGCCCGTGCTGCAGCAGGCCTGTGCCCTTGCAATGCGCCGGAGTTTTACCAACTGCATCTGTCCCGCCCTGCAGGAGCGATCGCGGTGGGGCGCGAGTGCTACGAACTGTTCCAGCGGAGGGGCCACATCCCTGATGCACAGCTGCTGGCAGAGGTCATCCGGCTGCACGGCGCCCGCGGCGATGTTGCTGCACTGGAAGAGGCGTGGCAGGCGGCGCTGCCGACGGCCGCCAGCGAGGCAGAGGTTGCAGCCCTGCACGCGGCACGGGCGGCGGCGCTAGCAAAGGCGGGCGATTTGGACGCAGCTGTGGCGGCGCTGTCTGATATGATGGATGCATTTGCCAGCCTGCTGCCAGTGGATACGTCTCGCAGCCTGCGAGAGGCGGCGGCAGCAGAGGCCGAGGCGGCCGCAGCGGCCAACAGCGGCAGCGGTGCCACGGCGGGGCAGCAGGCGCGGCAGGCGCAGCGGGCACGGCGGCAGGCTGGGCCAGTGGAGGCCATGCAGGAGGCACGGAATGCAGTGCTGAGAGCGGCACAGGAGCGTGGTGACGGCGCCACAGCGCAGCGTGTTGCCTCGCTGGCAACGCTGCGCGGTCTGCCGCCGGATGTGGGCACTTACAACACTCTGCTGCGTGCAGCCATGGATCGGGGAGACGGCCTGGAGGCAGTGCTGGTGAGTGGAGTGCTGCTGGGTGCTGTCTTTTGTTTCCTACCAGGATGTTGCTAAATAATGGAGGGAGTACATTCTGTGATGCCCACCAGGCTTTGGGAGGGTGGCAGGCGACAACCGTTGGCCTGTGCAGCATACGACTGGAGCCCTTCCCCCGGCTGTCCGCTGTCGCTCTCCACCAACCAGTGTTGCCTTCATTTGCTCCTGCCTGCAGGATGGTGTACGGGAGATGCGGCGGCTCGGCCTGCGGCCTAAGAGGGTAACGTACATGCTGGTGCTGCGGGCATGCGCGGGTAAGGCCACACAGCCCGCATGTGCACACACCTGGCTGTGTACGGTGGTGGCATACCAGGGCACATGGCTGTGTTGCCTCAATGGCCATGAAGGGCCACCGCATTGTGCAGTATTAGTGGGCGAAACAGCCTGCCACTGCGCATCGCCACCAACCCCACTCTGCTGTGCCTGCGCCTGTGCCTGCAGCCGAGGCGGACACGGAAGCGGCGCAGACGGCATTTGATGCCATGCCAGCCGATGGAGAGGCGCAGACGCGCACGCTGCACCAGGCGCTGCTGCGGGTGTACTCTGCGGCGGGCGATCTGCAGGTGCGATTGGAGAGTGATACGCCTGCCGCAAGCATTTTACAATTCAGAGTGCTGTGTTGAACGCCCGGATTGCCAGCCTGCATTGGCACAATGCCACAACCAATGCCAATGCTGGCTTTCTATTGTCTTGTTTGCGCTTGTTTAAACAATCGCATATGTCCCTTGTGCAGGGTGTGGATGAGGCATACCGCCGCATGCAGGCAGCAGGCTTTGCGCCAGACGGCGCCACGTTTGCGACCCTGCTGGACTGTGTGCAGCGCTGGGCATACCTGGATGGTGCGCCTCGCTGGGACAGACGGGGGCACAGGGCATCAGGGAGGGTGGGTTGGCCATCTTTCTGGCCATACACACCACAGCCTGAGTTCCTCCTCGTCGTGCCCCTGTACTTCTGTGTACAAAGCAGGTCGGTTGACTCCCACCCTAGCTCACCTGCCTCCGCCTTCCTTGTTTCCCGCTGCAGCTGCACGGCGGGCAGCCAGCGAAGAGCCAAGCATAGTTGCCATCAATGAGCGAGCGCACCAGCGCCAGCTGGCCGCGGCTCTGCTGGAGCGCTGGACCGCTGACCTGGACGCAGCGCGGCCCAGCGTGCTCACCCCCACCCTCTTTGCCTCGCTGCTGCGGGCCTACAGCCAGAGCGGGCAGGTGCACACCGTGCTGCTGCTGATGTGGCAGGCCTTTGGGTGCCAGCTGTCACCAGATACGGTGGCTGCGCTGGGCATCAGCAGCAGCAGTTGCACCAGCAGTGAGGCGGCAGCAGGGCCAGCAGCAGCTGCTGCTACTGCTGCAGGCGGCGGCGGGGCGGTGGACGCTTTAGATGCGGCATTGGAGGAGGACAGCAGCCGTCAAGCGGCAGCTCAATCAAGCAGCAGCAGCAGCAGTGGCCGTGAAGGGCTGGTGGGCAGCCAGGCCAAAGCACTGCAGGACAGCGGCAGCGGCGAGGGCAGCAGCCAAAGCAGCAGAAGCAGAGGCGACAGTAAAATGAGCAGCAGCGGCAGCAGCGGCGGCGACATGGGTGGCAATGACACTGAGGCGCGCATGCTGAGCCCGCTGCGGCAGAGCACGGTGGACAACGCACAGCTGGCCCCCAGCCTGTCCATCTTCAATGCGGCCATCGGCGCCTGCACGCGAGTGGGGCATGCACACATGCGGGATGCTGTGGCACTGCTGCGCTCCATGCTGGTGCGTCTGCGGAGCCGTGTTGGTTCACAAGGGTCCACATGTGTTCACATGGGGTGGGATGTCTGATGCGCAATAGCACGCAACACTGGAATGAGGGCGGATAGCAGCAGCTTCTGCGGCATGCCTGCAGCTGCCTTGCACGACTCACGCCGTTACGACTCAAAAGTGTACCGCTCCCTGCCCACCTCCCCACCCCTTGCCCACCCTCAGGCGGCGGGCCTGTCTCCAGACGTGCACACCTACACATCCCTCATTGCCGGCTGTGCCTACGGCCGCCAGGCGGCCCTGGCTCGCGAGCTGATGCGGCACATGCAGCAGCGCGGGGTGCAGCCCTCCACCTGGACCCACAACGCCATGCTCAAGGCAAGCAGGGGTAGCTGGGCAGAATCCTTGGCGGGGCGGGGCGGGCCGGGCCTGGCGCTTCTGATCCTGGCCCTGGCGTGCAGCACATAGGGCCTGCGCAGTGTGCACATGCGTACTTGACGCTCAACGCTGCTGGCTCCTTCAGCCCTGCGGCTCTGTTTTACTTCTGTTTGTTCAGGTGGAGGCTGGGCGTAGGGCATGGATGCTTGCCTAGCACTCCCGCGGCGCCTCAGCACTTTTCTCACTTTGTCCCTGCTTTCTGGTTACACTCGGTTTGTGCAGGTGGAGTGCTGGACGTACGGCGTGGATGCGGGGCTGGCCCTGCTGCGGCGGCTGGTGGGCCAGGGCTTCCAGCCCGACCGAGCCACCTGGAGCACGCTGCTGGCATGTGAGCGCCATTGGTTTGAGCTGGGCTTGGCTGTGCACCTGCGACAGGGCAGCTTAGTTTGCAACTCGCGCTCTGGGCTGTCAGTGCTCTTGCTGTGGTTTGAATGGTGCTGCGCATGTGCCGCAAAGCACCTTCATGGAGGAATGCTGAGCTGGGGGCAGGCTTGGCGGCCCGGGCATGTCTCCCTCTGGCGCACCTGCATGCCCTGTGCAACTCACTGGCCATCCCATCGTCTCCTGCTCCCCTCGCGCTGCACAGCCGCCAAGCATGCAAAGCGCGGCGACATCAGCGACCTGGCGCTCGCTGAACTGGCGGCATTCCAGCGCCGGCAGGACGATGCAGCAGCCGAGGCTGCGCGGCAGGAAGAGGAGGCGGCTGCGGCCCAAGCGGCGGCGGCAGGGCGGCCGCTGCCTGCAGGCGACCACCGCTGGCATGGCTACTATGAGCAGCAGCAGGAGGAGGATGAGGACGATTGGTAGCCTGCCGGTTGCGTTTGGCGGCTTGCCCTGTGATTTGGCGACCTCCAACTCATGCAGAGTCGTGAGCTGCCCAGCCCGACTGAGACTGTCTTCCCCATTGGCAGTACGAGTTTGCAACATTGACACTTTGAGCATGCTTTGCAAGCGGGGTGGGGGCAGCTGGCCCGCTTGTCGTTGCAATGCGTCACAGGGGTACTGAGGGAACACAGGGGAGACAATTTGGGTGTGCACAGGTGATTGGGAAAAGTTGGTTGGGCGGAGGCCGCATGTCGCTACCACATTTCTTCCAGTAGCGCAGGGAAAACACAGGGGCAAGGACAAGGGGGGCAGGTGCAGGTGTGGCAGAGAGCAGGGTGCGTGCTTGCTAAGCAGCTTCAAGCTGCGCAGACAGGAAGTTGAGGAGGTGCAGCAAACAAAAAATCGGGTCACAGGCGTTCTTCTGGGACGCAAACAATCGAGGTTACGTGTGCTCTAGGTGCATGTTTTGTGAGGTAAATGAGGTTTTAAAGCGATAGCGGGGGCATGAGCCTGCTGTTACGACACGCGCCGTGGCTGCAAGCCCGTGCCCCCGCTGCCGAGGTAAGCGCAAAGAGCGCTGCTGAGTCACTGTGAAGCCGCCCGTTTCAAGGGCTGCCGCCAATACATCTGCCGCTGAGTCGTCATGCCGCCGTTCTGGCCGGCTGCGGCAGGCTTGGGCCCGCCGCCGCATGCCAACACATTCACGTGCCAATTGCTATAACTGAACTGTCCGCGGCTGCAGCAGGCTCTTGTTCGCTGCCACTGCCGCTTTTGCTACCAGCGCCCAGGGTGCCCGGCCTTGCCAGCCGGCGCCTTCCGGCGCAGGGCTGTCGAGGGCTCTTGGCGGTCGGAGCTCGCAGCGCCGCAAGGGCTCCTAGGGGCTGGCTTGGCGCGCGGGCTTGAGGTACTTGCATGAGAAGGTCCCCAAGTCGGTGACGCCCTCGCCCAGCAGGCGCTCCTTGTTCAGGCTCAGGGCAGGCTTGCGGGATATGGCCTTGCCCACCTGGGGAGAGCAGGGGGGCAGGATCGGAAAGAGAGCTCGGTGAGTCGAGCGTGCGAGGTGGTGGCGGAGAGCGCGGCTTATCGAAAGCAGCAACGCACAGCAGGGACAGGACGGGCGGCCCACAACTCTTTGGCAGGGCGCACGCAGGGGGATGTTTGCAAACAACACACAGCTGCTGCCATGGAGGGCGCCGAAGTGAGCAACCAACTAGAACCGCACCTGGGAGATGATGCTTTTGTCGGTCAGCCGCATCTCCGGCTCCACCATTCCGCGCAGGAAGGCCTGCGTGAGCGGGTGGCAAGCGAGCCTAGCTGTGTTTGAAAGAGAGGACGCATGACCATGTGGTCGCAAGAGCACAGCTGCCCGCCGTGCTGGGAGGACAGGTGCACGTTCTGCTAGCACCCGCCCCGCCTGCTGAGCCATCGAAAGCCCACCTGCAATCTGCATAGGGCACCGGGTACCCCAGCCACCAGAAGCCCACCTGCACTTTGACCGCCAGCGAGTCGGTGCGCGTCTCAAACCGCTCCGCCAGCTTCTGCGGCAGTTTGAGTTTGAGGGGCATGCAGTTTTGACAGCGCCAGGGCCTGCTGTGTTCAGTGCAAAGCCCGCACAGCATTTCTCCATGAGGTGTACGGTGAGTCTAGCAGCACTCGCCCTCCTGGCAGACAACCCGCACAATGGGAGCGGGGGCAGCCCTTCCTTGTCTTCAGAAACACAGGGGGTCCCAGTATCACCCACCTTCTTGCCGTCCCTGCCCTCCAGCAGGTCCATGTGGTACAGATACAGCTGCTCGGGCGGGACGTCTGCTCAAAGGGCAAAGAGAACGGGATGCAGGGAATGAAGAGAAAGCGCAGGCAGGGCAGGAGGGCTGGCCAACCACCATGTCCCCAACCATCGCGTGGTGAAGGCCTGATAGCTTTGGCAGCACGGCTGCGACTCTCGCCATGCACAACACACCACTTCCGACCATCTACTCAGTGCGCCCAAGCCTGCCCCCACTCACTCATGCCGCCCTTGCGCCGGCCCGTCTGCCGCCCGGTGCATTGCCTCGACACGCGCACACGCTTGGCCTTGCTGCCGCCTGCCTTGCTGCTGCTGCTGCTGCCCGCTGCAGCCTCGGTACCGCTAGCCTTGGCCTTGCTACCGGCCGCTTTGCCACTGCTGCTGCTCAGCTTGTTGCCGCTGCCCGCCGCGGCCTTGCTGCCGCTTGCCTTGCTGGCCGCCTTGCTGGCAGCGCCTGCCTTGCAAGCTGCCTGCTGCTGCTTGGCTGCTGCCCTGGCAGTGGCTGCGCGCGGCTTGCCAGCAGCGCTGGCCGGCTGCTTCTGCCGCTGGCCCTGGGCCGCCTTGGCCCCTTGCTGCTTGCCGGCCGGTGCCTTGCCCACCCGCTGCTGCACGGGCATGGCATGGCCCTGCTGCTGCTGCTGCGTGCGCTGCTTGGTGGCAGCGTTGTCGGCGGCCGCCTCAACCAGCGCCGCCGGCTGCAGCTGCTGCTCCCCAGGCGTCGGCGGCTGCAGGCGCTTCTTGGCAATGGCCCGCTCAGCCGTGCAGCGCACAGGAGACTTGCTGCCGCTCGCGCCGCTGCTGCCGCCGCCGCGGTGTGCCGCCTGCTTGGTGCTGCTGCCGCTGCCGCCCTTGCTGCGCGTGCCAGGAGCCGCCTGCGTTGCGGCTGCCTCCGCCTGCTTGGCGGGCTGGCAAGTCGACCGCTTGGCTGGCGGCGGCGGTGCGCTGCCTGCAGGCTGCTGCGCCTTGCGCTTGCGGGAGTTGGCTGCAGGAGGCTGGGCCGCTGCTGGCGGGTCAGCCGCCGCAGGCTGCGCAGCGCCCCCATGTGCAACCTCATAGCGAGAAGCAGCGGCCACCGGTGCCGCTGGGGACAGCAGCAGGTGGCTGCTGCCGCAGCCGGCGCCGTCCTGCATGGGCTGCTGCTGCAGCTGCTGCTGCTGCTGAACGGACGGCTGGCCCTGGAACATCTGCTGCACCTGCTGGTGCACCAGCACATTCTGCAGCTGTTGCTGTTCCCACTGCTGCTCCCACCGCTGCTGCTGCGGCTGCTGCGCCGGCGGCGGCTGCGGCACCCAGTGCTGCTGCAGTGGCGGCGACGGCAGGGGGAGCGGCCACTGCTGCTGCTGCACTCCCCAGTGCTCGTCCTGGGACCACGGCTGCGGCTGCTGCTCCATCTGCCGCACCATCTCCGCCTCATCATCGGGGTGCAGCTTGAGGTCGTGCTCGTCCTGCCAGGCCAGGCTGTCCTGCTCGACCGCCCGCCCAAACCCATGGCCCAGGCCGCCGCTCCAGAGCGGCTCCTCCTTTGGCTCGATCTTCACGGGGCAAGCACACCCTGCGCCGTGCCAGCGGCCCGGCAGGCCGTCCTGCGAGCTGGGCGGCAGCAGTACATCTGCACCCGGCTGGCTGGCTCCAAAGCCGCCGGGCTGGCTGCCAAACGGGTCGGGCTGGCTGCCTCCAAAGGCCAGCGGCTGGCTGGCACCAAAGGGCGGCTGGCTGCCGCCCAGCTGCATTGCGCCCTGCACCAGGCTGCCCACATCAGACAGCAGAGCGCCCGTCAGCCCCTTGTGCTCATCCTCCTGGCTAAATGTGAGCGTAAAGGGCGCGCCGACAGTGGCCTGCGGGGCCGGAAGTGCGAGCACAGCGGATGTTTCATTCATGTTTCATTCTTTGACCCCCAGAGGCTACCACGCCGCCACACTTATGCTCTCAAACACCCTACTCACCGCCTGCGAGCCCACTGGGACCATTCCAAGGGTTCTTGGCTCGTCCATGGTGCGCTGTGACCTGCAGGGAGAGTGCGGACGGGGTGCAAGACACGTGGGCGCGCTTAGGCCACGCAAGGGTGAGGGCGGGGTCCAGGGGCGGGGGCTCGCAGTAGCGTGGCGGCGCCCCGCGTGCGCTGGCAACGTCAGAGCCCGCGCTGCGGAAGGTGGTCAGGGGCTTGCGGCGGCCAGGAGGGCGCGCCATCAGAAAACGCAACGCAGGTGAGTGCTCGGGGCTTCGCAGCACCTGCGGACGCTGCGGCGAACCTTGCTGGCCGTGCCCAGGTAAGCGTGGGGGGAGCGGGCGCGCGGGAATGGGACTTGGACTCCGCGTCCTCTGCCTGGCGCGCGGAGGGGACCTCGGTCGCTGCTCAGCAACCCAGGGTAACGTTGCCAGAAAGGGGCTGCTGCTGGAGAGCGCCGCAGCGCCTCTATGGAGGGCCAGCTCAGGCCGCCGCATGGCCCATGCGGGTCCTCTGCTCGTCCCCTGCGGCCGATTCAGCGCTCCAAACAGTGTTTCAGTGTGTAGCAGAAGCCTCCCCCAGCCAGCAACAGCCCCCCTGCCGCGCTGCGGCCGCCTCGCCGCGCTTGCGTTCTTGTGCCCACCGAGTGCGTAAAGCTGGGCCTGTTGTGCTGCAGCCGCTAGCAACCAGCCAGGCCAACGTGACGTTCATCTGCCATGCCATCAAGCTGCCCCCATGCAATCCAGATCGGAAGCGGCGGCTCGCCGCTGAAGGCGCAGCCGCTGCGCTAGGCGGCGGCACTGGGGCCGCGCCCAATTCCCGGGCTCTCACCGCTGCTACCCACGTGCATTGCCTCTGGCATGCTTCAGTGAAGCTTAGCAGGCGCCATGGGCAGCCTCTGGGAGGACGGCGGTGCCTCGCAGCTGGACTTCAACCTCGCTGAGAGCCAGTTGGCCAATACGCAGGTCGATTTCAGTTTTCTTGATTTTACGCAAGCGGGCGATGAATGGGCGACGCAGGGCGTGCCCCCCTCCCAGGTACGCGCCTGCAGGCTGCGCAGGGCCCGCTGCCTGTCTTCCTGCAATGCAGCATCGCTGGTAGAGCCGTTTGCAAGCGGCGGATCGCGCCTGCGCCCCCTCCGCCCCGCCGCCGCTGCCGCCGCCGCCTGTTCACCCGCTGCTGTTGCCACTGCGCAGGTGCCCACCTTCCAGCCCACCCAGGGCGATGCGGCGCTGGGCCTGGACGCCGCGCTGAGTCAGCTGGCGTTCCAGGATGCGACGGAGGGCGAGGCAGGTGGCGAGGAGCAGCCGGCAGAGCTGCCGGAGTGGGCCTGCGCGTGAGTGGGGGCGGTGGCAGTTTGGTTTGGTTGCTGGGGCGTCGGCCAGTTGATGTACTCATTCAGAGCCTTGCTCCAGTATGGGAGTTTGATAGGGAATGCGCAAGGCAGCTGCACGGGAAGCCACATGCCGGCTGCGCGTGGCGTTGCTCTCTATGGGGTGTTTTGCTGCAAGAAACCCCCAAACTTGTGGTGCTGCCCACCCACCCTCTGCAGCTACTGTGGCATCCACAACCCCGCCTGCGTCGTCAAGTGCCTGACCACGGGCAAGTGGTTCTGCAACGGCCGCGTGACGGGCACCGCCTCGTGCATCATCACGCACCTGGTCAAGGCGAGTTTGGCGGCTGGCTGCAGTTGATGAGGCGTTTTGGTTGGGCACAGTGCTGTGCATCGCCCAGCACTTGATTGAAGGGGGGGGGCGCAGGGAGCAGCTGGAGCTCCAGCTGCAGCTAACTGCAGCGGCTGTCAAGAGGCGTTGTTGTGCATGCATGTAGTCATCTGCCTGCATGCCTCATGTCATCCGCCTGCTTGCCACCCGCAGGCCAAGCTGCGGGAGGTCAGCCTGCACCGGGACTCGCCGCTGGGAGAGACCGTGCTCGAGTGCTACAACTCCGGCTCCCGCAACGTCTTTGCCCTCGGCTTTGTGCCGCTCAAGGACGAGAACACGGGTGGGCAGGCAGGCATGGGAATGTGGTGGATGAGGGGAGGTAGCTGTGTCCTCCGGTGCGCTGCTGTGGCAGTGCTTGTGCGTGATGCGCCGAGCCTGGGCCGCTGAGCTCCTTGCAACGGCGCGGCTGGCTGCTGGCAGCTTGCATGAGCGTGCCTGGCCGTTGTCCCCACTGCTGCAGTGGTGCTGCTGGCGCGCGACACGCCGGCGGCGGCCCCGGGCATCAAGGACTTGAGCATCGACATGAGCCAATGGCAGCCGCTGATCGAGGACCGCGCGTTCGTCAGCTGGCTGGTCAAGGTGCGTGGGTTTGGTTGAATGGTGTTCTGTAGACTTGTGGCCGCCGCTGGTTTGGACCGAGGTGTGCCTTGCTGTCGGCCCTCCTGTGCGGTGTCTTCCGCTGGTGCAGTCCCCAAGCAAACAGCAGGTGCTGCAGGCGCAGCACCCGTCCTGTCCACTTTGCCACGTTGTTGCCACCCCCGCCTGTCCTGCCATTCCTCCGCAGTCGCCGAGCGAGCAGGAGGTGCTGCGGGCGCGCCACATGTCCATCCACCAAGTGACCAAGCTTGAGGAGCTGTGGCGCTCCAACCCAGCGGCCTCAGGTGTGTTTTACCCCGGTTGCGTCCACTTTGTTGACTAGGAGCTGACGTGGGCTCACATCTGGTGACCTCCCCAATGCGAGGTTTGCCTGCCATGCTGAGCAGACCCATCGTGGCGCACTTCCTGACCGCCCCTCCTCACTCACCTCTCCTACTCTATGTGCAGTTGAGGAGCTGAACGCGCCTGGGCAGGAGGAGGAGCCGCTGCCGGTGGCGCTGCAGTGAGAATTGGCGGCAGCTGGCTGCTTGCTTCAATTTACCTCGTGGGCCTACTGTGTCACCTGCCCTGTGGCTTACGACCACCTCGTGGCGGTCCAAAGCCCGCTGGGTCACGCACCTCAATATACTAACCACAAACACCTGCACTTCCCCTCTGCGCAGCTACGACGACGCATACCAGCACCAGAACGTGTTTGGCCCACTCATCAAGCTGGAGGCGGACTACGACAAGGCGATGAAGGAGAACCAGGTGTGACTTACTTTGTATGCATACCAGCAGACAGGTCTCTCTGTTTGTGTGGCTGCTGTGACCGCTTATCAACGCAGAGCCGATGACGGCACTGGCAATTTGCACTTGCTGAGTTTGTCGAAGAAATGCACCTTCCCGTTTGCGAGGCTGTTGTGTCTGTTCATTAAGCTGAGACTGAGACCAGATTAAGGATACCCTCCCCCTCCTCCCATGCACCAGGTCCGAGAGAATGTGACGGTGCACTGGGGCGTGGGCCTGAACAAAAAGGTGGTGGCCCGCTTTTACTACCCCAAAGACAGTGCCGACCTGCGCCTCATGATTGGTGCGCTTCATTTTGGAAGTAGTTGCTGGGTGTGTGGCCGAGGGGCTTGCGGAGCGACAGATTTGCACTAGTGTGTGCCTCAATTCTTACCACTCATGATTGAGCTTGGTGCTGGGAAGACTGCCCAACCACCGATGCTCCTGCTCCGGTTGTGCAAGCCGCAAAATGCAGCCTTGCACCTCCGTGTCCCGCACACAATACCTGCCCTCCCACCTGCTTTTTCACACCGCAGGCGACGAGCTGCGGCTGCGCCACCCCTGCCCCCGCGCCGGCAGCCCGCCCTGGGTGGGGCAGGGCTTTGTGACCCGGCTGGATGATGCGAGCGAGGAGGTGGCTATTGAGCTGCGGGGCAAGGAGAAGGGGCAGGCTAACGCGCCGACCGACGTCTCCATCGGCTTCATTGGTGAGCTATGTTTGTTGACCAAAGCGTGGAGATGGCTGTCGCTAATTAGCCTGGCCACCGCGCTTGATCTCATGGGTGCCTGGTTTCATGTGCCATCGGGCGGCGTTGCATTCGTTTAGGGGTGGCACGTGAGCGGTTCTCATGCTGGTGTGTCGTTGCATTGCGGTTGCATGGGCTCACCTGCGCAACCTCAACACACTGCAACCCAATGTGCAACGTGCTGCAGTCGAGTACGTGTGGCGCGGCACCAGCTACGAGCGGATGCAGAAGGCGCAGCGCGCATTTGCGGTGGATGAGACCAGCGTGTCAGGCTACCTGTACCACAAGTGAGATCTGATTCTTTGTTGGAACTGATGTGCTGCAGTGGGCTGGGGATTTGCTGCTGTGAAGGTGTGAAGCGTTTGTCGCAGTGTGTCAGGGTACCTCACTTGATGGTCAAGTCTGCGCTACAACCAATTGATTTGGTAGCCAGCACCAAATGCCCCCCCATGCATGCCAAAACATCGGGATGCGCACGCACCTTGCTTAGTGCATCAACCGCCTCTACCACAATCCTGCAGGCTGCTGGGGCACGCCATTGAGGAGCAGGCGCTCAAGGTGACGATCCCCAAGCGCCTGTCGGCGCCTGGCCTGCCGGACCTTAACCACTCCCAGGTGGGCTGCTGGGCTGTTGGGTGGGGCACCTGCCGCTGCAAACGTGTGCCGGCAAATGTGGATTGATTGGTCGAAGCTGCCCAATGATGCTTCCGCCCCGCTTGCCATCACGCGCCTCACCCTCTTCCTGTCTGTACCACCCAGCGTGCTCTGAGATGCTTTCGATCCTCCGATCCTTTCCATCGAAACGCAGGCAGAGGCGGTGCAGCGCGTGCTGCAGCAGCCGCTCAGCCTGATCCAGGGCCCGCCCGGCACTGGCAAGACCGTCACCTCGGCCACCATCGTGTATCAGGTGTGCCTGCTGCGTTCATTGTGCAGCTTGATCATTCTAAACAAGTGAAGAGCAGCCCGCCTCCTCCTGGCTACGTGAGCAGCTTTTTTCTTGTACATCATGCCTCGCGCCATGCACCTAGCCATCCTGCCTTCCCTCAACCTTTGCATTCCCGCAGCTGGCCAAGATGGGGCAGGGCCAGGTGCTGGTTGCTGCCCCCTCCAACATTGCGGTCGACCACCTGGCTGAGCGCATCGCACAGACCGGGCTGCGCGTCGTGCGCCTGCAGGTGAACCACATGCCTTGCCACAGTTGCTACTCAATATAGGCGTTTGCGTGGCCAAATGTGGGCGGAGCGCATCAGACTACAAGTTCTCATTCGGCCGGGCTGCTGCCTTCTATTGAACCCTCTCGCTTGTCCTGCACACTGCTGCAGGCTCGGTCCCGCGAGGCGGTGGCCACCACAGTGGAGCACCTCACGCTGCACTACCAGGCGAGCTGCAGAAACGATGAGGAAAACATTGGTGCTGTCTGTCGCACTCTGCCTGCATCACGTGACGGCTGCGTGGTTCAGTTAGGGGCGGTACAATGTGGGTTACAATTGAAGCATGCAATGCTTTCTTTTTTGCAGGTGGAGCACCTGGACATCCCGGACGCGGTGGAGCTGCACAAGCTGCAGCACTGGGCACACTTTCACTTCACTGATACTTGAACATTTATCAAATGTCCCTGTTGCAGGTGGAGCACCTGGACATCCCGGAAGCGGTGGAGCTGCGCAAGCTGCGGCTGCTCAAGGAGGAGCTGGGGGAGCTGGCTGCCCAGGGTGAGCAGCAGTTGCTGTGCCCTCTGCCTCTGCTGCGCACCTGTGGTGCACGAGCTGCCCTGCGGTGGTTCGATACAGGGCAGTTGGGGCTCGGCGCGGTTTTGCCCTGGGCTGCCTGCTGCTAAGTCCCATCCTGCCCCCCTTCAGTTCACCGACTTCAATAAGTCTGCAATGCGCCCAATTCCCTTGCGTTGCAGACGAGCGCAAGTACAAGGCGCTGAAGCGCACACTGGAGAGGGAGATCCTGCAGGCGAGTGGCACCCCTGCTAACCTTTTCTTGCTGCATTGTTGGATCGTGACAGTTGATGGCGCAACACTGGTACATTGTTGGAGCGCGAGATCCTGCAGGTGAGCTGTGTGGCACCCCTGCTGCTGGCCTGCTTGGCTGCGTGAGGTGATGCCGGAGTGTGGTGCGGTGCTGCACACCTGGACGTTTTGGTGGATGCATAGGCTGAGCAAAGTCTGGGTTGCTGGAGGCGTGGCAGAACGGCACCTGGCAGCTGGACGAGTGTGTTGATCCAAGCCTGGCTCCTGGCTCCTGCCTCCCCCTCGCAGGCAGCGGATGTGGTGTGTGCGACGTGTGCAGGCGCGGGCGACCCCCGCCTCGCCAACTTCCGCTTCCGCCGACTGTGAGCGCTGAGGCTGCTTGCTTCTGTTGCGTCCTGGGGTGAAGCTGTGCTGAGCAGGATGCGCTCTGCTGAGCGTGATGCCTGTGGAACCTCACACTCATGCACAGTGCTATTTACGCGTGCATTGTGCATGCCACGTGCAAGCTCATGCCGACCTGCCGCTGCCAAACACGTTTGCCGTGCACACAACTTGCTTCACGCCCGCATGTTTCTTGACAGGCTGATTGATGAGGCCACCCAGGCGGTTGAGCCCGAGTCCATGATCCCCCTGGTCATGGGCACCAAGCAGGTGGGTGGAGCATTCGTTTTGCCTGGCATTCTGTTTGATGTGTTGGTCATTTGCAGAGGGCTCAAGCAGGCAGGGCGATGCCTGCCTGCCGAGCCAATCGCAAAGCTGTGGGCTTCAGTCGCCAGGCGCCCACCAGTGCCCATGCCCAGCCAACTTGCTGTGCAGCTGATCCTCGTCGGTGACCACTGCCAGCTGGACTCCCCATCACCCGCTGCCTTTTAATCTGCCATTCTTGCCCTTGCACCCAACTTTTCTGCAGCTCATTCTAGTGGGAGACCACTGCCAGCTGGGGCCCGTCATCCTGAACAAGGCGGCGGCGCGTGCCGGCCTCAGCCAGTCGCTGTTCGAGCGGCTGATGCTGCTGGGCGTGAAGCCGGTGCGGCTGGCGGTGCAGTACCGCATGCACCCGGCCATCAGGTAAAGTGTATGGAATGGAGTAGGATCGGTTGCTGTGTTTGATGCTGCTGGGCGTGAAGCCTGTGCGGCTGGCGGTGCAGTATCGCATGCACCCCGCCATCAGGTGAGGGGGTGGGGACGGCGGTTTGGTGCGGGATGGGGTGGGTGCACGTAGCAGCCCCCTTCATCAGCCGAACTGGCCACCCCCCCTGCCAAACCTCCCTCTGCCCTCAACCCCTGCCCGCAGCGAGTTCCCCAGCAACACCTTTTACGAGGGCGCGCTGCAGAACGGCATCACCGTGGCGGAGCGCACGCGGTCGCAGGTGCGCGGTTTCGGTTAGTGCAGATCAGTTGGAGTTGCTCGTGTTGGCAGGATGCCCCCATGCCCACGGCTCACGCGCTGCCGCTGCCCCATCTCTCCTCACTGCCGATTCCTGCCTCACCACCTCCCTGCCACAGGTGCTCTTCCGCTGGCACCAACCGCCCCAACATGTCGCTGCACTGCTGATTTTCTCACATCCCCTCTTCACACCACCCAACCCTTCTGTCTGCAGGTGCTGTTCCCCTGGCCCACCGACCGCCCCCACATGTTCTACGTGCAGCTGGGGGCGGAAGAAATCAGCGCCAGCGGCACCTCCTACCTCAACCGAACCGAGGCGGCGGCGGTGGAGAAGATTGTGACGCACCTGCTCAAGTCGGGTGAGCTTCACCTGCGCTTCGGGTCGTCTCTTGGTGCACATGCATGGACCGTAGATTTATTTCATCATCACACCCTATGCGGGCTTCTCTCGATTTGAATGTCTGGTGCGTTTCTCTCCACTCCAGGCGTGGCCCCCACCCAGATCGGCATAATTACACCCTACGAGGGCCAGCGGGCGCATGTGGTGACCACCATGGCTCGCTCAGGGCCGCTGCGCCAGGCGCTGTACGCGGAAATTGAGGTGGCGTCCGTGGATTCATTCCAGGTGCGGTGCCGATTAGGAGACCTCCCGCCTGTGGGACGAAGTGGTATGCTTGGAAAGAAGATGCAGCCACGCGTGAGGGCTGGGCACAAACATTGATGGGCTTGGAGGCTCACAATGTGTGTTTCAAGAGACATACCTTGTAATCGTCATCACTACTTTTGCGTTATTTTGCCCCTTGCAGGGCCGGGAGAAGGATTACATCATCCTGTCCTGCGTGCGCTCGAACGAGCACCAGGTGCGGGGCTGGTTGGGTGGTTGGCACCCTTGGTTTCACACGTTTGCATGGTAATGCCATGTTGGTCTGCCGCCGGCCTGCTGATGCACGCCAGACAACCAACCAGGTCGCATGCAATATCTCGCTTGACTGGTTTTCTTGGCGATTGTTGATCAACTGACACACCTGCTTCCACTTGCGCAGGGTATCGGCTTCCTGGCGGACCCGCGCCGCTTGAACGTGGCGCTGACGCGCGCCAAGTACGGCCTGATCGTGCTGGGCAACCCCAAGGTGGGTGTTCAATCAATGTGGGGCGTATTGCGGAGGGCCTTCCTGTGAACGCACCGTTGCGCAGTACCGCTCTGTGCAATCCACATGATCGGATATTTCTGTGCACCCGCGCTGCTGCTTACAGGTGCTGAGCAAGCAGCCCATCTGGAACTCGCTCATCTACCACTTCAAGGAGAGCGGCTGCCTGGTGGAGGGTGCGTACACGCTTTTGAGCTTGTTGCTTTTGCCACGTGCTGCGCATTTGGTGCTCCTGCTCGACTGCCTGCTGCCTGGTAGTTAGAGAGAACGGCTGCTTGGTGTAAAGTGCATGTCACTACGGTGGCTCGTGCCATGCCTGCTTTGCCCCACCTGCCTGCCCTCCCTGTCTCCAACGTGCCTGCTCTTCGCCACTCTTCCCGTCAACCAGGCCCGCTGACCAACCTGAAGCAGAGCATGGTGCAGCTGCAGCGGCCGCGCCGCCTGTTTGACGCCGGCTCCTTTGGCCTGGGCGGCGCGCTGTCCACCCGCTTCCGCCCCGTGGCCAAAGCAGGTGGGGGCACCGGGGGCACTGGTCACTGCTGCATGGAGACTCAGCAAGGGTTTGTGTGGCACTGGTCATGTTTCTTTGGACATTTTGGGCTGCAAGAATGTGAGCAAGGTGCAGGGAAGGGAAGCGGCAGTGGCTGGTGCTCGATAGCTCCTGCAGGCCTTCTGCCCTTGCGACTTTGCCCCCTTTCAGATGCATTCAGCTGCGGCCCTGCACTCACTCCTCCCCACTCGCAGGCGACCGACACGAGTATGATGGCCCTCCCCCTGGCTTCGGCCCACCCCAGCCAGCCAACGGCTATTCGCCTGGCTACGGCCCGGGCAGCAGCGCAGCAGCAGCCGGCAGGGAACAGCCAGACGGCTCCGCATTTGAGCGGCCGCTGCCGCCCAGCGCCAACCCATACGCCATCCCTGTGGCGGCGGCAGCAGGCGGCGGCGGCGCCCGCGGCGGCAGGCAGGCGGCAGCGGCAGCAGCGGCGGCAGCCAATGGCGGCCATAGCGGGCGAGGCGAGGGCGGGGCGGGAGTGCCAGCCAGCCAGGCGGGCTTTGCCAGCCAGGCGGGCTTTGCCACGCAGCTGCCCAGCCAGCAGGCCTTTGCCTTCACGCAGGCCTTTACTGGGCTCACGCAGGACAGCTTTGCGGCCCCCAGCGAGCTGCAGCTGGAGCTGGAAAAGAGCCAGCGGCAGGGGCAGAGCCAGGCGGCAGAGGGCCTCAGCCAGTACGACTCATACTTCGCGCAGCAGTAGGCCAGGCACACTCCCCTTTTCCCTCTTGACCACGTTCAATCCCTGACACGACTTGCCATGATGATGGCGCAGCAGCCACAGCAGCAGCCTTTTGATGCAACGGCAGCAGCGGCATTGGCGCTGCAGCTCGGCGGCAGCTGCTGGCTTGGCGGCAGCGGCAGCTCGCCTGATGCAAGGCAGCCGCAGCACAGGCCGCTCCGGCCACTCGCCTGTGCACAGCCGCCGCCTGCGCAGCAGCTCACAGCACACTCAAATTATGACCAGCCAACCCAATGCATGCACCACCACCACCCCCCAAGCCACATGCCATGGCGCCTGATGTGGGCGCTGTGGCATGCTGAGGGAGGCATCCGAACCAGCCGCCGCAGGTGAGATGATGTCGAAGCATCCAGCTGGGCTGCTGCGCTGGGAGCTTGTGCAATCATGCCATGTGGCGGCTCATGCCACGCCAGCAGCACTCTGCTTTCGGTTGGGACACAGCCCAGAACAAGCGCACGGCAGGAGCTTGTTGATGTTTCCGTCCCGCTTTGAGCGTTCTGCTTGTGTTTTCGCACCAGGTGCCTGTCTAACAAGCGGCGGCCCTCCGGCACTCCCTCGCTTGCAGGGCCCTCGTGGCCCGGACGCGGCTGCCGCAGCGGTGTGGTGTGGCAACCGTCGGCACACGGCCGACTGCTTCCTGGCGTGGACGGGCCGTGCATGCAATTGATACATGGATCGCAATGTGTAACCACACACGCCACATGGCAGAACAGGGAGGTCGCAATGCTCCGAGTCGTCAATGGATGCAACAGTCGACTGGGTTTGGGATCCCACCCGCTACCGGCAGAAGATGCACGCTTCTCCTGTGTGGAAGCGCGCTGAGCCTGCTGGCTCGGTTCACTGGTTGCAGGTGCAGCAGCTACTGCTGGGGTCAGCCAGTAAGCACACCGTGCGAACCAAGCACATGCCCCCACGGGGACAACTTAGCGCACCCACTCAGCGCGGCAGGGTCCAGATTTGGCAGATCCTCGAGCACGCGTCCCACTTGGTTTCATCGCTTTCTGGCTTCGCCCCCCGCAGCTCTTCCTTACAACCAGACAGGATGGCTGGCTCGAAGGCACTGGGCGGCCTTGCGGCCTTCTTCAGCGTGGCCCAGGTGATTGCGTGTGGGCTGCGACGGGGGGCAAAGAGCGCCACAAATCGCAGCGTGCAAGCGCGGCGATGTCGGCGGCAGGCAGCGGGCCGGCGGCGGCCGCTGACCGCCGCCAGTGGTCCCGCCTCCAACAGTCGGCAACTTTTGGGGGGGGACCTCCAAAGCCACAGGACGCCAGCATGCTGCAGTTCAAACTGACCTGCACTGTGGCGACCAAAACGCAGCAGCTGTCGAGCCTGCCACCCGCCAGGCCGGAGCGAGGTGTAGGAGGCCGCTCCTTCACCTGCCGCCCTTTAGATGGGTAGTTTAATCTCTGTGGCCCCTCCCCCTGCTGCCCCTCCCCCCGCAGATCGCGTTTGCCATCACCATCATCGTGCTGGTGGCTGACCAGCTGTGGCCGGGGTCTGGCTACTACTCTGGGTGCTACTGGTGAGCATGGGTATGGCAGCAGCAGCAGCAGTTGGGACAGCTCGCTCATATATAGCTCATGGCTGCCGGGCTGCTAACTTGAACGCTCCGCGCACGTCACCTGCTGGCTCAACTGTGCATGCTGGCTGCATCTTCCCGTGCCCAAGCCACCGCTGGCGCACACCTCCCTTGTGCCGCCTGCTTCCGCTTGCAGGGACTACAGCGTCACTCCCGCTGTGCAGTATTGCGGCACGTGGTACAATAGGCGAGTGCCTGCCAGCAGGGGATGAAACGGTGTTTGCGGGTGGTTCCGTGCCACGCCGTGTGCCACTAACCAGTGCGCTGTGGTGCGCACTCATCTCGCAAAGGCGCAGGAGGCTCAGGGCGGTACCTCCTGCCTCGCTTTCGTTCAGGCCGCCCTCTTACTTGCACCCCTGTCCGTCCGCTTCCTCTTACCCGCAGCGGTGTGTGCCTTATGACGAACAATAGTGTGAATGTGTGCCGCTATTCGTACGCTACCGCTGCCATCGGCATCGTGGCCGCCCTCGTCACCGCATGTGCCATGGTGCGTACCGTGAGGGACCGCCACCCCCTCCCGCACTGCCTCCCGGCCCAATTTGGTGCTTCATAAGCCTTATGCAGCCTCGCAGGCGTGTTTAAATTGAGCAGTTGCCTTCAAGTGCTGGCTGCAAGCCCTATAGGGCCTCGTCTGGGCCACCTTACCTGACTGCCTTCGCCTCCCCCTGCGCTCGGTTGCAGTGCATGCCTCCCGCGGCCACAATGCTGGCTGCCCTGTTTGGCACCCTCTGGTGAGGGTTGGCCTGCACGCCATGCAGCCAGATTGACAGGTTGAAATAACTTGGACAGCCTGCTCTTCACCGGCTGCACTCCTTGTTGCCCGCTCACTGCTCACATCTGCCTCGCAGGTGGCTGGCCTACGCCATCACAGCCACCGGTGCGCTGCTGGGCGGCAGGGGCCAGCACCTCAAGGGTTGGGCGGGTGGCAAGTTTGCCTTGATGTGACAACAAGGGACCCGCCTCGCCATATAGGGGTTGGCGGCGCGGGGCTGGGCCGCTGGGCGGTCGCATAGTAGACTGCTGCGCAAGGCGGCAAGCATGCCAACCCCCTCTGTCGCTCCTCCTGCCCGCAGTTTACTCCAAGGATGTGAACGACCAGGAGTGGAGCCTAACGATTGGGCAGGGCACAGCTGCGGAGCGCACCGTCACTGTGCCCTACAGCTGTGAGTGTGATTGGCAGCCAGAGCCGGGTGGTTGCAATCACCGCATGGTGTCGGCCAGACCGTGCCGGACGGCCAGAGCCTGGACAGACTAGTGGCGTAGCAGGGGCTGCCTGCACAGCCGCAGGACTCACTCACGATGGCAACCCATATGCTGGGTGCTGTGCAGACCCGCGCGGCAACTATCGGACCATGGTGTACGCCCTTGTGAGCCCCTGATAATGGGACTGGCTAATGCCGCTAGCGACGGTACTGCTTGGTGCCACCGCCGGTCGCCATGGCTGTGCTGCACAACCTTCAGGCTCCATATGCCGTTGATCACATGCCTCCTTCGCTGCCCCTTGCAGGCCTGGACCACCTTCTCCTGCTGCGTGGTCGTCATGGTGAGTGCAGGGAATGGTGCGGGCTGACTGTAGCGTGGCGCGTGCATGGTGTGCCTCCTTCTTGCCACCAGTGCCTCCTTGCCTGAGCTGCCTGGCCTGCCCTTGGAACCACTTCCGCGCGTGCAGCATTGCCTACTGCTCCAAACTGCTGACAGACAGCATATGTCCCACACGTGCAGGTGCTGGCTGTGGCAATGATGAAGTGAGTTGGAGACAACGCTGGGTTTGCCGACCAAGCCCGTGTGCCTGGCTGGTTGGGCGTGGCGTGCGGTGCCCGACTTGCGCGGGTAGCAGCGGCGCATGCTGCATTGGCAAGGATGCTTGCACTGTCTCAAGTCTGCGTTTGGGAGCAGGCAGTGGTATTGAGGCCACAGAGTGCATGTCGCCACCAACCTCTACGGCACTATTTGCCTGCACGATGTTGCCAACTCAAACCGTCCCCCTCACGTTGCGCAGGGGCGGCAAGAAGGCCGCCCAGCCTGCTGCCGACAAGCCCTACATGGCTGAGGAGCCTGTGAAGCCCGCCGGCAACCCGCCTGCCACCTACCAGACCGTGTGAGCAGCTGTGAGCTGGATGGAAGGCCAGCCCGCTCCATGGTCAAGGGCGGCCCTGCCGATCCCACTGCGTGCCTGCCACTGGCCACTGCCGGGTCGGCTGCCTCGTGGCCGCTTCAGACTTTTTTTCCAAGTTAGACTGCACGGAGGCTCTGCGGCTTGGCCGTCGAGCCACAATCCCTCTCAACCCACAGCCCACCAGGAAATCAGCTCAGCCCCGGCATACCTGCATGTTGTGCCGCTCACACGCAGTGCTTGTTATGGTGTGTGCCGCAAGACCTGCATGTCTTCATCTCCTCTTGCTTTTCCACGATCTCATCCCTCACCAAGCCACCGCTGTGAGGCAGGGAGCCATCCCTGCCGTCGTCCCCATGCCCACCGTCACTTTGATCTGCTTGGCAAGTCGTTTGCATGCGCCTAATCTACAGTGTTGCCCCTCACAAATGCACTAAGACGTAAGGTTCTTTGCCTCCAGCTTGTGTAATCATCAGCAGCCGCAGCGAGCGGTGCGCTGTGTGTGTTACCACACGTGTGTTGGGAACTGATACTGAGCCAGCATGGCGTTGTCCATGCCTGCTGGTTGTTTGGTGGAACCTGCCGCAGCAGCACTTGCAGCTTCAGGTCGTCTGTTGACGAGCTTTGGCGCACCTTTTTTAACAGCGCCTGCCAATCCAGCCAGCTGACGTTGGGTTGTGTTGCTCGTTGCTGAGCCAGTATCCATCTGAACGAGCACAGTGGCGGTGGCGGCCTGCGGCGGCAGCGCGCTCCTCATGCTAGCTCGGCATTGACGCGCTCCGGCGCTGTGCGGGCACATGAACACGAGTGGTGTCGCGGGGTCCAGCCATAGCGTCCGCACGTTTGCACTGGCCCGTAGCTGTCGGCCAAACCCCAGCCGCCCCGCTCGCAGCGCCAGCAGAAGCACCTACAACTGGTGAGCGGTTTTCAAACTGCCAAGCGTCAGGGGCTACGATCGCCGCCCTGCCGCCGCCTTCTGCCGCCAGCCCCGACGCTGCGTCCCCGCCTGCCTTTGTCCCACCCTGCCATGCAGGCCAGCCATGGGCGCCAGACCGCCCCCGGCGGTGCGCATGCGCTATTCAGAGCTTGTGAGGCAGGGCCTGGCAGAGCTGCTGGACCCCGGCCTGCCGCCAACGGCTCACCTGCAGCTGGCTGTCATCACATTTGGGCGTGCGCTGTCGGAATCGCACGGGCCTCATGGCGGAGAGCTGCGGCTGGCCATGGAAGCCGTGGCCGACGCCGCGCCTCAACTGGCGGCGGCAGTGCAGGTGCAAGAGCAGGCGTGCTGCTGAGTGGATGGGGAGCCACCCGCACATGAGCAGCCAACCGCTGCTGGGCCTGCCCCGTGTCGGTTCTTGCCCTTGTGTTGGTTGACGCACCTGCCTGCCCCGCTCCCTGGCGCAGGCGGCCGATGACGCGGCCGGTCTGCTTCGGTTTGTGGAACTGGTGGCGCTGCTGATGCAGATGATGGAGCTTGTTGGGGCTGCAGGCGGCCCATTTGTGGAGCGCCACGCCGAGCGCTTGTGCGAGCTGGCACTGGCATTGGCGGGCGCCCCCGCATTTGAAGCCGTGCTGGCAGCGCCACAGCAGCAGGAGCAGGGCCTCGCCATTCTTGCTGTCACAAGCCGCCTACTGCGACAGGTGGGGATGGCAGTAGGTAGCTGGATTGGCTGCTTTGCACGAGGTGTCCTGGCCATGCAGCAAGTATACCCCAGCTCTGCCTGCATGACCATGGAATGCCACGCACTCATGCATTGCATCTCCACTTTGGTGCATGCAGGTGGTTGACACGCTTGCAGAGCACCACGCCGCCGGCATGCGGTATTTCAAACAGGTGAGGGCCTTGCTAACGCGCTTGCATGGTAGGGCACGTCGCTTTGGGGGCGTTGCAACGGACCACGCTGCCGCCTTGCAAGCACGTGGATGGGCAAGGCTCATCCTCCGCGACCGGCTTTCATGCCCGCCCACCTGTTTAACCAAAGAGTTCCACCTGTCTGCCCCTCTCTGTGCAGGCCCGTGCAGGTGCCTGCAGCCCGGCTGCCATGCTGAGCGTGCTAGGCCGCTGGGCCTCTGCATGCGGCACCCTGCGTAGCCCTGCCCTCAGCAGCGACCTGGCGCGGCAGGCGCTCCTTGCGGCTCACACTGGATTGTTCCTGGCGCTGCAAACGCTGGACAGCAGTCGGCTGTATGCTGCAGAGCGTGCGGCGCTGGCGGCTCCCGAGCAGCAGCAGCGCTTTGCCACGGCCTTGGTTGCAGCGCTGGAGGACCTCCTGCTTGCGGGGCCGCCGCCAGGTGCCGTGTGCTGCCTTGTGCCGCTTGTGGTTGTTGGATCACCCACTGGTGCCTTGTGCTGCCGTGTGCTGCCTGCCTGGGCAGCCATGCCTTTGCTGCGCCGCCAAGCCTTTGCTTCACACCGCCTCCGCGTGTGTGTGCTGCTGTGCCGCAGGCGGGGAGGATCCCAGCGACTGGACCGACGGCGTGTGGAACGCGCTGTGCAGCTCAGAGCTTCCCGTGTTCAAGCTGGGCATGTATGATGCTTCTCCCGATGCGCCAGGGCTGTGCTGCCCGGGCCGCGCCCAACGGCTGATGGACGCAGCACACGCGGCGCTGGCGGCTGTGCCGCTGGCAACACCTGAGGGCAGGCCTGAGGCGGCGCACGCCTTTTTCGTGGCCACTCTCGCGCTGGCAACCTGTGGGCTGGCCGACTGGGCGCTGCCACAATGGGCTGAGGAAGAAAAGGAGCATGGGGGGGTATGCTCCTGTGCCCGCTGCGGCGGGTGAGCGGGGCAGTGGGAGGGCAGGGTTGCAGCTAAAGCATGCTTTGGTGGGGCTTAGACATCTGGTAGTGGATTCCCAAACGCAGCTTGATCATTTGTCAACTCGCCAGCCAGCCGCTGCAGTGCCATGCTTGCCAACCCCTGCTACCAAACCTGTCCTTTGCAGCTCTGGCGGGCCGGCTCGCGGCGGGAAGAAGAAGAAGAAGGGCAAAAAGAAGAAGCATGCAGCGGGCAGCAGCGGCGGCAGTGCGAGAGGCAGTAACTCTCTGCCCCAGGCCCCCACACACGAGGCGCTGCTGGCTTCACTCCGTGCCATCCCTGCTGCCGTAAGGGCCATCAGTGCTTTGCTGGAGCAGCACAGCGCCTTCTTGGCCAAGCCAGAGATCCAGGTGTGGCGGTTTGTCCGGATGTGTTTGCGTCTTCAACTGGAGGTTGCTGATGGAAAGGAGAGCAGCGAGCAACAGGAAACTGAGTGGCTGGTTGCAGGCACCGGAATTGATTGCATCACCTGCCCTGTCTGTTGCGCAGCGAGCTGAAGATGAGACACTGGCAGCCCTCCACCTGGCCTGGGCAGCCAAGGCCTGCGTGCGGCTGGGCTGGGTTCTCCGCTCTCGCGCCTGCACCCGGTCTGCAGAGTGGGTGCCCCAGGCCGCCTGCGCTTGGCGCACCGCCGCAGAGCCGGACGGCAGCGCAGACCCTGTGCTGCGAGAGGCGGGCGTGGCGGCGGCGGAAGCACTGCTGCGGCTGGGCGCTTGCCTGGCCACCAGCAGCGCCAAGCCGCCGGCTTGTGAGGCAGACAAGTGGGCCGTGCTGCCCTCAAAGGTGGGCAGGCGTGGGTCTGTTGGGGCTCACTGTTTTATGCTTGCTGGCTGTTGGCAACCATCCGACCCAGCCCAGCTGGCCGGATGCCCTTCCCCCGCGTTCCTGGAAAGGCAGCATTTGCATAGGCGGGGTCAGACTAGGGCTTGTGACACTCTCATGTTGTCTGCAGGCGCTGGACTATGCCGAGCTGCTGTTGGAGCCCACCTTGCGGCCCGTGCGCCTGCACTGCCTGGAGCCCACCCCCGCTCTGCAGGTGGGGGGCACTGAGACAGCGGGGCATGCAAGGATGCGGATGGGAGGGGTTGGGTGGGCTGGGGCCGTGCCAAAGTGGCTGAGTCTGCATCCCCAAGCATGTTGGGGTTATGTCTCAGCGGCGCTAGCCAGTCAGCTGAAATATCTCGTCTTTTTGCCGTTGTGCAGCGCTCTGCCCTGGGCCTGGCGCTCAGCACTGCCAAGGCGGTGCTGGTGCTGGCGCCGCTGGCCGGCCCAGCCTTTCAGCAGGGCCACCGCGGTGCCAGGCTGGCGCGCAAGCCTCCGCCTGTTGACACTGACCTGCTGGGCAGGTGGGCAGGCCAGCCTAGCGAGGCTGTTTGCATGTGTCGTGGCAGCGCGCATGGAGATTGCATGGTCTTGCAGACATGCTCTTGCGTACGCATGCGCCACCATGAGAGTCGCTGCAACAATCGAATTGCCCGGTATCGCCACCCATCGGACCCATAGCAGGCTGCTGAGCGCGGTGTGCTACGATACCTGTTTCACGCTGGCGCCGAGCATTGGGCGCGAGGAAGAGGACGATGCCGATGCGGATGATGACGATCTCATATTCGTTCCTGATGAGGAGGCCACGTCAGCCTGGTTGGCACTGGCGTTGCCCCGTTTGCATGCATGCCGCAGCGGCCGCATGCACCCTGGCTGCCGTCTTCAGCGGGCTGGCCTTGCTCCGCCGCACAACGCCTTTTGCTGCCCAGCACCTCTTGCCCCAAATGCGCGCCTGCTGCATGCCAGCGCATGCGGGGCTTGACACTGCATGCCTGATTGCCACCCGCCTTGCGCAGGCCTGCTGCCGCTGCGGCCATATCGCTGAGCCACGCGCTGAACTCACTGCTGCCGGTGCTGGCGGACATGGGGCATGATGAGGATGAGACTGTGGAAGGCATTCTGGGTCCCATGCTGGCTCCGCTGGCGGCCGTGGCAACTGGGCCCGCTCCTCCGTTGATGGCAGAGCACGCACTGGGGCGGCGCGCCTGCGCCAACCTGGACTGCACCCGCCTGTCTGGAGCCAGCGAGTGGGACGTGCCATCCCAGCGCTGCTCCCAGTGCCACGCGGTGGCCTTCTGCTGCCGAGAGTGCCAGCGCATCGCATGGCCGCAGCACCGCACGGTCTGTGCCGCCCTGGCGGCTGCCCAGTGACGTGCGGTGAGCCGCGCTTCGTGCCGCCGCATTGTTGCTGCTGCCGGACGCACTAACCAATTTGCTCGCCTTGATGCTTCTAACCTGCACGTCTGTGGCTTTTCATGCACGGAAGCTTATCACGCCGCGAGGGTCATAGTTTGTCAAATGTGCAAGTAGATTTCATGCAAGGAGGCGGAACAGGGTGGTGCCGAATGCTCAATGTGTTTGACAGCGTGGATGCTGTGCCTACCTGGCAGTGAGTAAATACATCAGCATGTACATTGCCAATGGTCGGTCCATAGCTCAAGCTGCAATAAAGTCGCAGCCAGCTTGCACAATCACCCTGCCTTCAGATGGGTGACGGCGGTCCACAGCGGCGGCAGCACACTGCTCTTGCCATGCGCGCCACTGAACGTCGGGTGCAGGCCGGCTAGCGTGCTGCATTGGCTCGTTGCAGCCCTTCGATTGCTTCAGCGGATCAGCTGCGGCTGCAGGCCTGCAGCGAACGGAGCGGAAGCGATGGCCGCCGTAGCAGTGCGTGCAGGGGGTGCATGCGCTTAGATTGCTAGCATGAGAAGTAGATAGTGCGATGCATGGCAGCGTGGCTCTCTTGGCGGCTGGTGACTGCGCCGCCGCCGCCGCCGCCGGCACCCCCCCGCGCAGGCGCCGCCTCGGCTCATGCCGCGGCTCTCGGCACGCCCAGCTGCCCCTGCTGCCAGCGTTAGCGGCATACACGCCATCAGGAGCAACCCTGCGGCGCACAATCGCCCCAGCACACAGGCTGTCCATGCGTCAGCCAGCCAGTGGCGGCAGCCGCAGCCGCAGTGGGCACAGCAGCAGCGGCGGCAGCGGCGGCAGCACAGTCCTGTGTCCTGCGCAGCCGAGCCGCCTTCCTGCCCCATCACGGGCGCAGCGGCTGCAGGCAAGCCGTACAAAACTGACGAGGACCGGCTGAGCAAGTATGGCTGGGGCAGCCTGCGCATGGCCTTGCTGCTAGGCTTGGCCCTGGCGGTTGCGCCGCAATTCAGCGCAGACCCCCAGGCAGCGGCGGCGGTCACAGACGGCTACCTGCACAGCTGGAGCTGGGTGGGGCATGCGACCATCGGAGCGGCTGGTGCAGTGGTGAGTTGGGAGGCGCAGGGTCAGGCCGGATAGCGATAACATAATCTGATTGTTTTGGTACTGCATGTTTGGCTGCCCGCTGATAGGTCAGCTGTGGACAAGAAGGGGTGCTGACGGTGGCACTAGAAGCACTTGTGACTGACCAACATGCCCCGCCGTGCGCAGATCAACGCCGGCGTGCTGGGCAGCGCGGCCGCCAACTTTGGGCTGCTGTCTCTGGCAGCCGGCATCTTCCTTGCCGATGTCTGCCTGGGTTGCGGCCTGCCCACTCTGGTCTACATGTTCAAGACTGCCGGCGGCGACCTGCTGGCAGGAAAGCTGGACCAAAAGGAGTGGTGGGCAGCGGCAGCCGGCCTGGCGATCCTGCCGCTGCTGCTGCCCGCCCTGCAGGCGGCCCTGGGCGCTGCCGGCGCTGCGGCCGCCGCCGCACCATTGGCCCAGCTGTACAGCACGCCAGCTGCGGATGGCGGGTTTGGGCGCATCCTGCTGCTGCTGTTCGTCATTCAGCTGGGATGCGAGCTGGGCGACTCCCGACTGGAGCGCTGGACTTTTTTCCGCCACCGCTACTCATTCGAGGTGTGTCCACTGGGTTAGTTAGTTGGTGGGTGGGTTGGTGGGTCGGTAGGTGATTGATTGTGCAGGTGGCATTCTAGAGGTTGCTGCTTGGCATCTGCACGCTGCTGACCTGGCTGCTGTGTGACTGCAGCCCCAGACCTGCTTTCCCACTGATCCGCTTCTGATGTACTTCACCCGCTGCCTTCTCCCAACCTCCGCCAGGTGGCCACCGCCCTGCTGCTGGCGGCCTTCCCGCTCTGCCCTCAGGAGCTGCTGGTGGTGCAGATTGACCTGGTTGCCTGCATGGCCTACCGCCTGGCCGGTTTTGCGGTGCTGGCGGCCACCTCGCCTGCCACCACACGAGCCATCTTCGCCGCGCTGTTCAGGTGGGCAGGGCAGAGCATAGGGGGATGGGAGGGAGGCAGGGTAGGGCGGGGCGGCGAGCTGACACTTGCCTTGCGTGTATCATATGTTGCCTTGTTCAGGTGTCATCCAGCTCTGGAGTGCAGCTCATGCCAGGCTGGCCAGCCGTTGCACGCAGCCCCAGCCAGTTTGCTTCTATCGCAAATATTGCGGCGCAGTTGCCTACCGTTTCCCCCTGCCTTTGCCCTTTCATCCTGCCCTGCAGGGTCTACTTTTGGCAGCGGGGCACGCGCATGGTGCGGGTGCGGGACCCTCTGGTGGCGCGCGCAGTGCTGGCGGCATCCGACAGCAAGGTGGGCATGCATGGGCAGGTGTCCATATGACTCAGAGGGTGCGTGCATCTAGGGTTTGCGGGCCGCAATGGTGCGATTGATCGCGCTGCGCAGTTGCATGCGGTCTGGCCAGAGCACCACTACCCTTACCCTGCTTGTTGTCAACACCGCCAGTGCTACCCAATGGCTGCAGGGCGAGGGGCTGGAGTCCGCCATCGCCTGCCCTGCCTGGGCCCCCGTGCTCAGCCTGGAGTCCATCGATGGCCAGCTGTGGCGGGAGATGCGGAACGATTTTGACGTGCTCATGCGCCAGCTGCCGCCCGCGGCACGGCTGCAGGTGGGAGGCAGTTAGGGGGTGAAACTGATGTTGGGCCTGTTGCATTGTTTCAGCCGTTCCATGCGCCCTTGCCCATGTCCTTCCACCCTCTGCTCACCAATGCAACGTGTTATCATGCCATTGACCACCGCAGGAAGCGGCTGGCACGCGCCTTGACGCCCTGGTGGCCAGCGGCGCCGACATTGACGCAGACGCAATTGCGCGCTGGTCCCTGGCCTCCTTCCTGTCCTACCTGTTTGGGCTGGAGGAGTGGAAGCCAGAGTACGAGTGCCTGTTGCAGGCCAGCTGGGAGTGGCGCAAGGTGGGTGGGTTTGAGGCTGGGTGTGGAGGCAGGGGGCACCCGTCTTGCGTTAATGTCTTGCTGGTTTACACCGGCATGTTGCCTGAGCCCTTAGCTACTCACTGCACACCTGCAGGCCCACTCCTGCTTTTGTAACTCTTACCTGCCCCTGCCCCGCTGACCTGCCCCTGCCCACAGGAAATTGCGGTGCGCGGCGCAGCCGACTCGACCGTCAAGCAGGCCGCCGTGCGCCTGCTGACGGAGCAGCTGCTGCCGGGCTCGCCGCTCTGGCCCATTTACGGCGAGCGCTGGCGGGAGCCCCGCTACTACTCGCTGCTCATGCAGGTGGGGCGTGTTCCTGGTGTGGTGAAGGTATTATCTTGTTGGTGCGCCGCCACTTTGCTCAACGCCAGCCTCCCTTTCCCTGCCTGCTGCAGCCCTTCATCATCAGCCACCCTGGGAAACATTGCGGTGGCACCATTGCATGCACTAGAACCTCTCACTCCACTGCTTCCACGACTGCCGCAGCCCTTCATCATCAGCCCCGCCATCAACCTGGGAGACATCGCGGTGGCGCTGCAGCTGGCGCCGCCCGGCACCAGCCCCGACGCCGCTGTGCGCGACATGCACCCCTTCCCCATTTTCGAGCGAGTGGTGGAGAAAGCAATCCTGCACCCCGCTACTGGTGAGTGTGGTGCAACTGGGCGTACACGTGTTCACGCATGCCCCTTTGGCCTCGCCTTTTGTCTTGCTGCAGGTGGCAGTGCCAGCTGCACAGACGCTGCTTCCTACCAGTGGCTCAAACTGTGCTCCTTTTTCTGCAGGGGAGGAGGCGGTACCTGCGGGCAGCCATTGCATCATCTTCTCAGCCGACCTGGCGGGCTCGCAGTTCCCCATCTTTGGCGCCGGTGAGCTGTCAACATGCAATTTAGCTGCATTGCCTGGCTGACCTGGCGGGCCAGCAGTTGCCCATCCGACCTGCTGCCTGCAGGACAGCTGCTGCGTATCGGCGCTGACACGCTGCCTCCCCACCTCGTCCCCATTTCAATAAATGCAGGCCCACGCGCCTGCCCCGGCGGCCCCCTCATCTCCGGCCTGCTGCCGCTCATGCAGTCCAAGCTGGTGGGCTGCCCGCGCTTCCAGCCGCAGCGCGGCCACGAGAGCAGCGGGCGGCACAACGACACCAACTGGAGCGGCGCAGAGACGGCCTACTTTGTAAAGACGGTCGGCAAGCTGCTGGTGTGAGGTGTGAAGCTGCTCTCCTAGGACCAGCGCCCACATGCCGCCTGAGTGACCCAGCAGCGTGCTCTTGCGATGCAATTTTCATCACTTTTCAATTAATCAACCCTGAAACTGCCACCACTGCCCACCTCATCGACCCGTGAGGCTTGCCCTTCAATCGAGAACTTCCGCGACCTTGCTTCCTTTCAAGCCGTGCAGCCCTTTTTCCGTGCTCTTCGCTGTTCCGTCCTGCCAGTGCTGACTCGTGAGCGCTCCGTTTCATTTGGCATTATTAATAAGAACAATGAGTGCAGTCAGAGCAAAGGTTGACAGAGCATGCAGGGTCACACACAACGGGACAGTCAGAGCCGCAGGGCCAGCAAGGATTGGCAAACGAGAGCACAGAGATCAGCAAGGATCAGCAAAGCAGAGCAGCAGGATCAGCAAGACAAACATACGGGCTGCTGCTCCATCCTCACTGCTCCACCACGGTCCAGGGGCACTCCTGGCCGGCCCACATGGGCACCACCTCGCTGTCGCCAAAAGCGTAGCTGGCCGGAACAGTCCAGGGCTGCCGCCGCAGCGTGACCTTGTCTGCAGGACAGGGCAGGGGAGGGGCGGGTGCAGTGGGTTGAGAGAAGGATATGCACAAGCACATTGTGGCATGGCCGCAGTGAACAGCAGCATTAATGGGACCATGGAAACAGCCCCGGCCAAGCGCCGCTAGAGACATCCGCACTCTAACTCTCTCCCAGCCCCTCACCCGTGTTGCGCGGCAGGCCGTAAAAGTCGGGGCCGTTGAACGAGGCAAAGGCCTCCAGGTGCTGCAGCGCGCCCGCCTGCTCGAATGCATGGGCATACAGCGGCAGCGCCACGGGGGCGGAGAAGAGGCCGGCGCAGCCGCAGGCGCTCTCCTTGGCGTGCTTGGGGTGCGGGGCTGCGCAGAAAGGGGGAGGGAGGAGGGCGGGGTGTGGTGAGTGTTGCACCTTGCAGCTAAAGGCATTCTGCTTGGTGGCTTGATGGCACATCCCTGCTACACTCCAACATAGCACCCCTGCTACCTGCCCGCCCCCTCACCAGAGCCGGTGCCCGGGAAGACCTTGCAGCTGCCGCCGAAGCATACGAAGCACAAACAAGCAGGCAGCGTTTTGCACAACCCAGCTCACCTGAATCGGTGCCCAGGAAGAATTTGCGGCTGCCGCTGGTGGCCGCTGCCGCCACCGCCGCGCGGTGCTCCTCCCGCTTGAGAATGGGCAGGCAGAAGGCGTGGGGGCGCAGCCCGCCCACAAACAGCGCGTTGCGGTTGAGCAGCAAATGCTGGGGCGTGACCGAGGCCGCCACGTTGGCGGGGGCAGCGGCCACAAACTCGGCAGCGTCACGGGTGGTGATGTGCTCCATCACCACGCGCAGCTCCGGCACCTGCGTTTGAGGGTAAGCAGGAAGGAGGGCAAAAGGTCAGGAGGGAATGGCAGTCGAGCAACAAGGTGGCTCAGACGTGCACACCATTTGCAGATGTACACGGCAGAAGTGGCATGCGTACAGTCAAGGCCAGCTGCAGACGGTCTCCCAACCAGCTGCGCATCCTATAGCCAGCCCCTCCCTCACCTTGTCCAGCAGCGGCTTCAGCTTGGTCTCGATGAACACCTTTTCGCGGTCGAAAAAGTCGACCTCCGGGTCGGTCACCTCGCCGTGCACCAGCAGCAGCAGGCCCGCCTGGGAAGAAATGGCAACACAGGGTGGCAGCGGCTGAGGTAACAATCGTGATGGTTGGGGCCGTCCAACATGAAGTGAAGGAATGCGCCTGTCATGCAGGCAGCGGACAGACCAATGGGAGCATGTGCATATTGAAGTGGCATGTGGGTGAAATGATGGTTGAAATGAGGCCGCGGCCGCCCGCCCCTTTGGCGGTGGCAGTGGGGCCGCCAGAGGGACATGTGCCACACGCTCAGGACGAGCGTGCGGCAGGGCGGGACAGCTGCGGCGCGGCTGATGTGGCGCCCTAATGGAAGTGCACGCAGCTGGCTTCGGGCAGCTGGCGACTAACGAAAGGCGCGGGGCGGTGTGTGGTGCATACATGGGACACACAGTGGCCGTGCAGCAAGCGCTGCAACAAGGTTGCAAAGGGTGGCATGCAGCACCGCACACATTCATGCAACCTAAATGGTCCTCTCACCTCTGCCATTGATCGCAGCGTGGGCAGACACTTGCCGATGTCGGTCACGCCGCTGTCGCTGTTGGTGGTCGCGCCCGCAGGGTACAGCTTGAAAGCCACAACACCCGCCTGCGCATGGGCAACCACTGCCATCTCTCACACAACTGGCTGCATGTCGAACAAAGTTTGGAAGGTTGGTCATCCTTATCAACCGCCCACACTGTCATCAACGCACCCACACCCACACCCCCCGGTGCAGCTCCAGCGCACCTCCTTGGCACGCTGCACATCCTCTGGCTGCGTGTTGTCAGTAAGATAGCAGGTCATGAGGGGCGTGAAGCCGCCCTGCCGCTCAGCTGGCACCGCATCCAGCACACGCTGCTTGTACTCCAGCGCTGCGGCTGCTGAGGTCACGGGGGGCACCTGCGGGGTGGAGGCGCAGGACGGTGAAAGGAGTGTGATGGCAGAGCGCTAAAGCAGCATGGCGTCCAGCGACAAACAACAAGCTGTGCAGCAGCTGGTCATGCTGCAGCAGCTCGCCCACATGAGGCATGTACCTCCAATCCACCATGCCAAGCGCACCAGGTTTGGCAGGATGACGGCGCGTTGAGCAAAGAAAGCAGCAGCACCTGCCCAACCATTGCATCGCAGACAACCCATGATACATGCAGCCTGCAATAAATCAAGCGCACCAGGTTGGGCATGATGATGGCACGGCCGTAGGTGGCGGCGGTGTGGGGCACCACCGAGCGCAGCCCCGCGCCATCGCGCACGTGCAGGTGCCAGTCGTCCGGCCGAGTGATCACAAGCTCATCAGGGCCGGCTGCCGCTGCTACCACAGGCGAGGCTGCTGCTGCAACGCTGCTCAAGCGGCGGGCGGGGAGCCGCTGGGCCGGCGGTGGCTGGGCAGCGGCGGCGGCGGCGGCGGGGTAGGAGCAGCGCCGCTGCCGCACGGCTGCATGGCGCAAGAAGAAGATGGAGAGGTGAGGGGGCTGGTCAACGGCCTGCCAGGGCGCGTGCAACGGCGGCCTGCATGGCGTTGCAGCAGAGCGGGGCGGCCATCGCGCCACGCGGGCAGCGTTCCAGCTTACCTGCGCATCGCGCAAATGCCTGCTGCAGCGCCCGGCTGCACAGCGCCTCGGTGCTCTGCGGCAGCATGGTGCACGAGCAGTGTCGCTTGCAGCTGCTGCTGATGCTGTTTGCAATCGATCTGAACCTTCGGCTGGATCTGCCACTGGTGCGAGCTTGCTTACAAGTGACTTTTGCATGGGACTGCCCGCCGCCGAGCTGGCGGCGGACCTTGAAACTTGGCTTGGCCTGCTCCCAGCACCTGCCCGTTCGATCGCAGCGCCTGCCTGTCACTTGCAATCATGTTTGAGGCACGTCTGGCACAGGGAGCGCTGCTCAAGAAGGCGAGTCTGCGGGCAGCCAGCAAGGGCGGCAGCCATCTGCAGCGGGCAGTGGAGCGATCCAGCACACCTACACGTGGCGCTGGCAGCACGCAGCCCCACCGATGGCAGCCCACTGGCGACCGCTGCTCGTGGTTTCAAAACTTGCCGGCCGCCGCCCCCTGCGCAGGTGGTGGAGGCGATCAAGGACCTGATCGAGGATGCCAACTTCGACTGCAACAACAGCGGCTTCAGCCTGCAGGCGATGGACTCCAGCCATGTCAGCCTGGTGGCGCTCTCGCTGCGGGCAGACGGCTTCGAGCACTACCGCTGCGATCGCAACATCAGCATGGGTGCGACGGGGCGCGGGGAGGGCCGCATGCTCTGCGGCGCGGTGCCGCCCGCCGACGCCGGCATTCAGGCACCCCGCCGACAGCAGCCTCATGTGCTTGCTGCCCTGTCCCCATGCCCGCCATGCAGGCATGAAGCTGGCCAACTTGAGCAAGATCCTGAAGTGCGCGGGCAACGACGACGCCATCACCATGAAGAGCGAGGACAACGGCGACACCATCACCTTCATGTTTGAGTCGCCAAGTGAGCATGCCCTCGCTTTGCAAGCATCACTGCTGTTTTGCGGTCTACTTCCCGGCTGCCGGCTTAGCCTGGGGGGGCATCGCTGCTGGATGCCATGGCATGACAGTGTGCAGCGGTCATGTTATGGGTTTCGCTGGTGTCTCAGCACACATGCAGTTCAGCACATGTCGCCCTTTGTGTCTGCCCATGCCATGGCCACATGCTGCATCCTGCTTGGCATGCCCTGCGCTTCTCATTGATGCACCTCAATCGCCATGACCTGCCGCAGACCAGGAGCGGCTGTCCGAGTTTGACCTGAAGCTCATGGACATTGACAGGTCAGCACAACTGGCAGCCGGCAAGCTGCGGCATGCTGGTGGCAGCAAGGGCTGCAGCTTGGGGAGGAATGGAGGCTGCAGCAGGCTGCCATCTCACACGGGCTGCAGCATGACGACTTCAAGTTGCGGCAAGCCCTCATGCGGCAGCATGTATGCTCTGCATGTGGCACGGATGTCGGCGAGCTGCACATCTCTTACATGTGAATTTTCCCCTTCCTCTGCAGCGAGCACCTGGGCATCCCTGAGGCGGAGTACGATGCCACCGTGAAGCTGCCCTCCAGCGAGTTCCAGCGGATAGTCAAGGACCTGGCCACCATTGGCGACACCGGTGCGACAGTTTTGCCCGGGCGCACAGGGCTTCTGCTTGCAAGTGCAGGGGATGGCTTCATGTGCCTAGCCGCGCCTGCGCACAATGTTGGCAGAAGTGCTTCCGACATGTGCGCAGCAGCTGAGGCAGCCGCCGCCTCCACTCACCCCAGCCGCTGTATGCCAATCGCCCCTCTCTTTTGCTGCCTGCTCTTCCTTGCAGTGGAGATCAGCGTGACCAAGGACGCAGTCAAGTTCAGCACCTCGGGCGACATCGGCAGCGCAAACGTGATGTGCAGGCACGTGGCGTGGCGCAGCACGGCTGCTGCTGCGGCTGCTGCGGTTCAGGCAGCTTGGCGGTGGCTGGCCGGCGGCGGCGGCAGCTTAGCAGCAGCAGCAGTTAGCGGCGGGCGCCTGGCTGCTGTCAATGTCGCTGGCAGGGAGACAGATGCCACATGCTGCCGACTCGTGGGGCATGCTTGCGCGCTATCGTGATACCGCCTGCGTGGCTGCTCAACTGTCCACTGCTGCCATTTTTGCTGATTCACTATTGTGCTCCGTGCAGGCAGAACAAGAGCGTGGACAAGCCGGAGGAGAGCACCGAGATCGACATCAACGAGCCGGTGGCCCTCACCTTTGCGCTGCGCTACCTCAACTCCTTTGCCAAGGTCTGCGCTTGCAGGGTCTCGCAGGGCCGGTTGGGGCCGGCTGTGTGTCTTGCTCACTTTGCGCCAAAGCACGTGGCTGCATGCTGCTGCAGCTCGTTGCCATCGGTCCCGCCCAGCAAGTCCTGCCCATGCCCGTCCCCCTCGCTGCTCTCCCGCGTATTTGCCTCAAACTGGTATGATTGGTGCACACAGCATGCCATGCTGATATTTGCCGTGCCTGCCTGGTTTCCTCCCCCTCCGCCGCAGGCCACGCCGTTGGCGCCGCACGTGGTGCTGAAGCTGTCCAAGGACCTGCCGGTGGTGGTGGAGTACCACATCCCCGATGTCGGCCGGTGCGTGCAACGCACAGACAGCTGGCCAGCGCTCGTTGCAGAGTGGTGGTACAGCCTGTTGCGTGGCGCAGCTGTAGGGTTGGCCGTTTGCCGCCGCCGCGCGCCGCCGCCCGCCGCTCATGTCCCTTCCCTCCCTCCACCCCCTCCCACCCTGTTCTGCAGCCTTGGGTTCTATCTCGCCCCCAAGGTGGAGGAGGAGGACGGCATGCAGGACTAAACTAGGTGCACTGGATGGCCACCCAGTCTAGCCACCAGCCTTAGGCAACACCACCGCAGCAGTAGCAGCATAGCAGCACATTCAGCATTCATTATGAGAACAGACCCACTGCACTCAGGGGCAGCACTGCACTCGGGGGCAGCGGGAACAAGCGCGGCATGACAGACATCGCAGACCGGCGCGCCCTGGAACATCGGGCGCCCGTACCTGCGGTGACGGCAACATGCGGCGTCACATGGCACGGCGGCAGCGCCGCTGCGACTGCACCCTGAACCGAATGAATTGCGTTTTCTTTGTGTCATCAGTTTTTCCATGGCGCTGCTGCCGCATCACTGTGAGGCGCCGCACAGCACGGGAGAGGGGCAGCAGATGTGGCATGAGGTCAGGCGGAGCGGGCGTGCCGGGTCGCCCGAAACATGTGGTGCGGTGCATCTTTCCTCGGCCCTTGCAATCCTCCTTGCGCTCCACGTGTCTGCACCAATTGACTGGAGGCACCAGACTAGGCTTAGCAGAGACGCATCGCCGGGCCGCTGACAACCCGCCGGCCCTTGCAACCCGCGTGTAAGACTGAACGCAGGCGAATTAACTTCTGAGCAGCAAGACCATCCTGCCGCATGTTCACTTCTGCCGTGCACTTATCCATTGCATTACCTCTTTCTCGATGTGAAATCCTCACTGCAAAAGTGACTCTTCACTTCACAATTCACAGGAACACAAACAGACAGCTGTCAATGGCCGTCCTAGCGCTGCGCCCTCTCAGACCTGCTTTCCGCAGGTACTGCATCTCCATCGGCCGTGCCAGCTGCACTGCACGCATGTGTGTGCCGTTCTTCCGAACGGATTCCACAGCAAATGCTCCCCCGTTGGATCCACAAACTGCAGCCCCTCTGCTGTTGAGCCAATGGTAGGCAGATTCCATGTGCAATGCACCGTCAGAAGGGCCTGCCCAGCAAGGCCTTCCCCGGCCAGCTCAGCAGTGCCGCCGATGCACCTCATTTCTTCGGTGATGCCGCTGGGCGCGCCGTACGTTGCCCCATCCGTCTCACAACAGCACAATCACTGCACACGCCTGTACAGTGCCTCGCACCGGGTTTCCCGGGAGTGCCGCTGCCCGCACGACCTGCCCGCGGCTGCAGGGCTGGCATCTCGAGAGCATCATGCCGCCTCGGCGGAGCAGCGAGCGCTGCTTGCCACGCGGCCTGGTGAGTGCGGCCGCCAGCGGGACCGGGCGGCGGCAGCCCTCCAGGGGCCCCTGCCCGGGCGGCCCCACTTGCCCAGAAGGCTCATTGTGGCTGTTCCCGCAGGATGCCGACTTTGCTCAGCCCCACGTGTTTCTGTTCCTGCAGATAGTCCACCAGACAGGTGTCCTGCTCAGCGCTGCAGGCCAAGTCGTGCTGCTGGTGCGCCAGCTGTGGCAGGGGCCTGCATTCTCACCGGCTTCGGCTCTTGTGGCCGCGCCATTCCTGGCACACTGCGGCCTCGCCGCTCTGACCCTCAAGTGGCCGCTGCTTTATTGGAGGAACAGGTGACGACCCAGCTGTACTAGACTGCATGCAACTTCTTAGAAGCTCTGTTGAAGGCGGGAGGCAGCAGTGCAGGCAGAGCCGACGCAGTGCAGGCAGAGCCTGGGCAGCAGTGGGCAGCATGCGATGCAGCTGGCCTGGGCATGGGTGGCACCCATGCTCGGTTGCAGCTGGCTGCTGACCGTCCCCCTTGCACAGCTGTCCGGCCGTGCGGTTTCAGATGCATGCATTGCACCACCCTGGCCTGACTCGCCTGCAAGCCACTCATAGACCCCATCTGCCTCCCTCTCAGGGGCTGGCTGACGCCCGTGCTGCGCATCGCTCTCTTCAGCCTGCCGTCCTTCAGAGCCACCGGCGTCGGCATCGCACGCATGCTGGACCGCCCGCCATGCCCGGGGCTGCGTGGCGTGCTAAAAGACTTGCTCCGCATACTGCTGGGTGGGTTGTGGCAGCCCGGCTGCATGGATTAATGCCACCAACGCAGGGTTGACCCCCCAGGTGCCTCGCTGTGAGTGTGCCATGCATGCCTTATGGTCGACTTGCTTAGGGGTCCCACTTGCCTGCCCATGCAGGCACGCGGCTGGCCAGCTCAGCCATTGTAGCTCTGGCGCTGCCGCAGCGGCCGTTCTTCACATTAGCAACACAGGCGATGCTGGCGGTGCTCATCTCCAACTCACGAGCCTATTGCAGATGCGAGGTGCGCTGGCACTTCCCTTGCGCTGCGTCTTTCGTGCCGCTAACCTCGCCTCTCTTGCTTCGACCGTGATTTGCATTGCCTGAGCGATATGGCATGCTTACACTTCACATCACCCCTGCCACCTTGCCTCCCTCACAGCTGCTGGCCGCGCCTCTCACTCAGCAGCTCATACGCAATGTTGCGGTCGGAATGGAATGGACTTCATTGCCACTCATGGCCATCGCGCCTTCGGGCACATTCTGGTCCTTTGGCGCTGCCAACATTCTGCATGGTGAGGCCCGCTCCTGCTCTCTGATTTCTTCTGGTTTTTGCATGACCTTCGTCTGCCACCTGCACCGCACAGACCAACTTCCAAACCTGTGAACTCAACTTGAAGAGCCTGCCGATGCCGTGATGCGCTTGACAACGATTAGGTTTGCTTCCCAGCTTGACTGAACGCGCCCCATGGCTCTCACCTTGATGCAGGTACAGTGGACCCGCACACTCTGTGCCGCGCCACGCTGCTCCTCCTCAACACATTCGCTGGGGTGCTGCTGCCCACGCTTGTGGCCTGCTTCTACCGCTGGCCACAAGAAGTGAGTGTCCCTGATGGCCGCCCGCCGGCTGGGCGAGCAGTGCCAGGACCACCATGGGCGCGCCTGGCGCGGCTCGGCGCCAAGGTGGCTTCTGCGGCGGACTGCTGGCTGATTGCGCTAGCGGGCGGACCTGGTGCCGTGAGCTGGCGCCTGTTCATTTGGTGGTACGGAGTGATCTGCTGCTGGTGGATTTCTCGGATGGCTGCCGGCATTGTCTAGCCCTGCACGATATGTGAAAAAGATCACCGGTCTCGATGCAATACTTCAGACACGGAAGCTTCAAAGCAGTATCAGAGCTGGCCCATGCGATTGGGGAAACACCTCGCGCCGGCAGAGGAGGAGTACCCCAAGGTCACGAGCGCCTGCAGCTGCACAAGCTGTTGAGTGCTTTGCCGGCAGCGGGCAGCAGTGGCCAGCAGGGGAATGGGCATGGGATGAGAGTGCAACCAGTTGTGGCATGGCAGCCTCGGCCGCATTTGGCACCCGTGTAGCGAGCGCCGTCTGCAAAGGCATTTGTTCCAAACTCATAGAGCTAGCCATTCTGCATCGCCTGCAAGCCACTCATGAACTGGGCCCATCTGACTCCCTCTCAGGGGCTGGCTACTGCCCGTGCTGCGCATTGCGCTCTTCAGCTTGGCATGGCCATGACGTGCCGCCCCCGAACTGATGTGGCACGGTGCATCTTTCCTTGGCCCTTGCAATCTTCCTTGCGCTCCACGTGCCTGCACCAATTGACTGGAGGCACCAGACCAGGCTTAGCAGAGACGCATCGCCGGGCCGCTGCCAACCCGCCGGCCCTTGCAACCCGTGCGCCTCGCCAGCCGCCAACAGGTGCGTCGAGGCGTCTGCGTGCATTCAGTCTACCAGGTGTGCGTCCAAGGCGCGCCGCCGCTAAACCGCCGCCGCTGCCGCCGCCCACCCGCCGCCGCCGCCGCACGTCCCTCGCGCGCAGGCCACCCGGTTCAGCATGCCCTCAGCTGCCTCTCCCAAGCAGCAGCCGAATAGCGATGTGGGCTCCTCCCCAGCCGATGCGGCAGCCGCAGCAGCTGCAGAGGGCGCAGCACGCAGCGACGCCGCTCCTGATGCCGCCTCCGCCGCACCGGCCAAGCCAGCAGACACAACAGGCAAGCTGGCGGACATTGAGAAGGCCTGGGCGGCCATGGTGGAGCGTGTCACAGAGCATGTAGATGCGGCAGAGCAGCGGCTGCAGCAGCAGCTGGCAGACGCCTCGCAGCCGGGCTGGCAGCCGCCGCCCTACGAGTGCAGTGGTCCCAATGTGACGTCCCGCGCCTCTGCTGCGGGCGTGGCCCTGTCCTGGTGGCAGCACTCCGACCGCTGCCTCAGCGCGGCACTCATACGAGCAGGCGACGTCGAGACGATGCAGGACTACAAAATCAAGATGCGCAAGCAGCTGGCGCGCCTCACCGCCGAGCACGAGGAGGCCACGGCAGCGGCGGCAGCAGCAGAGGCAGGAGGGGAGCAGGCAGCCGCCGGCGGGCAGGACGCAGCCGGTGCCGCCAGCCCAGATGGCGCCGCCAGCCCTGCTGCCAGCGCCGCTGCCGGCACATCAGCCCCAGCATCAGCCGCAGCCCTCAGCCCCAGCGAGATTGCCAAGCGCAGCTCGCTGCTGGGCGGGCTGGCCGCCTCTGCGGCCCGCACAGATGCGCTGCTGGACCGCACCGCCGCCCTGGCGGCACAGGCCCAGGAGCTGTGCAATGCAGCCAAGAGGACGGCGGCTGACAAGCTGGCCGCCTACCTGCGGGAGGCGCTGGGGGCGGAGGCCACTCGCCAACAGAGGCGGGAGGAACCGGCAGGGAGCGCACAGCAGCACTTGCACGAGAGGCTGGTGGCAGGGGCAGCGCAGCAGCGCTGGCGGGATGGGCTGGCGGCACCACCCCCACTGGCTTACCCGGCAGCAGGCGGGTATGACCTGCGGGCTGCGCCGCTGGCAGGTCATGGCGCACAGCTGTTTGGCGCGCGTGGTGCACCGCCGCTTGGCGGTTTGGGTGCCCAGGCATTTGCTGGTCTGGACGCCAGGCCATATGGCGGCTTTGGCGCACAGCCCTTTGGCGGGCACAGCGCCCAGCCGTTTGGTGGGCACGGCGCCCAGCCCTTTGGCGGGGTGGGCGCACAGCCGTTTGGGGGTCACGGCTTGCAGCCGGCTGGGTACGGAGCGGCCCGCCCCCAGGGTGCCATTGATGCCCGTTGGCTGGCACAGGCGCGTGGTGCAGCTGCGGCCGCTGGCATGCAGCGCCGCCCGGCCCAGGAGGAGCGCCCGCCTGCGTGGGCGCCGCCTGACGAGCGCGAGCTGGTGGCGGCTTCGGCGCACTACCGGTGTGCACGGCTGAGGGCCATGCTGGACAGTGAGGAGCAGGAGGGGGAGGAGGCAGAGGAGGGTGGCGCCAGCCAGGAGGGCAGTGAGGGAGAGGAGGGCAGCGAGGGGGCAGCAGCCGAGGAGGGCAGTGAGTGGGAGGCGGCTGAGGAAGACAGCGAGGGGGAGGCAGCTGAGGAGCGCCCCCTACAGACTCAGCAGGGGTGCCCGGCCTCTGCTGCTGAGCTGGCGCCTGAGCCCTCCATGCCCTCCCCCACCAGCTGCAGCAGTGCTGGGGCAGCGGCGGAGGCGCACAGCGGCAGCCAGGAAGAGAGGGAGGAGATGGATGCGGTGGGGGCGGCGCTGGTGCTGACCCAAATGATGCAGAAGCGGCAGGGAGGGCAGGAGGCACCAGCCGTCGACGAGCCCGATGCTGAGGCGCAGCGGGCGGCGGGAGCGCAGGCGGGCCCTGCCGCAGTTGCCTCGTCTGGCCAGCTGGCTGTGCAGCAGCACGCATATGTGGAGGCGCAGCGCCGCCGGTTTGCGGAGGCCAAGCAGGCCGGTGAGGCACCGCCTGGTGCCCGCGCCTTCCCGCCCCCAGCGTCGCAGCCGCCCAGCTGGCAGCCCCGCCTGCCCCTGGCATCCCGCTCAGTGCTGCCGCCGGCGGTTGAAGCCGCCCGCGCTGCGGCGGAGCAGGAAGGGATCAAGGGCAGGGCTGGGGCGGCAGGGCCCGCGTATGGGCTGGAGAACAGGCAAGCCAAGTTGGGAAGGGAAGGCTGGATAATCAGTTGTTGGGATGCTGGACTGCAGTGCAGCTGTTCTTGTTTTCAGCCCGATTCACTCTGCCCACTACCTCTGAACATCAGGGGATCTCATGCCTGTGCTGCAACCCAACCTGTGCGACGCTCTCACCACAGCCCGCAATCCATGACCCCACAGGTATCACACTGCTTCTGGCCCGAGCCGGTACAGCTATGGCACGGCAGGCGGGTTGGGCCGCCCCTACACCCAGCCCCTCGGCGCCGCCAGCAGCTGGAGCCAGGCCGCTGGGTGGCGCAGCAACTTCGGCGACGACTGCTACGACATTGTGGAGAACTTGAGGCGTCTGCAGAAGGAGCGTGAACGCCAGGAGGTCATTGCGCAGCTGCAGGAGTTGATCGAGAACAACGAGCGCCGCCGCTCCAAGCTGCGCTTCATCCGCCGCCGTTCTCGGAGCTGTCCTGCCTGCTGCCGGAGGTGAAAGGCTGAGGCGGGATGTGATGTTTCGCGGGTAGGCCAGGCCAGGACATGACTGCGTGCCGCTCAGCAATGAACATTGATTAGTAGTTGCGCTTAGCTTGTCTATTTGGGTTGGCTCTTCAAGACCGTTTTGACCGAAATGCGAGCAGTGATGCGGCACAAGATGGCAGGCTGCGCAGCTGGCGCGGCGGCGGCCGGAACTGTTGGGCTTTGCCTGCAAGCAAAGGCGCACATTACAATCACACTGTCTGCAATTATTCACACCTGCGCCGTTCTGTTCATCATTCTGTGAGCCAGCCACACATTCAGCAGCATTGCCTGCTCATGCGCACAGCACCCAGCACCACCGCCTGCACTGCCGGGCCGCCGCTGCCTGTGGCCATTCTACTCTTGCTCACGGCCATGTCGTCAGGCACGGCTCTCTCCTCGACTTTCCCCGCCAGATAGCGCCCTCTCCAACCGCCCCGGACTGCCCCCGCCCGCTCCACGCTTCTGGAGCAGCCTGCGAGACTTCTGACCGGCTCGGGTAGGGCACTAGCAGCCTTAGGCCCCACGTTGACCCGCACAACGCACGACCAGCTAGCGCTGTGGCGAGGCCCGCCCGTTCGCCAGCTTGCCGCCAACAAAACATGCTGCTGCCCTGCTCCCCCATGCAGGCCTGGCATCTGTCCGTCATGCTGAGCCAGAGCGACATACTGGCTCTCTTCCAGCAGCTGCGGGGGCGCAGCAAGGAGGCGCAGAAGTCAGCGGCAGCACGCCTGGTGACCCTGGCATTCGAAGCTGGCGGCCCCACCGCTATTCTGCGGGCGGGTGCTGACCTGCCGCTGCTGGCGGCACGTGTGAACAATGGGCGCACCCTGAACGTGCGTTCCTGCGCGCTGCACACCCTGATGAAGCTCACTATCCCCGAGGAGAGGCAGGGCCTTGACGGGCGCCCTGCTGTAGTGGCAGCCGGCGCCATCCCTGCCGTCGTGGACGTGCTTCTCAACAGCAGCGATGCAGACATGCTGGTGACCTCAGCCACCTTGCTGCGGAACCTGGCAGTCGGCACAGATGCGCACGTGCCAGCCATGCAGGACGCCAGTGCCATTGCAGCGCTGGCTCACCTGCTGCGGCGGAGCAGCGACAGCAGTGTGCTGGAGCAGGCAGGCTGCACCCTGTGCAATGCCACGCTCTCCAGGCGCAGCCCCATCCAGGCAGCGGCGGCAGCTGCCTGCATCGCAGCGGGAGTCCACACACAGCTGCTGCGCCACCTGAGCAGCAACAGCTTGGGCGCTGACGCCAAGCAAGCGCTGGCAAGTGCCACACGGGCTTTGTGCAACCACGCTACTGGCAAGGCGGCAGTGGTGGAGGCAGGCGGCCTTGACATGTTGGCACGCTGCCTGAAAGACAGCAGTGCAGGAGCGCAGATGGAGGCTGCTGCAGCATTTGTCAACCTGGCCTGCGACAGCGAGCAGTACAGCAGTGTTGTGGCTGCGCACCCACACGCGCTGCCTGCCCTGGCGCAGCTGCTGCACAGCAGCGAGGCGGAGGTGCAGGCCACCGCCCTCGCTGCATTCAACAACATCACCTGGAACAGCCCTAGCAGTAGCAGCGCTCTGGTTGCCAGTGGCGCGCTGACTGGCCTGGTGCATGTGCTGCAGCACAGCAGCGATCCGGAGCAGCTGAGCGATGCAGCGGGGCAGCTGGCTGTGCTGGCGGCACGGGCGCCAGAGGCAAGCGATGCTGCTGTGGCGGCTGGCGCCGTTGCAGCCCTGCAGCGCTTGCGCAACAGCGCCAGCGCCAGCATCCGCAGCGCTGCCGCTGAGGCTCTCGAGAATTTGGATGAGAATTTGGATGCTGGTGAGGGCGGTGAGGAGCAGGAGCCTCCCGCGGAGCGCTCCTGGCGCCGCCGCTGAGGTGCCTGGGTGGCGCCAGCCAGCTGTGTCCCTTTGTACATTTCCTGCGCCAGTGCTTTTCTCCCTGCCTCGCCTGCCTGTACAGTGTCAGTGCTCTTGCTTTGAGGGATCCAGTGGCGGCACAGCTCAGCAATGGCCACAGGGCGAACAGAGGTGATTGGAAGGAGCAGCATTGCAGCGGTGCGACAATGCTACTGCTTTGTAGGCGTGCTTCCCTGCCATAGGCTGTTGTTGTTGTTTACAGTGGACACGCAAATGCGGATGGCACAGCGGGCATGTGAATGTTGCAGAGCTCTCCAGCCAATACAGGCAGCTGTGCAGTGGAAGCGCGGCAGTGCCGGCAATGTGCTGCATGGCGTCGCTGCTGAAGCCGGCTTCAGAGGCAGGTGGCTGTAAGCACTTGTCCAGCACCTCCACCAGCTGCCGCACCGCGCCGGCATTGTTAATTTCGGCCCCTTTCCATGCCGCACCTGGTTCATAAAGTGGCAGCGCAGGTGCAGGCGCACAGTCTCGGAATCGCCCCTGCTTGGCAGTCAAACGGCATGACCTTGATTACATTAGTGCAGGGCGTTGCAGGCGCAGCACGGTGGGGGCAGCCGCAACACTGCAAGCGATGCGGTGCGGGCGCCCGGTCTGGCAATGTGTGCAGTGATGAGCTGCTGCTGCATGTAGCCAGCCAACAGACAGCAAATACTGGATCACTTACAGCAGCTGCTCGTCGGCCACCTCTGGCAGCTCCTTCACTGCGACCAGGAAGCTGGGGGTGGTCCTTGCGCGCTGCAGGCCCGACACATCCACATACCTGCAGGACAGCCGGAAAACCCAACGAGGTCAGCCAAGGGCGCAATGCAGCGTGGGCGCGCACTTGAGTCGGTTTTTCAAACATAAGCTTTTGAGTAACAGCAGCGCCAGCCTGGGCAGCCGGCAGGCAAACCCAACAGAGCGGGCTGGCGCACCTGCGGATTGCCTTTGACTTGCGGCTGAGCAGGTGCAGGTATGCCACAGGCGCCAGGCCGTCCAGCTGGAGCCAGGTGAAAGCAGGAAAGCAGGAGAGGGAAAAGTCACAGAGATTATTTTGCAAGGCAGACGCCAGCTGCCGCATCGCTCATAGCAGCCAGGCCCTGCATCTGGGACCCACATGCACACACTATGTCGTGACACACATCAAGGGATCCCCACCTCTGATCGGCCCTCAAACCGGGTGCAGCTCAGCAGGAACTGCAGGGGCTGCGGCAGCTGCCCCAGGCCCTGCTTGATGCGTGGGGGCAGCAGCACAGCGGTGGCCGCCTGGGTCAGCAGGCCCTGCAAGCACACAGGCAGCAGCAGAGGGGTGGAAGGAATCGCTAAGATGCAGCCTGCACTCTAAGAGCGAGCCAATCTCAGTCAACGGCGGAGTGCACGCCACCCCTGGGAGGGGCACATAAGGCCCGCCAGGAAGCTAGGTAGCTTGCATGCAATCCTTCAACAGCAGTGGCAGCAGCCACTCACCACCTCGCGGTGCAGCTCCACTGCTGCTGCCGCCAGGGTGTGCAGGTAGCAGCCCTTCACCACCTCCAGTGCCAGGCGCCTGTGTGGATAGATCGGTCAGGTCATCAAACGCGGGGCGGGGCAGGGGCGGCAGGCAGAGGAGCCAAAGCGCTGGAGCAACATCATCACTAGTGCAAGGATTCAGGGCGGAGGAAAATTGCACCCACCAGCGCTCCGCCCACTTTATGCTTTTGCGGTCCAGTGTGCCGCCCAGGAACAGCACGTTGGACATCTGCAATTGACTTCGACATCAGGCAGGTTGCAATGCGGCAGCAGCAGCTGCAAATTGGTCGGGCCAGCCCATTTGCAACCATAGCTGCCTGGTAGAGGCAGCGCATTTGTCTGGAGAGCCAGCCAGCCCTTGGGGCACCAAATGCGTCACCCACCCGTGCATCGGCGGCGTTTTTTGAAGGAAAGGCAGCGCCCGTGACTTTAAAGCCGGGCAGCTGCTGGGCGGTTTGAGACGAGAAGTACACACGATTTGTCACAAGCTGGGGTGCAGGATGCGGGCATGCTGGGCACAAGTGCTGGACGCATGCTCCTGGCCTCAAGCAGGGTGAGCATCGTGCATTGTGCATTTGTGTTGTACCCTGCAGCTGCCGCCCGCCACGGTTGGACACGCACCTTGAGTGCTGCAAGCAGCCGCACATCCTCAACGCTGCCCTTCTCGACGTATTGCAGCACGTGGCTGGGCGACAGCACGGCGCCCTCGCAGGGCTGAGGGGCAAGTGAACACGCTTGGCAGCAGGCTGCTGGGCTCACGCAACTACACAAGCAGTTTGGCACCCTGCCACGCAATGGCAGTGTCACCACTCGCGCACTCACCCCGAACAGCTGGCCGGCTTCGTCAATAATCTTGCGCAGCTTCTGCGGAGCAGGTGTCGGGGATAAGCATAGAGCGCTAGCAGGAACAGCTGAGCCCAAAGGTGGAGTTGGTGCAGTGGTGGGGGAGCTGGTTGGGCGCCGCGACGCGACGGGCGTGCCAGCCTCGCCCCCGGCATCCTGCTGCTCTGGCTGCTCTGGAAGCAGCTGCGGCTGCGGCGCTTGCTCGCCAGCCTGCTCCTCAGCAGCAGCTTCCGCATCAGGCGGCTCCAGCACCAGCGCCCGCACTGTTGCATCTTCCGTGTCGCCTGCCGCGGCGCCCTCACCCCAGCGTTCTGCTGAGGCCTCCAGGCTGTCTGCCTCCTCTCCCACCTGCGCCATCAGCTGCGCATTCAGCGCCTCCGCAGCGGCCAGCCGCTGGCCCAGCTCCTCCACCTCGAGCCCCCGCGCCTGCAGCTTCTCCTCAATGAGCTGCATGTGCACAGTATTGCGTTGGTGGGATACATGGCGTTAGCTCTGAGCCAGGAGGGCTCCACAGCCATGCGCAACGCCAAAATGCTGCCATGCACGGCTTGCCTTCTTGAAGTGCTTTGGTCTGCCTTGGTAGCCCGCAGGTCCTTCTGCGATTTTGTTAAAGTCCTGTGGCAGGGCCTTGAAAGTCAGGCACTGAGATACCGAGCATGCAGCGGTGGGTCATGCCACAAACGGCGCCCCACCGTGCCTTGGTCAAAGCCTCATACGCCTTGCAAGCCCATCCAAAGCCTGCGGTGCATTTTGAATCGAATATCAGCAAGCTTCATTCCGCCTGCACCTGCCATTACTGCGCGCGCTCCTTCTCCCCGCACCCGCCCCTGCTCTCTTTAGTCATGCAGCACCATCTCTCCACTGTGGCAGACCCACCTCCTGCTTGTTCTGCAAAGCCGCCCTTTGTTCGTGATACAGCGCCTGCAGCTCGCGGCACTGCACCTGCAGCTGCCTCAGCCATGGCTGCTGCCCGCGAGTGTGCGACAACGCTGCACGGCGGTGCGCCGGGCCCTAATTCTGCTGGCGGCGGCAGTGGCAGTGCCAGCTGGCAGCTCCTGGCCAGTGTGGCAGCAAGCAGTCTGCTGGGAGGAGCTGCCGTCACTGGCTGCACAATTGCAGCAGGGGAGGCGCTGGGAGAGCCGGCACTTGCCCACTGGAGGCAGGTCCAAGGCAGGGAGGGGGGCAGGTCGCCTGGAACACCTCAATCGTGCTCTTGAACGGCAGCTTCAGTGAAGGACGGCTTGGCACTGTGCAGCCTGGCCGCCTTTTCAGCGCCTGTCAGCCAGGTTCCATGGGTCAGCGTCCGCCCAAGTCAGGCCAGGCGTGCAACTGGCTGGATGAATTCGAGCATTGATCGTAAGTGAGGCCACTTGGCTGTCATTGACTGTTGTATTCTTTCTTGAAGTTGAGGCGGCGCAGTGGGTGGCGAAGCGCCGCAGCGGGCGAGGCGGCAACGGCGGCCAGTGATGGGCATCGGATGCCAGCACAGGCGCATTGCACTTCGGCTTCTTTCCCATCATCAGTCAGCGCACGATGGACGCCGAGGCGCGGCGCAAGGCCGCAGCTGAGGCTCGCAGAGCCAAAGTGCTGGCGCGAGGCGGCGATCGCCTGGCTCAGATCACTGGATCGCTGCCAGAGTCAGCAGGCAAGCGGGGCACGCCTGCAGAGGATGTTTTTGGCAAAACTAAACTGCGTTCACGCCCTGACACAGCCCCAATGCCATTTGTGCACTCGTAGATGGAGCGCCGAACGCACCTGAACAGCAGGCCAGCCAGTCGGCGGAGCCAGCTCGCGCCACTGCTGCCGCTCCACCCGCCGCCAGCCCAACGGTCGCTGCAGTGGCGCCTGCCGTGCCCACTGATGCGCCCACCGAGCCGGCTGGCGGCATGCACACCAGCGCGTCAGCAGCTTCGCTCAACAGCCAGCAGCGGGCCAAGGGCACGGCGACAAATAGCAAGTGGGCGCGCTACGACAACGCAGCTCCACGGCAGCAGCGGCGACTGCGGCAGGTGCACTTTGGAGAGACGCTGAGCGCGGCAGTGCTGAGCACCAGCCGCCTGCGCCTGCTGCTGGCAGCCCTGCTGGCGCTGCTGCTGGCGGTGCACTGGGACGCAGCGAGCGCCGGCGGCACAGCCGGCGGCTGGGCGGCGGCTCAGCAGCGGCAGCAGCAGCAGCGGCACGCAGCCCCCCTTGCCGAGCTGGCATCGCGATGGCAGGGCCTGGTGCAACAAGCCAGGCACGCGGCAGCACCACTGCTGGGGCGCACTCCAGAGCAGGCAGCGGGGGCGGCAGCTGAAAAGCGGTGCCACCAGCTGTGGGCTGTCTGGTTGGACCCTCTGCAAGCTCGAGTGAGGGACGCAGCGGCCGTTTCTGCTGCACGCCAGCAGCCCCTGGCAGCTTGGCAGCGCCTGGAGGCGTCTGCTGCGGCGGCGGCAGCGACGACAGCCAGTAGCAGCTGCAGGCTGTACAGCCAGGCAGCGGCCCGCCTGGCGGCCGCCCGTGCGGCACCGCATGGCTCCGCTTGGCAGCTGGCTGGGGAAGCAATGGGAGCAGCCGTGCGGCAGGGGCATGCCCAGCTGGCGGCAGTGGCAGCTTCCCCTCTGGGCCAGCAGGCGCTGCGCTATGCAGAGGCGCTGCCGCCGCTGGCAAGCCTGCTGGTGCTGGAGCTCAGCTTGGTGGGGGCGGCAGTGGCGGCCATGGCGGCAGCACCCCGCCTCGTCCACTCGACGGTGAGCGCCTGTGGCTGGTTTGGGCAAGCTGGCTGTGGCCAGGACAGAGTGATGGATTTATGCGGGCTGCCTCACAGCATTCCAGCACATGCGCTCAAGCCCTTGGTTGCAGCCCCTAGATCAACAAGCCCACTGCTCCCACCCTGCCTGCCCTGACCTCCCCTGTCCGCTCCCATCTATGCTTGCAGTTGGAGCTGGAGCTTCAGTCGCCCGGCATGCTGTCCCGCCTGGCCTCCTTTGTGCCCGGCCTGTCCCAGCAGCTGTCCCTTGCATCTGGCTGGCAGCGCCTGCTCACCGGCCTGCTAGACGCCGCCGCCGCATTTGTCATTGCGCTGGTTGCGTATTATCAGCTGCCGGCGCTGCTGGCGGGCAGCCAGGGCGTGGAAGCGGCTACCGCAGCGTGAGAGCGTGCTGCTTGCCGATTGAAGGGCCGCTGCCGCCTCAAGGCTGGCCATTGCATGGCGCTCTGCTAAGGCATGCGCAGCTCAGCTGCCGTACCAACTTTCCTGCGCTGCACACGTGCCGAATTGGAATCAGTGGTGATACGTTACATCCAAACATGTAGGCAGCGCAAAAAAAGGCCTCGGAAGCAGATTGTTAGTGGCAAAGCCAACTGGGGTATTGAAGGGGGAAGTTTATGAGGAGTCACGAGAGGGTCATGGAAAGGAAAGGCCCACGCCGGCTTGGCACGTAACAGCAGGCACGCAAGCCAGTGCGTACCGCGATAAATAAGGATGGCGTTATGGGGGAAGAAGGTTCAGGAGGGACCTAGAAAATGCAGTGGGAGTAACTGCTGTCTTGTCTTGTGTCGCTCAAAAGACCAGGCGATTCATTAGTAAGGGGTCGCCACATCAGCGGGAGAGTGCAGCTCGGACAGGAAGAGAAGCGAAACGGCAGCAGCAATGAAACGAATCAGGAGCCCCGGCCCCCCAAAGGAACCCCAACAAATAGCTGGTCATGCGGCAGGTGCTCATGGAGCAGCTGCCTTCCACTCGGCAACCGCGTCTGCAACGTGCGCGCAAATATCGTCTGCTTGGTCGGCAGCCAACTTCTTAAAGTGCTCCGCCTTGCCGGCCACCCGCATGCGCAACATGGGCGGGCAGTCCTTGCCTGCAAGCGAGAGGCGGACGAGGAGTGGCAGCGGTGGTTGAGCTTGCAAGGGTGCCAGCCAGCTCAACCGCAAGTACGAAGGCTTGCAAGTGAACAGCGGCAAGTGGTGCTACTGTCAACTAGTCTCTAACCGTCAACCCAGTGCGCACCGTTGCCGGTGGTCAGCAGCGCCATCAGCTTGTCGTACGGCTTCTGGCCGGCGGGGGGAGCCATTGTGTCCAGAATGCCGCACAGCATGGAGGTGGGGACGCCACCGTCCTTGGCGGCTGTAAGGGGAGGCGTGCGGCAGCAGAGGGGAGCATGAGTCAGCAGGATGTCACAGCAAGTTTGTGTCTGTGTGCTGTCCAGTTTTGCAAGGATGCAGGCAACTGCTGTTTTGGAAAGCCAAACACACAGGGCCACTCACACTTGGCGAGGTAGTCCAGAATAATGGCGTGGATGTCTGGCTTAGAGCGCGCCATGTTGGTCAGGATTGCCTCCAGCTGGTCGCTGATCAGCTGCAAATCATGTCACGGGCAAGGGCAGGAAGAAGTTGGTCGAGCCATTGATGGCATGTGGCATGGCTGGCCACCCAGCCCTTGTGCTGGTGCAGCAGCCGCATGCAGCCAGCCCGAACCTGGCTTGCACCTGCTTGCGCCGGTAGAAGCGCGCCAGCTTCTGCTCGGGCCAGTCCCGTGGGGCTGCAGGGAGGATGGGCGGGAGGGACCAGCATGCGGCAGCAGGTCGGCGCCAGGCTGCACCGCAGTCCTGCATGAACAACCCTCTGCAGCCACAGGCCGAGCAGGTTGCCGCCATCTGATTGATTGCATGCTTGCCGCAGACCATAAAACAGGGCAGGACTAGAACATTACCACAAGGCGGCACCTATGCACCCCGTTTACTCACGCCAGCTGCCGCTGTTGAGCAGCCATCCGATGGTGGAGGTGACCGCGGTGGCCACCATGGTGGGGTTGTTGGTGGAGAGGGCCAGGGAGGGCATGGCAAACAGGCAGCGGGAGGCCTCCGCCGGGTCTTCGTCAAGCATCACGCAGTTCTGTGGGCAAGGGGTGGATGGATTGGAGCAGGAAAGCTTAGGGAAAGAGATCTTGGTAGTGAGCCTCGCCCGGGTCTTCATTGAGCTTCACACAGTTCTGGACAGGAAAAATAAGTGGGGTCGGAGTAGGCATGGAAGCGGTACTGCTGCTAGTGGGTTCTCCGCACCCGGAAACTCACCAACCCCCATGCATCCCCTTGCTTGGCAGCTCGCTGAACAAGGCAAGCGGCAATCACAGGCAGCGATCCCACACACCCACCTGCATCGCCTGGATCAGCTTGGGCAGCAGGTCCGCCGTGGTGTTGGTGTTGTTGCGCCCCGCGCTGTCCAGCAGGATGCTGTCGCAGTCGCGCGGCAGGGCCGCCCCCACCATGTACAGCGCCGGCACGAGATCAACCGATACGCTGTCGCTGTTGGGCGGCGCCGGCTGCTGCTGGCCGAGGGAGGGGTCGTGTGAGGGGCCGGGCAGGTCGCCAGCTGCGCTTGTGTCGCCCTGGATCTGCCCACCCAGCACCCAGCGCTGCGGGAAGGAGCACGGGAGGGGGCGGTGGGCAGGGGCGGACGGGAGGTTCGGGCACCGGGGGCGTAGGGTCGTAATGAAGGGGCAAGTTGCTGCTGAGGCGGTGCTCCGCTGCTCCTTTGCAGCCTGGCGAGCACTCACCTGCCACAGGTTGGTCTTGATGAACTGGCTGCACATCTTGGGCGCCAGCTGGCCGCCCGTCAGCTGCTTGTCGTCAATCATGCCCAGCTGCAGGGAAGCAAGGAAGATGGGGTGACACCACACTGGGGTCGGCACAAGGGCTTCCTGCTTGCGGGGCTGGATGTACGTCTGCGGCAATGCCATGCACGCGTTGATGGCTTGCCACCACAGCACAGCACGGCACGGTGCAATACAGCGCAGCACAGCACAGCGCGCCCACCTGCCACAGCAGGCGCGGGCCTGCCATGCGCTTCAGGACGTCTGTGGGCGGGGTGGCGGCCGGGTCCAGCCACTCCTGGGCTGTCTGGTTGCCCAGGCGGTTCAGCACCTGCTTGCCAGCGGTGGGGCCACAGCAGACAGTCAGTGACGAGCTGCATCACACAGCCGCGGCACACCCTGCGGCGGCCGCACTGCACTTTGTGCAGCCTGCCCTGGGCTGCATGCACGTGCCCCAAGTAGCCACAGAGCGCGCAGAGCCGGTTACTTTAAAGTTCAAGTCGGCTCACCCCGTGGATGTAAAGGATGGAGTACACCTGCAGCAGCGGAAGAAAGGGCGCGGGGAGCGGATCAGCGGTGGACCAAAGCGGCAGGCAGGGACTGACCCTCTGCGGCAGCCGCCGCTGCAGTGCAAGCGGCAGCTTGCGCTGCTGGTGCAAGCGGCAGCTTGGGCTGCTGGTGCAAGCAGCAGCTCTCGATTAACCCACATCAGCCAGCTGCCTCGGCAGCCTGTCTGTGCGGCAGTGCAGCGAACCTAACGGCGGGCATGGGAACAGGCAGCGCACCGTGCAGTTGACGTCCTCCCTCCAGTCCGCCACGCGCTTCCAGCCAAACAGGCTCTCGCTGGCGGCGCTGCCCATGATGAACTGCCACTCGCCTGCGGGCGGGAGATAGCAGAGCGGGCAGTTGTTACACAAAGAAGCAGCGACAGCAGGGTGGGCGGCGGTTAAGCGCGGCTTGGGATGCGCTGCACAGCAGCATGCACAAAAAACAACTTGCAGCCCGCCCCTGGCATGACCAGCCTAGCATAGCACAGACACAGCTCAGAGGAGCAGGCTGCGCTCCCACCCATTTGCCCCCCAGCACCCACTTCCATAAGCCTGCACCAAACCCAGCCAACCGTCACTCACCGTCGTTGGGGTCGCCGCCGTTCTGGATGACTTGCTCCGTCATGTCGAGCACCCGTGTCGCAGTCAAGTTGTTGCGGTCCAGCGGCGGCGACATGCCGTAACCAGGCTGGTACGGGCTGTTGCCGGTTTCCAACAGGCGGCCCACCTGCGCAATCAAGGAATTTGAACCCCAAACAATGGGGTTAGGAAAGCAGCGGGCCTATTCCGGTGCCGGGCTGCAGGAGGACGGCTCGTTCACCGCCCACACGCAAGCAAATGATCAGCAGCAGCCAAAGGCTCAGCCCACCTTGGCCAGTTCTGTGGCATCGCTGATGAGGCCCGCTGCCTCCAGAACGTCCGTCTGGCGCGTGCAGCACACACCGCCCTCTGCGGAGTTGGAAAGGTGGCAGCACAGGCAGCAGAGGATGTGATTCAGACAAGCAAATGGTGAGCGGGCTGGGCGAACCAGCATGCCACCACACGCTGCCAGGCATATGACACCCAGCATCTTGCCAGCATTCCAGAAAACTGGCTACAGCTATACCCTGCACTGACCAATGTCGTCGTTGTCATTGCGGCCACACACGTTGCGCATGGAGGCGGCGATCGCCACCATGTTGTATAGGTGCTCGTCATCGTACAGCGAGCGGAAGTTCCTGTGGAACTTGTGAAATTTGAGAAAACTAGGCATGAGCCGCAATGCTTTGGTGGTCGCATTTAGGGTCCTCGCTGGCTTTGAGATATGATCACACGAGACTCTTGATACAAATTGCTCACCTGGCGCCGTGCTGGTTGTCCACAAAAGAGGGCGGGTCCTGGGTGGCCAGCGAGGGCCAGACCTTTGGGCTGGACCAGCCGCCCGCAGCGTTGGAGTTGCCTGCAGCGCAGCAAAGCACACAGAGAGGCCAATAATGCGACGCCGTTGTTGCGGGAAGCCATGCTGGGGTAAGCTAAATTGCCGCATATCAAGCAGGCGGCAGCCGAAGAAAGCAGGGCAGCACGTGCTGCACAAAATACCTGTGCCGCAGTCGGTCAGGGTGTCCAGCGCGAGGGTCAGAGGCTGAAGGCGGCGGCCGGCGGGGTAGTCACAGAGCTCGTTGGCCTGCGGGTGGGGAGGAGAAGAGAATGTTTTTCAGTTGTGGTCCATTCTGAGCAGTGCATTCGACAGCGTGTTGCCTGCGACTGGGCCAGCGATCGAGCCAGCGGCTGAGCCAGCAAAAGCTGTTGTCAAGAGTCAAAATACATCTGCTACAGCAGCGGGACCCACCTCTGCCACTTCATCAGCAATGCCGAGCGACTGAGCCAGCTCGTCGCTCATGCGGTACGAGCAGAAGGGCTTGGCGGTCTGCCCAAAGTTGTACAGCGTCTGTAGCGGGGGGCGGGGCACAGGCTAGCTAGAGGGTGAACATGCCAGCTGGGCAGAGTTACAGATTGCCCGCGAGGCAGCCAGCTGGGCAGATTTACAGACTTCACACAAGGCAGCCAGCATGTGCGCTCAGCAGCAATGGCAGTGAATGTTCATGGTTAGATGGCGGCAGTTTAGAGTGCAGCAGTGTAGCACAGACGCGCAAGCGGCTTACCTCATTGTAGCTGGTGGTGTTGATCCGCGAAACTGCAGGCGCCAGCAGCGGATACAGGGGCCTGCGGAGAAGTCCGGATCAGGGTCGGCAGCTCAACACATCGCGAGCCACAGCATGCAATGGCACGCTGGCATGCGGTGCACACTGCATGCGGATGAGCGGCGCCGCAACGGCAAGTGTGGCAGCGAATGCACACAACAGGCAGCATCGTGCGCATGTGCGCGTAACAAGGATGCCATGGCCAAAAAAGTGACACGTTTTGCGCTCACAGGTAGAACCAGGTGGCCAGGGTGTACTGCCCCGTGTACTCGGGCTTGAAGTAGTACTGGTTGATGATGTCCATGACCTCGTCGTAGCTCTATAAGGTATATACAGGCAAGACAGGTTGCAATGCGTGGGATGGGAGGCTCGGGTGCGCAATGCCCATCACCTCACCTGCGCGCTTGCACAGGGGAAGCAGCATCCAAGGGGCACACGCAGGGCACAGACTGCATACAACAGCCGCCAACTAGTTGCGTCTCAGGCGCTCCGCGGCCGCACCCTTCTGATGAAAAAGCAACAGCCGACAAGCACATGTAAACCAAATAAACTGCCAAGCAACAAACCCCACCTTGGCCTCCCAGAAGCTCTGCGCCCGGGTCTCCAGGGTCTTAATCTGCTTCTCCACCGCCGGCTTCATGGTATCATTAGCTGCTGCCAGGCTGTCACCCAGGTTTTGCCGTAAGGTGTAGAAGAGGCCCGACCACTCCCACGTGCCGTAGGCCGACTGGGCCAGCCAGCGCTGCATTAAAATGACAAAAGTCGAGCGCAGATGCTGGTTGTTTAGCACAGTTTTTGCATAGTAGGGACAGCGTGCTTGTGGGGTAGGCCGAGCAGTGCGGAGTGATTGCCAACATGGGAGCGCAGAGGGCGCAGCAAACAGCATAGCTTGTAGGCAACACATCGGCGGTCGGCCGGTCATGGGCGCTGCACTGCCAATCAAGACACACTGCAATGCGCATTCTTACCGCCAGCACGCTGCGCAGCGCGTCCTTGTTTCCGCCCGAGTTTTCTTTGAGGTACAGCTCATAGGAGCGCAGGGCGGACGCCGCCTTGGCGTAGTGGATGAAGGTGCCTGGAAGCCGGGGAGGGAGGGCAGTTGAATGTCAGATGACAAAAAGGGAGAGCGCCAAGTGCGGCTGGGGTGGACGGCGCGGCACAGGCGGGCTGGGCGTGAACGGACCCGGCCTCCAGGCAAGCGCTTGGTGACTTGAACGCACAGGCCATATCTAGACAAACAAGCCATCGCCCAGCGCACCCGTGCCGATCTCCAGGTCGTTGGCGGGCACCATGGCGGGCTGGCCGGGGTCGGAGCCAAGGATCAGGGCCACCTGCGGAGCCAGCGGATGCATGGCTGTATTCAATGTATGGGTTTTATATGAATAAGGATACAAGACCAGACCCGGCGGCCCGCAAGGTGCGCCAAGCACTACCGCTGCTGCAGAAGCGCATCCTCCAGCTGCCACGCGGCTCAAGCCAAAGTGCGCAGCGATACGGCAGGGCGGCGCGCGAGTGCAGCAGCAAACAGTGGCAGAAGCAAACCATCTTCAGGGCCGCTCACGTGGGTGGGCGCGTCGTGGGGCCCCGGCAGCTCCAGCTGGGGGCTCACAAACCTGCGTGTGGCGCAACACAGAGCGCAGGCGAGGCGGGTTGGACCCTTGCCATGCTTGGTGCCGGTCAGGGCAACCCAGCAGGGGCAGGGCAGAGCCATCCCAGTTTGGGCATCACTGCGCAGCAGCTACACAGCTACACAGTGTAAGCACGATGCACATGGCCCAAGCAAGCTGTGCAGATCCTACATGGCAAGCCGCTTTAAGCTCACCGGGCAAACAGGATGTTGCTGGTGTTTGTAAGCTCCGGGGAAATGGCCTGCAGGCAGCAGAAGCGGTGGAGATTGCCGGCAGTCAGGAGCAGCAAGGCCCAGCTGGGCAGCAGCATAAGCTGCGCAACCCCAGAAGGCTTGGAAGGCGTGGGACAGCAGGTGCAGAGCCCGCCTGTTCATCCGCCTTTCAAGGCTGCCAACTTGTGGTACAGCCACACACCTCCATGCAGGGGTACTGAAGACACGAGGCCAGCCCCACGCATTGCAACATGCATTTGCAAGGCAGAGCTACAATACCCCCCGATCTGAGCAGCGCTTCCCACCTCCATGCAGGGGTATTCCAAGTACGAGGCCAGCCCCTCGTCCACAGACACCTGCGTCCAGTCCGCCTTGGTGGCCAGGTTGCCAAACCTGGGAAGGGGCGGAAAGAAACCTCAGTTCAGGATCTGGTTGAACGGTGTTTGGCAGTCCACTTTGGTGGCCAGGTTGCCAAACACCTGCGGGGGTTAGTCAAGAGGGCCGGAGTGAATTGCATCCCTGGAGCTGTTGCAATCAGTGCGCAGAAGCATGGAAGGCCGGCAGATCAAGGTGTACCCAAAAGCTGGCTAGACTCGCTCACCACTGGTGCGCCACCTCGTGGCAGATCACGTTGACCACCTGCTGCAGGCCGTACGCGCCCTCCCACGCCTGCAAATGGAGCAGGGAGCACGTGGTTGCATGAGCGGCCCATGCAGGTCACTCGCCCACCTGCACAGTCGAATGCAGGCGCCACAATGCAAGCAAAGTAAACAATGTGCGGAGCGGGGTCTCACCTCGTTGTACAGCAGGCGCCGCTCGTCAAACATGAGCAGGCCCCAGTTCTGCGGGGGCAGGTGGGGGTGATGCACAATGGCAGCTCAGCAAGGGGGCACCCCAGCACTGTGGGCACAGCTGAGCTGTGCAGCACGAGGGACGCATTGGCCACTGGGAGCGCCCGCCGTGCAGCCCAGGCAGGCCCGGCTCGCCCAGTCAGCAGGCGCCAGTAAGCAACCCACAACATGCTGTGCATTGGAAGCGTCAGGAGGAAACCAAGCCGGCGCAGCGCACCTCCATGGCCCCCGCCTTGCCGGGCACCGTCACAAAGTCAAACTTCCTGAGTGGCTGGTCCAGGGCGGTGCTGTTGCTGATGGCCAGGTACTCCTTGAAGAACTGGAAGGCCTTGGGGCCCATCTGTAGGAGGGCACAAGACCCAGATAGTGTAACAACAGAGACAGGCTGGGATGGGTGGAACCGCGCAATGGAAAGCCATCCACATGGTTGACACAAGTCGCAAGTTGGACACCACTCTTGACGCTCTGCCAACCCACAACTGCCCCACCCCGCCCACCTGCGACGCCATCTCCAGCTGCCACTCCAGCCCCGGCACGGCGTAGAACTCAAAGCGCACGCCGTCCACCGTCTGGCTCAGGCGGCGGCCGGTGCCAGCTGCCCCAGCGGCAGCTGCGTCATATTTGCGCAGGTTGCCGGCGGCCAGGGCCAGGAGGTAAGGGGACATGACCGGGGTGGGCTCAAACTGCACCAGCTTCTGGGCGTCCTCGGGGGTCGTGCTCAGCTCATAGGCGTTGGACAGCACGGTGGCGCCCTCGGGCACCTGTGTTGCAGTCGGAACGTGAGCGGCAGGAGGTCATGCTTAAAATTGACGCCGGGGTGGTGCAAGTACCGCGGCCTGGGCAGCTAGCTGCTGCCAACAGAGCAATACAGGCCTGCCCAGCTGCTCAACCTCTGCACTCTTTCCCTGGCCCGGACACTGCCAAGCCAACTGCCGAGCCAGCTGACCTTTGCAGCCACGGAGAACACTGCTTTGCGGGCGGGGGAGTCGTAGCAGGGCAGGTAGCGCCGCGTGCCCAGCTTTGCGCCTTGGGTCACAATCAGCGTCTGCGGCAGAGTGGGGAAGCGGCAGCATGTGTGTCAGGCAGCAGCTGCTACCAGCCCCAGGCCTGCGTGCCTGTTTGTTGGGCTGCTGCTGCAGCAAGCAATGTGCATCCCATACTGCCCTCTCTGGAACACGGCGACACCCGCAGTTTGCATGCTCCTGCCATCTGCAGCCCTGCCTGCCCGCAGCTGCCGCGACCAACCACCTCCCTCACATGCAGCCAACCTCCCAGCCAGCCCCTGGCCGGCCAGCCCCGCACCTGCAGTCCATTGGTGTCCAGCCCCGCCATCGGCTCGTTCTCCGTGGACACATACGGCGCGCTCTGGAGCAGGCCCTCGGTGGAAGTTGGCCATGCACCCAGCACTCCCGTGTAGCTCAGGCTGACCCACTGCGCCTGCCCGGCGTTCAGCGTCTCGTTGCCCAGGCTGATGGCCATCAGGTTGAGGTCAGCGGTGGATGCCGGCTCGTTTGCGCCGTCCGCCTGCCGCTTCAGATCGTACCACACATAGTCGGCGCAGCTGCGCCCCGAGCGGTCGCCGCAGACCTCCACCGCGCCCACACTGACTGAAGTGATGTTGAGGCTGACTCCGTTGAGCAGCACGCAGGAGAGCGGCTGCGGCGCCGAGGAAGACACCTCAAACTGGACCGCCGAGTCGGCGGTGAAGCGCTGCATGAGGGGGCGAGGGGCGGGGCGGGATGGGAGTTGTGGAGTGGGTGGGTGGGGTAAGTGGGGGTTGCGATGCAAAACAGGCCATTTAGGTGAGGCAATGTAATGCCAAGCCCACCGCCAAGTGCAAGTGCTGGACCCCCCCCCAAGGTTTCGTTGCCGTTCTCCAACCGCCATTTAACGACCGCAGGGCCCCACCCAACCGTGCCTGGAACGTGTCGGTCTGCCCCTCCCATGTGCGGTTGTTGTAGGTGAACATGGCGGACCGCAGGTCGAGAGTCAGGTTGTACTGCCGAGCCTGCAGCAGCTCCCAGTAGTTGGCTGCGGCAAGCAGGGCAGGAACATTTTGGCAGTATGAATTCCAACCTCATAAGTGCACTACTGAGCCTCCAGCAGCACATGCTTGCAAAGAAGCAGGGCAGATAAGAAGAGCAGCTCAGGCTGTCCAGATACGCCTGCAGCAGCCCCCAGCAGCTGCCTTGAGCGGCCCAGCGCCAGCGGGGCTGTAGCAACAGGCACATTAGGGCAGGCGTATGCTGCCGCGCCCAGAAGCTGCCCGGGACATGCAAGCGGGGCATACACAGCCGTGCAAGCGGGGCATACGCAGCCGTGCAGCCACACTAGATCGCAACATGAACCTTGCAGAACCGCTGACATTGCTGAACCCAACAGCAACAACAGCGACACAGCCCCAGAACGAAGCGACTCACTGCCAGGAGAGGTGCCTCGCGCCAGCGCCTGGCACGCCTCCGTCGGGCTGCTGGCGCCCGCCGCGCCGCTGGCGCTGTACAGCTGGGCGGGTGTGCCGGTGTCAGGCTGGCTGTCGCCGCCGCTGGCGCTCGCTTCGCTGCTGCTGTCGCTGCTGCTGCCCTTGGAGAGGCCCACGCCCAGCCCAACAGCCAGCGCAATCGTGGCCGCTGTGGCCACCGCAGCAACCAGCATCCACTTCTTGCTGCTGGACGCGCGCCCCAGCTTGGCCTGCACCGAGTTGGAGCGGGCGGGCGAGCCGGGCCGCGCGCTGCAGAAGGGAGAGAGGGAGCGAGGCCTGGCGGCGGTGTTGGCGGGCTGCGGCGGCGGCAGCGGCGGGGCGCAGGAGCCGCGTCGGCAGGGCGCCGCGCTGCTGCTGGCGCTTAATGCAGCGATGCGCTTGCACAGGGCAGCACGAGCCGGCCTGCTGGGGGCCGCGTGGGCTGCCCGCGTGACCCACCTCGCCGGGACTGGCGCAGAGCTGGGGCCATCGATATTGAGAGGCACAAAGTCGCGCTCGTCCCGCAAGGGGCTGAAACGGGCGAGGTGCTCAGACTGCCCGCCCAGCAAGTCGTGGCTCCGACCGTTCATACTTGCGGCTGCTCAACACAACCCATCAGCTGCCGCTTCACTTTGGGACAAGCGCGAGCGGGGGACGGGGGCACCAGATGTGGCCGGCCGCCGGCGCCGGCCACGCTGTCGTTGGACCGTTAGCCTTGCGGTTAGCGGATCGGGATAAGCGCCTTGATGCCACACACTGCTGCCTTGGCATGCTACAGATTGCAAATCAGGGTTGTGGCAGACAGAACCTGTGAATGAAAGCGCGCAGGCGCGCAACCAGGCATGGGGCGCATGGGTCGGTTGGCAACATGCAAGCCCCGTTGAGCAGCCATTTGAATCTTGCGGCCATCAGGGGGGGGCGGGGAAGAGCATCGCACGCAGCACTGTGGCAGCAACGACCACCGAGCCGGCCAGCAGTAGCAGGCAGCCAGTGGCGAGCTCTAGGATTGTGCCACTGCCGCTAGGGCGGGGGCCAGCAACCGACACAAGGCCCGGGATGACTAGCACCAGCAGAGCGCCGGCGGTGCCGCCCAGCACACTGCGGCAATGCGGAGTATGTGCAGGTGGCTGGCTATTTACAAGTTCTGCTGGGCATGCAGATGCAATGGCACGACCTTGCAAGCATCGCTGCGCCTGGTTACCAATGGTGGCACCAAAAAGAGATCCGCTGCGACCTGCCAACCCCACCCCCCCTCACACCTCCTCCCGCCCACCTGAGCAGCTGCCACAGAGACGCGATTTGCAGGCTGGCCCTCAGCGCGCCTGCCAGGGCCAGCAGAGTGACCAGCAGCAGGCCCACGCCCTGCAGCAGCGGCTGCCAGAACAGCACACGCCACAGCGCATCCCTGCAGCGGCGGCGGCAGAGATAGATCAGCAGCGGACGCAAGCGCCTCAGCAACCACGGAAGCCCTTGCATGGGACCTGGACCAGGAAGACGTGCAGCCGAGCAACCTCGAGAGATCTGCTGGGGTGCAGGACAGTCGCCCAAGCCGCTTTGCAACCAGCCCTCGCGCTGGCTTGCCTGAAGGGCCCCATGAGCAGCGGGAAGCCGGCCACAAGGGCTACCAGGAACGCCAGGCGGATGAGCAGGAATGCGGCAGGGCCGGCTGGGTCGCCAGCCAAGGGCGCCAGCGCCTTGGGGGTGATGCTGGACAGCACATCCGCCTGCATGCCAGATGCAAGATTCGATGGTGGGCTGCTGAGGCTGCACAAGACGCTCAGATTGCCAACCGCATTGTTCCGCATGTGGCAAGATGTCCAGTGCAGGCTCAGCAGGCTTGCAGCTCAAGTCAAGCAAATCAACTCTTCCAGCCCACCTGCACTGAGCTCCCCAGCAGCAGGCAGGCGCAGACCGCCAGCAGGGCCGCCAGGCAGGCGCAGTAGAGCAGTGCAGCGTTGGTAGCACCACGCAGGCGGGTGGCGCTGTAGGGGCGCAGCTGGCGCGCCTGCAGAGGGCAGCAGAGAAGCATGATATTGAAGGATGGTTGCAGGGCTTCCCCTGTCCGCGAGTCTTTCATAGCCTCGATGACTGTGGCATTAACATAAAACCGCTGGGCTGAGCATGGCAACCCTGTGCGTTTTGCACTAGAAAGGTGGCCTCTCACCACCGGGCTTGCTGCTGCAACGAGGCAGGAGGGCGCCACCAGCAGGACCGGCACAGCCGCCAGAAGCTCGACCGTGCGTGCAAACCAGCCTCCACCGTAGCTGTGCCTGCCCCCGCCGTGCAGGCAGCGCCATGCCGGGAAGGCGGGCAGGCGGCAGGCCGCGCCCTGGCTGAGCGCAGTCACAGCGAGGGCCAGTAGCGCTGCTGCCCACATGGCGGCGGCGGTGACAGACAGCCGGCTGCTGCAGGACAGATAGGACATGTCCCTGCGGCACCAGAAAAGGCAAACACGCCTTTGGATCAGTAGCATTTGGGCGCACGAAATGAGCGGCAGCAGGGCCTGCGCAATGCGGCATGAGAATGGCAGGCAGTGGCAGCAGGGACAAGGACATGCACCTCCACCTAACAGCACACCCACCTGAAGCACAGCAGCGGCAGCACGACCACAGCGCACAGCACGGCAAGCGCTGTGGCGCGATCGCCACCCCAGTCGCCCAGCAGGCCATCTGGGGAAAGGATGAGAGCATAGGCGAGCCATTTTAAGCCAATGGAGAGTTAAGTGGCAAGCCAATGGCCAATAAGTGGGGGCTGAGATGGCCATGTAAAGCCCTCGGCTGGCAAAAAGCACAATAAGTAGAGCCCCATCAGCCATAGTTGTGCAAGCCGATCTGCCACACGCACCATGAGACCCGCTGCCAACCAGGATGTCGCCAGCAACCACCAATGAAGCCACCATGAGGCCTGCACACAAGTTGTGAATGCGTTCACAGTGGTTTGAGATGGGCCGGCATGTGCCGCCTGTCTGGCTGGTAGGGTTGGTATCTGCCATGCATGCGGCTTCACCAAGCGCAGGCGCTGGTACATAGCACGCAAGCTGTTCACAGGCCAGCCTGCACGATGCACAGGCTCACAGCTGCACATCGCAGACACTGAGGCACACTGGCAGCGATGCAGCAGCACATTGTGCACCATCCATACCGAAGCTGTTGGTCACGAGGGCGATGTCCGACACCACACCCCAGAACGGTCCCAGCGCAGCACGTGCCACATCAGCAATGCCAACAGGGCCGGGCCCAGCCAAGTCTGCAGGGGCATGTGCAAGGGGGCAAGCAGGTTCCAACCATTGTACAGCAGAAAACTACACTTGTCGCCGGCCTTTCTCTCGAACAGGCATAATGATATTATAATGAGAGCATGCAAAGCCATTTGCCTCGCAACACACCTTCCAGATCGGCGCTCGCACCAGCGAGGCAGTGGTGGGCCAGAAGGGCCAGCAGCACTGCCACAACAGAACCCACAGCACCCGCCACCCATCCCAGCAGGGAGAGGGCGCGGGCCAGGGCAACCAGGCCTGTGATGATGAGAGGGATGTACAAGAGACAGCAGCTTCAAAACGGACATGCCCAAGTAAAGGCATGTGATGCAGAGATAAAGCCTCAGGCTGCGCAGCACCGTCAACCGCATGAGCTGAGCCTCAGCCCTCACCTATGCCAAGCGCCGAGCTGGCCAGCAGGGCAGCGGCCGTCCACCAATTGCTGCCTCGCGCTCCGCCCGCCCAGCCGCCTCCTGCCTCCCAGTCCCCGCCCTCACTGCCGCCTGGAAATGAGCGGCTGCTGTGGTCCAGCAGCGGTCGGCGCAGCGCGCTCAGCGGACCGGCACCTTCCTCTGCATACGCCTGCATGTGGGGGTGAGAGGTGACAGCAAGGGGTGATGGCACACCCTGTTTTCTGCTCTGGGTGGGCGATAGGGCTTGCCAAAGGTCTGCGGTCCAAAATCAGTTACCCATTGACCAGAGGAGAGCACCCAGTGCGTTAATGCATCGCCCAGCACAGCACAGCACAGCGCAGCGCGCACCTCACGTGGCAACAGGTCAGCACTGCGCAGGCGGCGGCTGTCCCTCTTGTCAACTGCGCCTGCCTCCATACCTGCCAATGGCGGCAGGGGCAGCCCGCCCAGGCCTCCAAACCTGCTGGCTGGGCTGCCAGCCGGGCCGCCCGCTGAGGGAGCTCGGAAGGGGCTCGCAGGAGAGGGCTGCACTGCACCTGCGCCTGCCACATCAGGGGAGGCATTCAGCACCGGCAGCAGCTGCGGCTGGTGCCCGGGATACGGGAGTGGGCGCAGGCTGCTGCCGCTGGCGTCCTGGCCGGCGCTGCTGCCCTGGGCGGTGTTGCTGCCCATGGCAAAGCTTCCGCCCACCCCACCGAGGTGCCCTCCAGTGCTGCCCAGGCTGCGCTGGACGCCGCCGGGAGGCTCAGGGCTGGGCAGGCGCTCCGGCTGCTGAGCCCACACTCTGAGAGAGGGCTGGGGCGCCGAGCGATTGGCGGCAGGTGAGCTGGGCCAGGAGCTTGCATGGCCTCCGGCTGCTGGCCAGGGGACGGCATGGCTGCTGCCTGCTGCTGGCGGCAGCGAGCGCTGGGCTGCTGCGCTTGCGGCGAACAGTGGGGAGGAGGGCTGGCTTGCCAGGCGCAAGTGCTGCCCCTCTGGAGACAGCATGGAGGGCTGGCGCTCTGGCAGGGACAGCCCAGGGCCCAGGCTGGCAGCCCGCTGTGGGCCCCGCCGCAGCTCGCCCGACGGGCGGTGCAGCGCCAGCAGGCGGGTGGTGGTTGGAGACAGCGGCGGCGAGTGGGAGGCGGCTTCGACCAGCGAGTCGTGGATGAGAGCGTCCGCATCGCCCTCTGCTGCGCGTGCTGAGCCGGCACCAAAGGCGGCAGAGGGCGAGGCTGCTGCCTCCCAGTCAACCTCTCCTCCTGGTTCGTGCCAGCTGCCGTCGTCCAGGTGGCGCCAGGCTGGCGAGCGAGCCGGGCTCTGCCGCCCCTGCCCCTGAGCCGCGGCCTGAAAGGCGGAGCGCATGCCGCCCCAACTGAGGCTGGGTTCCTGCTGCAGCTGCGCGCTGCTGGCCTGGGTGGCAGGCCAGGGACCGGCTGCCTCTGGCTCGGCGGGCGGAGGCGGCCATTCGCCTCGGATCTCGGTCAGCTGCGGCTCACCTGAAGAGGTGCTCTCAGGGCTGCCCACCTCCCTGCCCTGCTCCTGCTGCCCCTGCCCTTGCTGCAGCAGCCTGCCCTGCTCCTGCCCCTGCCGCTGTGCCCAGCCGGAAGCATCCGCTGCACGGCTCTCGGCACTGGCTGCAGCCTGCTGCTCGGGTGCGCCAGTCTCGCCGCTTGGCACAACTGCTGAACCGTCGCTTGGCGGCGGATGGTGCCCTGCTGCTTCTGCTCCGCCGGCACTGCTTTGCTGAGCCAGGCGGCTGCGCCTGTGCGGCACAGTAGCGCCATGCAGAGGGCGGGGCGGTTGCTGCTGCCGCCACGGTGGCGGCGCGCCGGGCCAGCTGCCTGCCCCCGGGGCTGTGCCCTGCGGTGCCTGCTGCGGTGCCTCTGGCCGCTGCGCTGCTGCTGCAGGTGCGGTTGCTGCCTGCGGCTGCCACTGCGGCCGCGGCGGCGCAACAGCATAAGCGGCAGGGGTGGCGGGGCTGGCTGGGGCGGAGGGTGCAACTGCGGGCGCTGCACCAAAGCGCTTGCGGCCGGTGGGGCTGCCGGCTTTGGGCGTGACTGCTGGGGAGACAGCGGCTGAGGGTGCAGCGGAGCTGCTGGCTGAGGGGCCGGCTGAGCTGGCTGGGGAGGGCCGAGGGGCGTGCACTCCTTCAGAGTCTAGGCGGGCAAAGCTGGGAGGCAGGGCAGCACGGCCATCTGGCAGCTCTGCTGCTTCCTGCTGGTAGGCAGCTGCCGGCGGGGGCCCTGGGCTGGAAAGTCCGGCGGGCGCGGCACGCGGGCTGCCGCCACACTCACTGCCGCCATCATGGCCGCTGCTGCCCGTCGGGCGGGGCGGCGGCTCGACGCTTGGCTGCAGCGGCTGCCAGGTGGGCTGCGCATCCGCCGGCTGGCGCTGCGGAGAGGTGCTGCGCCCGCCGTCGCTGCTAACAGAGCTGCCCGGTGGGTCAGGGCCGACTGAAGAGCCTGGGGTGAGGTAGCGGCCAGAGGTAGCGGACTCAAAGCTAGCGGCATCATCGCCATCATCGTCTGGCTCTTCCTCCTCTGCCTGCTCCGTCTGCTGCTGCTGCTGCTGCTGCTGCTGCTCCAGTGCTGCCGCTGTCCGGTCCCCCTCATCATCATCCGTTGAGCTGGTGCTGCTGCTGACAGAGGAGGCAGGCAGCAGCGGTGGCCGCTCCTCCAGCTGTGCACCCTCCAGTCCTGCAGGGCCTGTCGTTGCTGGCCCTGCTGCTGTGGCGGCTGGGTCTGCCACTCCGCCTGCCGCGGTGCGTGGTGGGCTGGCTGGCAGCGCTGGCGAGGATGAGCCGCCAGCGCTGGTGGGCAGGGGCTGCATGTTCACCACAGCATCGACCTGGTCATGAGGAGAGATGGGCAGCATGTGGGTCAGTAAGCCAACCGCCGATGGGAAGGGCTGCCGCAGCCGCGCTCAAGGCAAGGCCCCTGCAAGTTGCTGTGACGATGCAAACCTCTGGAACGAGCGCTCACCAGGCTCGGTGCGCCCTGCAGCTGCAGCTTGCCGCCGCCGGCGCCTGCGCTCCGATCAGCGGCGGAGGCGGCGCCGGCGGAGGCAGCCAGGGCCCGGACTGCCCACGGTGCGCCCATGGCTAGCAGGCTGGGCGCATCTGACACGTCCGAGGTGGTGGAGGGATGCGAGGCCAGGCGCCGCCCCTCCCAGACCTCGGGCGGGTCGATGCTGGGCAGCCTCCTAGGCGGCCCCCAGGGCCTGGGCGGCGGCGCTGGGGCTGCAGGTGGGGCTGGAGGGCCCTTGGACGGCCCCCTGCCTCTGCCGCGCGGTGGCGGCATGGAGGCAGGCTCTCCTGAGGGCAAGAGGGAGATGCAGGATAGGGCTGGTGCCACTGGATGTTGCACAGGTGCGGTTTGCTGCTGCCGGCATCAGCGCCCAGTCATCCCGCCATGGGCGGCGGCTGACGCAGTCGGCGGGCATGCGACGTGCGCGGAGCTGAGTCTACCTTGATAACATGCCTGCAGTTCAGCAGTAACCAAAATTGCACAATGTTTGATCGCCCGCCAGCCCTGACCACTCGCATGATGCGGGCCAGCTGCTGCCGCCGCTGTGGGCGGTGGCAAATTGGCGTGCCCTGAGCAGCCCAGCTCCCCCTGCATTAATTTTTTTAGTCCACACATGCATCGCACTACAATGGAGGCGGGCTGGAGCGTGGAGCAGCTGGGAGGCGCAAAAGGCAGGGGCGTGGTGGCTCGGCGGGCCTTCAAACCAGGCGATCTGGTGCTCGACGATCGCACCTACGTACATGCAGTAGTGGGATCGGAGCTGGGCAGCGACTGCGACTGCTGCTTGGCGCCCTGCAGTGGGCCGCTCAGGTGCGTGCGCCAGGGACGGCAGTGGCTGCTTGGTTGGGTTGGTACAGTGGTTGGGAAGCGATAATTGCTTTCACAAGCATGCTGCTGCACCTCGGCCGCTGCCGCCGCCGCCGCCACTCTGCCACTCCTGTGCGACCCCAAGCTCCCTCGCTTGCCCCCACGCAGATGCTCGGCCTGCAAGCTGGTCTGCTACAAGTCCAAGGAGCACCAGGCGCGGGCCTGGGGGGCAGGGCACCGCGAGGAGTGCGCCGCGCTTCGGGCGTGCGCCCCCCGCGTGCCGCCTACCGCCGTGCGCCTGGCGCTGCGCTGCGTGCTGCGGCACTGGCGGGCGCAGCAGCAGCAGCAGCAGCAGCAGCAGCAGGGGCAGGACGACGCTGTTGCACGGTACGAAGCAGTACTCCAGCTGCAGCACCATTGGGAGGCCTTGAGCGAGGGCGGCAAGCTGCAGTTTGCCCAGATGGGAGCGCTGGCGCACCGCCTGCTGGACGCGGCGGCGCCAGAGGCGGCAGAGGCAAGCAGCCCCCGGGAGCTGGCGCTCCTGCTGGCTCGGTTCGGCGCCAACAGCCACACCATCAGGTGCGGGCAGTTGGGGGGCTTGGTGTGGCATGGGATCACTGCCTGCAGTGATGCATCCACCTGCTGTTCTCCATCACCCATGC
>VFQQ010000531.1_pt1 | contig 73786 bp, 53 predicted proteins | sample 3512341 | NCBI WGS metagenome assembly VFQQ01 (sample SAMN10412373, study PRJNA504923) | tailings metagenome | isolation source: Relicate 2 Philex TSF1 revegetated site | place: Philippines: Tuba, Benguet | collected 2017-08-29
GCCTCGCTGGCCCTGACGGCCGACACTGCCGCTCCGACGCTCACCATCACCGCCGCTGACACGCTGTTGGCCGCCGGTGAGTCCACCATCGTCACGTTCACCTTCTCGGAAGCCGTCAGCGGTTTCGACGCTTCCGATATCGCCGTGGCCGGCGGCACACTGAGCGGATTGGCCCAGACTGGGCCTTCCACCTGGACGGCCACCTTCACGCAATCGGGCAGCGATGCGCCGAGCATTTCCGTTGGCGCTGGCAGCTACACCGACGTTGCCGGCAATGCCGGCAGCGGTGCCTCGCTGGCCCTGACGGCCGACACTGCCGCTCCGACGCTGTCCATCACCGCCGCCGACACCCTGCTGGCTGCTGGTGAGTCCACCACGCTGACCTTCAGCTTCAGCGAGGAAGTGGCCGGCTTCGAGGCGTCCGACATCACTGTGAGTGGTGGGACGCTTTCCGGGTTGACCCAGACCGGGCCCAGCACCTGGACGGCCACCTTCACCCAGAGCGGTGTTGACGCTCCCTCGGTGTCTGTTGCAACAGGTGCGTATACCGATATCGCCGGCAACAGCGGCAGCGGTGCCTCGCTGGCCCTGACGGCGGACACGGCCGCTCCGACGCTGTCCATCACCGCCGTTGACACGCTGTTGGCTGCCGGTGAGTCCACCACCGTCACGTTCACCTTCAGCGAGGAAGTGGCCGGCTTTGAGGCTTCGGACATCACCGTGGCCGGCGGTTCGATTTCTGGTCTGACCCAGACTGGCCCGACCACCTGGACCGCAACCTTCACCCAGAGCGGTGTTGACGCTCCCTCGGTGTCTGTTGCAACAGGTGCGTATACCGATATCGCCGGCAACAGCGGCAGCGGTGCCTCGCTCGCCATGACGGCCGACACTGCCGCTCCGACGCTGTCCATCACCGCCGCCGACACCCTGCTGGCTGCGGGTGAGTCCACCTCGGTGAGCTTCAGTTTCAGCGAGGCGGTGGCGGGCTTTGAGGCGTCGGATGTGGTTGTCACGGGCGGCACGCTGTCCGGGCTGACCCAGACCGGGCCCAGCACCTGGACGGCCACCTTCACGCAATCGGGCAGCGATGCGCCGAGCATTTCCGTTGGCGCTGGCAGCTACACCGACGTTGCCGGCAATGCCGGCAGCGGTGCCTCGCTGGCCCTGACGGCCGACACTGCCGCTCCGACGCTCACCATCACCGCCGTTGACACGCTGTTGGCTGCCGGTGAGTCCACCACCGTCACGTTCACCTTCAGCGAGGAAGTGGCCGGCTTTGAGGCTTCGGACATCACCGTGGCCGGCGGTTCGATTTCCGGTCTGACCCAGACTGGCCCGACCACCTGGACCGCAACCTTCACCCAGGCGGGTAGCGACGCTCCCAGCGTTGCTGTCGCTTCTGGCAGCTACGCCGACCTGGCTGGCAACACCGGAGCCGGTGCTTCCCTGGCCCTGACGGCCGACACTGCCGCTCCGACGCTCACCATCACCGCCGCCGACACCCTGCTGGCCGCCGGTGAGTCCACGACACTGACCTTCACCTTCAGCGAGGAAGTGGCCGGCTTTGAGGCTTCGGACATCACCGTGGCCGGCGGTTCGATTTCTGGTCTGACCCAGACTGGCCCGACCACCTGGACCGCAACCTTCACCCAGGCCGGAGCCGACGCTCCCAGCGTTGCGGTCGCTTCCGGCAGCTACACCGACCTGGCCGGCAACAGTGGCAGCGGTGCTTCCCTGGCCCTGACGGCGGACACCGCCGCTCCGACGCTCACCATCACTGCAGCGGACACCCTGCTGGCTGCTGGTGAGTCCACCACCGTCACGTTCACCTTCTCGGAAGCCGTCAGCGGTTTCGACGCTTCCGATATCGCCGTGGCCGGCGGCACACTGAGCGGATTGGCCCAGACTGGGCCTTCCACCTGGACGGCCACCTTCACGCAATCGGGCAGCGATGCGCCGAGCATTTCCGTTGGCGCTGGCAGCTACACCGACGTTGCCGGCAATGCCGGCAGCGGTGCCTCGCTCGCCCTGACGGCCGACACTGCCGCTCCGACGCTGTCCATCACCGCCACCGACACCCTGCTGGCCGCCGGTGAGTCCACCACCGTCACGTTCACCTTCAGCGAGGAAGTGGCCGGCTTTGAGGCTTCGGACATCACCGTGGCCGGCGGTTCGATTTCTGGTCTGACCCAGACTGGCCCGACCACCTGGACCGCAACCTTCACCCAGGCCGGAGCCGACGCTCCCAGCGTTGCGGTCGCTTCCGGCAGCTACACCGACCTGGCCGGCAACAGTGGCAGCGGTGCTTCCCTGGCCCTGACGGCGGACACCGCCGCTCCGACGCTCACCATCACTGCAGCGGACACCCTGCTGGCTGCTGGTGAGTCCACCACCGTCACGTTCACCTTCTCGGAAGCCGTCAGCGGTTTCGACGCTTCCGATATCGCCGTGGCCGGCGGCACACTGAGCGGATTGGCCCAGACTGGGCCTTCCACCTGGACGGCCACCTTCACGCAATCGGGCAGCGATGCGCCGAGCATTTCCGTTGGCGCTGGCAGCTACACCGACGTTGCCGGCAATGCCGGCGGCGGTGCCTCGCTGGCCATGACGGCCGACACTGCCGCTCCGACGCTCACCATCACCGCCGCCGACACCCTGCTGGCCGCCGGTGAGTCCACCATCGTCACGTTCACCTTCTCGGAAGCCGTCAGCGGTTTCGACGCTTCCGATATCGCCGTGGCCGGCGGCACACTGAGCGGATTGGCCCAGACTGGGCCTTCCACCTGGACGGCCACCTTCACGCAATCGGGCAGCGATGCGCCGAGCATTTCCGTTGGCGCTGGCAGCTACACCGACGTTGCCGGCAATGCCGGCAGCGGTGCCTCGCTCGCCATGACGGCCGACACTGCCGCTCCGACGCTGTCCATCACCGCCGCCGACACCCTGCTGGCTGCGGGTGAGTCCACCTCGGTGAGCTTCAGTTTCAGCGAGGCGGTGGCGGGCTTTGAGGCGTCGGATGTGGTTGTCACGGGCGGCACGCTGTCCGGGCTGACCCAGACCGGGCCCAGCACCTGGACGGCCACCTTCACCCAGAGCGGTGCTGACGCTCCCTCGGTGTCTGTTGCAACAGGTGCGTATACCGATATCGCCGGCAACAGCGGCAGCGGCGCTTTGCTCGCCCTGACGGCGGACACGGCGGCCCCCACGCTCACCATCACCGCCGTCGACACCCTGCTGTCCGCCGGCGAGTCGACTTCGGTCACCTTCAGCTTCAGTGAGGCGGTGGCCAGCTTCGAGGCGTCCGACATCACTGTGAGTGGTGGGACCCTCTCGGGGCTAAGCACCCCCGACAACATCACCTGGACGGCCACTTTTACGCAATCGGGCAGTGATGCGCCCAGCATCGTCGTGAGCGCCGGGTCCTACACCGATGTGGCCGGCAACGCCGGCAGCGGTGCGGCCCTGGCCCTGACCGCTGACATCGCAGCTCCGATCGTCGACCTGGATGCCTCTGCGCCCGGCACGGGCTACAACGTCACCTTCACCGAGAACGGCAGCCCGGTGTCCATTGGCGATATCGATCTGTCCATCATCGACACCGATTCCACCACGTTGTCGGGGGCCGTCGTCACGCTGAGCAACCCACAGGCTGCCGACGTGCTCCTGGTGGGCTCACTGCCCGCCGGAATCACCGCCAGCGTGTCAGGGAATGTGGTTTCCCTGACCGGGATGGCATCGCTGTCTGATTACGAAATTGCGCTTCGGTCCATCAGTTTTGAGAACACCAGCGAAGCTCCTGATACCACCCCGCGCACGATCTCGGTCACGGTGACGGATGTGAACGGCAATGCCTCAGTCCCCGCGATCGCGACGGTGGAGGTCGTCTCCGTTGATGACGCTCCCGTGCACAACCTGCCGGGCCCGGTAACGATGCTTGAGGATTCGCAGATCTACCTGCTGCCGGGCACGTATGTCACCGACATCGACAGCGACACGATCACGACAACGGTGAGTGTCCCCGCGGGGATCATCGTGCTGGGATCCACCGATGGAATCACGGTGTCCGGCAACGGGACAGGCTCGGTGAGCCTGAGTGGATCGCCTGCAGCAGTGAATGCCGCTCTGATCTGGACCACCTACACCCCCCCGCAGGACTACAACGGAGTGGTGGATATCACGGTCACCACGACGGATGGGACCAGCACTGTCACGGACACCCTGAATGTCACCATCACCCCGGTCAACGATGCGCCTGTGGCTGTGGACGACAGTTTCACCACGGCTGAGGATACGGCCATCACCATCACACCGGCCCAGCTGCTGGCCAACGACACCGATGTCGATGGCGATTCGCTCTCCGTCGTCACGATTCACGGAATCACCAACGGCACCGTGTCGGTCGTCGGCGGCAACATCGTCTTCACGCCGAACGCCAACTATCACGGCCCAGCCTCCTTCAACTACACCATCAGCGATGGACGAGGCGGATTCAGCACGGCCCGTGCGACGATCGACGTGCTCTCCGTGGATGACCTGCCCGAAACGGCCGACGTCAACGCCTCCGGCGCCGAGGACACCGTGGTCGCCATTGCCTTGTCGGGAAGCGATGTGGATAACGTCATCACGGGCTACGTGATCGAGACGCTACCTGGCAACGGCGTCCTCTACCGTGACGCAGGGCTGAGCCAAGTCGTCACGGTTGGTGACGTGGTGAGCGAAACCACTTTGTACTTCCGACCGGCCGACAACTGGAATGGCAGCACCAGCTTCCAGTACGCGGCGCAGAACGACGCGGGCATATCCGATCCGACGCCTGCCACGGTCGTGATCACCATCACCCCGGTCAATGATGCGCCGGTGGCGGTGAATGACAGCTTCACCACGGCCGAGGACACGGCCATCACCATCACACCAGCCCAGCTGCTGGCCAACGACACCGATGTCGATGGCGATTCGCTGTCCGTCGTCACGATCCACGGAATCACCAACGGCACCGTGTCGGTCGTTGGCGGCAACATCGTCTTCACGCCGAACGCCAACTATCACGGCCCGGCCTCCTTCAACTACACCATCAGCGACGGACGAGGCGGATTCAGTTCTGCCACCGCGAACATTTCAGTCACGCCCGTCAACGATGCGCCGCTGGCCGTTGACGACAGCCCAGGAACGCTGGCTGGCCTACGCGGCGAGTACTACGCTTACGCAGAAGGGGCAGACGGCCCTAATCTGACCTCGGTCACGCAGGTGCGCAATTTCATTGCAGCCAACACGGCCGATGCGGTCTTCAACGCCACCACACTGAACTACACGCAGATCAGCGGAAATCTTGGGGCTGACGGCCGACTCCAGACCTTTCTGGGGCCCGATGCGGCATCCCTGAGCGTGGATCCGGTGAACAGCAGCGACGCCATCCTTCGTTTTACGGGGACGCTAGACCTCGCAGCAGGCACCTACATCTTCCGCGTGCGTGCTGACGATGGCTATGCCATCTTCGTCGATGGCGTAGTCGTGGCCCAGGTCAATGCGAACCAGTCGCCTACGACAACGACGCATGCCGCCGTCAATATTCCCACGAGCGGTGCACATGGCATCGAGATCGTTTATTGGGATCAGGGCGGCCAGGCGGTGTTTTCCGTGGAGCTCAGTGCAGACAACGGTGTCAGCTTCCAGCCGCTGAACCAGTACACCTTGAATCACCCGACCTACACCACGGCAGAGGACACTGCGCTCGTCATTTCCACGAGCTCCCTGCTGGCCAACGACACCGATCCTGACGGTGATACGCTGAGCGTCGTCTCGGTACAAGGTGCCGTGAACGGCAGCGTCGCACTCGTGGGAGGGCAGATCGTTTTCACGCCTGCCGCTGACCATCATGGGCCCGCCTCCTTCACCTACACCGTCTCAGACGGTAGCGGGGGCACATCCACGGCCACCGTGTCGCTGAACGTGCTATCGGTCAACGATCTGCCCACAACCGCCAACGTGGCCATCACAGGTGCTGAAGACACCGTGCTGACCGTCACGCTCAGTGGCGCCGACATCGACGGCACGATTGCAGGCTACGTCATCAGCAGTCTTCCTGCCAACGGCACGCTGTACGCCGACGCCGGGCTGACGCAAGCCATCACGGCCGGCAGCTTGGTGGCTGGATCGACTGTCTACTTCCGTCCGAACTCCAACTGGAACGGCTCTACCACCTTCCAGTATGCCGCACGCGACAACGAAGGCGGCACTGACAGCAGCCCAGCAACCGCCACTCTCAACGTGACGGCGGTGAACGATGCCCCAGTGAACAGCGTGCCAGGCGCCCAGACATTCAACGAAGACACTTCGCGGGTGTTCTCCGTTGCCAACGGCAACTCCATCGCCGTGGCCGACGTTGACAGCGCTTCGCTCACAACGACGCTGTCGGTCGGCCAGGGTACGCTGACCCTCGGCTCCACGAGCGGTGTCACCGTGACCGGCAATGGAACTGGTACGGTCATACTGTCCGGTTCAGCCACTGCCATCAATGCGGCGCTCAACGGCACGACCTACACGCCTGCCGCCAACGTGCACGGCTCGGCGACCTTGTCCGTGACCACCAGCGATGGCTCGTTGAGCAGTACCAACACGGTGTCCCTGAACATCGCTGCGGTGGCGGACGCTCCGCTGCTGGGCGCCCAGGGAGTCATTCAAGTGCTGACCCCCGGTAGTACAGCGATCGGCACGGGTGCAGATATGACCACGCCCTTCAACCGCGGAACCAACTACGGCAATGGTGTCTCTGCGGCGAACCTGGAGGCGGAACTTGGTCTTTCCCCGGGTTCTTTGAGCCAGTTCAATCCACCCGGCTCTCACACTGGGAACGTGGCAGCCGTCGATGGCAAGCTGACCACGGCAAACTACAGCCTCAGCGCCGGCACAACCGTTAATTTCAACTGGAACTTCCTCAATGGAGAGAACAATGCCGGCGAGATCCAGCGGGGCTACAACGACCTCGTGATCCTCGTCGTCACCGATCCGGCTGGCAATCGCCAGGCCATCCAGATCACCTCCTCTGAGCAGGCGGGCGCCGGGGCGGGCACGGTGAATGGCACTTACGGCTACACGGCGACGTCCGCAGGTTCCTACAAATTCGACTGGGTGATCGTCAACGGACTCGATGCCGGTAAAGACTCAAGACTCCAGATCTCCAGTACGACTTTCTCGACTGGTGGAGTGGCCCATGGCAGCCCGGTGGCGTTGCCGATTTTTGCGGCGCTCACGGATAACGATGGCTCGGAAACCCTCTCACTGACAGTCTCGGGTGTGCCCAGCGGAGCTCGACTGTCTGCGGGTACCGACCTGGGTGGCGGTCAGTGGAGCCTGAGCCCCGCCAATCTGAGCGGGCTTCAACTGCTGCCTGCACCAGGATACGTCGGGTCGTTCAATCTGAACATCACGGCCACTGCTACGGAAGCGTCCAATGGGAGCACTGCGAACACCACGCAGAGCATCAGCATCACCATCGACCAAACGACGAACACTGTTCACCAAGCCACCCAGGAAGGCGAGACTCTTGCTGGGGGCACCGGCAACGACCTGATCCATGGTTATGCCGGCAACGACACGATCGATGCGGGTGGCGGCAACGACATCCTGCACGGTGGCGTAGGCAATGACACCCTCAACGGCGGAGCCGGCAACGATATCCTGTATGGAGGAGCCGGTAACGACACGCTCAACGGCGGCGAAGGGAACGATGTGCTCTACGGTGGTGCCGGCAGCGACACCCTGACGGGTGGGGCAGGATCGGACGTTTTCGCCTGGACGCTGTCGGATCGAGGAACGCCGGGGTCCGCACCGATCGACACCATCACTGACTTCAACAACTCACCCGGTGGGGACGTTCTCGACCTGCGAGACCTGCTGGTCGGAGAGCATGCCGGCAACCTGAGCAACTACCTGCACTTCAGTGCATCCGGTGGCAGCACCACGATCTCGATCAGTACCACGGGTGCCTTCGCGAGTGGGTTCTCGACCAGCGCAGTCGACCAGGTGATTCAGATCAACAACATCGATCTGGTGGGCACTTTCACGAGCGACCAGCAGGTCATCCAGGATCTGCTGACGCGTGGCAAACTGCTCAGCGACTGAAGGCGCCGATGGCCTGCGCTGGTGCTCAGGCCACCGCCGGGCCCGTTGCGCCGTCCAGGCCGCAGGCCCATAGCGCCCCGAGGTCCGCCGGGTCCGAGATGCCCTCGGCATACACCTGCAAGCCCAGCCCATGGGCCAGGGTGGCCGTGCTGCGAAGGAAGTTGCACACTGCCGGGTGCTGGGCCGCGCCGCGAGCGAATCGCGCATCGATCTTCACGAAGTCGAGCCCCATCTCGTACAGACGATCGATGCGAGCCAGATGCTCGCCCGCATGCTCCAGGCCGAGCCGCACGCCGGAACCCTTGAGCTGTTGCGCCAGTTCGCGCACCAGCATCGGGTGTTGCACAGCAGCCGATTCAGGCAGGTCCAGCCAGAGCTGGCTTGCGGCCGTTCGGCCTGCATTCAGCACCTCGCGCAAGCGCACGCCAAAGCCCGGCGCATGCAGCGAAGCGGTGGCCAGGTTGACGCCACGCGGTTGACCATCCGAGGCGATGCGACGTAGCGCTTCACCTACCGCACACATATCCACGGCGTCGGTTGAGCGAGTGCGCAGGGCCAGCGGCAGCCAGACCGCGGCAGGTTCATAGTCTCCGCCCGGTGCAAGCTGCATGCGCAGCGGGCATTCGTGGTGAACCAGTCCGCCCGCCGCGTTGCGCACGGGATAGTGACCCAACGTAATGCGATGGCCGCTCAACGCGTCGGCCAGCGAGCGTCTCCAGGCCGCTTCGCCGCCGGGCACCCCGGCCGGAGCGTCCCTGTCGTGAGCAAACCCCGCGAAAGGCCCCAAGGCTTCGGCGCGTGCCAACCCCTCGTCCGCACGTGCAAGCACCGCCGACAGGGTTTCGCCATGCTGGTAACTGGTCGCCGCCACCACAAGCGACGCCTGCGTATCACCTTGCGCAAGGCAGACCTGGCGAAGCGCTTCGCACAGGGAATCCAGTGCAGCGCCGTGCATCTGGTGCGCAGGCAGGATCATCGCGAAGTCGGACCCATTGAGTCTTCCCAAGGCAGATTCGGGCACACCATCGGCAGCCTGTCGCAGCGTTCGGGCAATCTCCACCAGCAAGTCATCGGTCTGTCGGTGCCCCAGGCGTGCATTCACTGCCGCAAGATCGTTCAACCGCACCAGAACGACGCTGCCATCGGACGCCGCATCGTCCTGACCCAGCATCAGTTCAAGGGTGGTGAGCAACGGCTGGCGCAGCAGCACCCCGGTCAAAGGGTCGCGACTCGCCTGGCGACGGAAGGTCTCGACCTGTGAAGCCTGCTCCTCGAAAGCCTGTTTCACCCGCTGCACCATCGCATTCATCGCCCGCGTCAGGCGCTGCAACTCGGGCACGCGGGGCTCATCCACCGTCAGGTACTGACCGTTCACCAGCGCCTGAGCCTGACGCACGGTCGATCCCAAAGGGCGACGGATTCCGCCCACCATGAAGTGACCCACGAGGCCGGCCAACGCGCCCACCACAGACAACCAGACCATGGCCTGCACCGTCGCGCGCCAGAGATCGCGATAGGCATACGCCGCGTGGCTCACGACCGTGACCGCACCCAGAGCCTGCCAGCCGTCGGACACCTGGGCCACACCGGGAACCGAGTCGAGCGGCACCAAGCCCACGAACCAGGCCGGTGCCTCGATGGGCACCCGTTGCATCCGCCGTTCGATCAGCCGCCCGTCACTGCCCTGCAGGCTGACGCGCTCGTAGAAGCCCGTATCGAACTGCGCGGCCACCAGCAATTCCATCAGTTCCCAGTCACCGCCCTGCTGGGACAGTGACAGTGCCAGAGCCGCCGCGTTGTCGCTGTTCTTCACACGCAATTGAGTCTGAACGTACTCGCGCGCAGAAACGATGGTGACTGCGAAGCTGCCGGCGAACGCCAGCACCACGGTCGCCACCACCACCAGCCACATCTGTCGGATCAGCGACATGCCCACTCTCCGGTCACATTCTTCATGGAAGGAAGCCCTCCCGACGGGCCTTGGACAGCACCTCCCGCCAGCGGGACAGCCGCGCCGTCGGGTCGCCTGCAGCCGGCCCGCCGACACCTTGCCAGAGGCCTTCGGTGTTGAAACTGAATACAGGAGTGAGGTCCGGCCGACGCGATGCGGGCCGGATCTCATCGATCAGGTTGTCCAGAATGAGGGGCTCAGCCGCGGAGTCGGCATAGTAGGCCAACACCATGTGGGCCTGATTCACGCCGCCGGGGCCACCGATGCGGGCGCGGACGTAGACCAGCCTCATGCGGGCGGCAGGCACTCCCGCGCTGAGCAAGGTGAAATACTTGGACAGCGCGAAATCCTCGCAATCGCCGGCACCTTGATGCAGGGTCTCCAAGGGGCTGGCCCAGTGGTCTGCCACGCCCCAGACCTGTGCATCCTCGCGGAAAGCTACACGCAGATTGAAGAATCGGTTCACGTCCGCGAGCATACGCGGCTCGTCCATGCGGTCCAGCTCGGCCAGCAACGTCATCAGCGCCTGGCCACCCGAGACAGCCTGCGGGCCCAGGGCCTGTGCGGCCCGCATCAAGCGCTGAGCGTCAGGGGCCGATACCGCCCAGGCCATCAGCAAGGCCAGCAACGTTGCCCCCAGACATGCCACCATCGGCCGACTCGAGGCACGCCTGGGAACGGCGAGCCCGCGCAATACCACGGGGCGGAGGGTGCATGCAGACATATCAGGCCGCAAGCCTAGCGCGAACCCATGGATCATGCGATGGAAGATGCAGGGAGATGTGCCAACTAATCCGGAGTGCCTCACAAGAGGCCAGGCCCAAGACCCATCGAGCCGCGAGCCCTGGGGAATCTTCGTGACGTATTCCACGAACCCCCCTCATGCGAGGGGGAAGCGAAATCTGCCCCCTCGCTAGACTGCCCGTGCCCATCATGAATGAAGTCCCGATGATCACCCGCCTGCGCCCCCTCTCCTTCAGCCTGCTCTTGGCCGCCGCCTGTGCCCAGGCCCAGACGCCTTCGACTGCCGTCTTGCCACCGGCGCTACAGGACGTCGCCCGCAGTGCCCTGCAGACGAATCCGGACGTGGCTGCCCGCCTCAACGCCTACCGGGCTGCCGAACATGAAAGCGACGCAGCCCGTTCGGCCTACCGCCCAAGGCTCGACCTCACCGCCAATGCAGGCCGCGAACGCGATCGCTTCAGCAACCGCACCCCCGCTACTGACACGCTTGATCGCACGGGTGTCTCCCTGGGCCTCACCCAGGTGCTGTGGGACGGTCTGGCGGGCCGCAGCGACCAGCGCCGTGCCGATCACGGCCGCATGGTGCGCTACTTTGAGTTGGTCGACACCTCGGAACAGGTGGCGCTCGAGGCACTGCGCGCCCACTACGACGTGGCTCGCTTCCGCGAGCTCGTCCGTCTTGCAGAAGACAACTACGTCCAGCACAAGGCATCGTTCGACCAGATCCAGCAGCGCTTCAAGGCCGGTATTGGACGTGGTGTCGATCTGGAGCAGGCGGGTGCACGCTTGGCGCTGGCCGACGCCAACCTCAATACCGAGATCGCCAACCTGCATGACGTCACCGCACGCTACCAGCGCATCGTGGGCCAACTGCCACCGCGCACGGTGATGGCGGCCGAGCTTGATTCACTGCAGTCCCCTGCCTCGAGCCAAGCCGTCCTGGATGCCGCCTTGGGCCGCAGCGCGGCCGTCTCGGCCGCCGTCGAGAACCTGCGTGCAGCCCGCTCACAGGCTTCGTTGCGCCAGGCCGCCTACCAGCCCCGCGTCGAAGCGCGCGTAAGAACCGGCGCGGGCCACAACTATGAAGGCCTTGCTGGGCAGAAGCGCGATACCATGGGTGAGGTCGTGCTCAACTGGAACCTGTACAACGGCGGCGCAGATCAGGCTCGCGTGCGCCAGGCAGCTAGCCTCATGAACCAGGCGGCCGATGAGCGCGACGCCGCCTGCCGCGACGTCATCCAGACGGCCAGCATCGCCTACAACGACACTCGAAAGCTGGTCGATCAGCTTCAGTACTTGGAGGCCAATCAGGTCGCCATCGAGAAGGCGCGCAACGCCTATCGCAGCCAGTTCGATATCGGTCAGCGCAGCCTGCTGGATCTGCTCAACGCCGAGAACGAGCTCTACACGGCACGACGCGCCTACGCCAATGCCCGCCACGACCTGGACATCGCCCGGTTGCGCACCCGCGCAGCCATGGGCGAGCTGCTGCCCTCGCTGGGCCTGAGCCGACCCCTCGCAGAGAACGCACCTGATGCAACATGGTCGGCCGGGGAGGATGGCGCCCAGCGATGCCCGGTCAGCGTGCCGGCCTTCGAGACCACCCCGCGATCCGAACTTGACGAACGAGCCCGCAAACTGCTCGGGACGACGTCCAAACCCGCCCCTCCGCCCCTACCACCGTCCACCACGGGGGCGGCACCTTCTGCCCCCGCCGCAGCACAGCAGGATGTTCCCCCGGCCGCCGTGAACAGCGTACTCCAACAGCTGGACGGCTGGGCTTCGGCATGGCGCGCCAAGGACCTGCCGCGCTACATGGGCTTCTACTCCCCGCGCTTCGAGCCCGCGACCATGACATATGACCAATGGCTCGCACAGCGACGCGTGAGGGTGACCAAACCCGGCCCCATCGGCCTCAAGCTCGACGATATCCGCACCCGCGCGCTCGCGCCGGACACCATCGAGACGGCGTTCGAACAGACCTACACCTCTCAGGACTACAGCGACCGGATGCAGAAGGTCCTGACATGGCGACAGGAAAGCACGCAGTGGCTCATCCAGCGGGAAACCAACCGCTGAACAAGCACTGGCGTTGTGCGCGGTCAGGCCGGCGAGGATCTCAAGCCGTAGACCTTGCCATCGAAGAACACGTATTCCGCGCGGAGCAACGCCGCCCCCTGCTCGCCCTTGAATGTGAATCCCAGCACGGAGAGCTGAGCGCCCACAGGCACCTGAGGCATCTGCCACTGGTTCAGACGGAACAGCGGGGCCAGTTCGATCTCCCATCGCGGGTCCTTGCGTGCGGGCAACACCGCCTTGGCGAGCAAGGCCGTTCCGTCCACCGGAGCGCTTTGACGCGGCAGTTCGCGCCGAGCCAGATCTGAGGGCAACTGCAGGTCATTCGGCACCTCCAGCACCAGCTCGGCATGGGGATTGCGCCATCGCACCTCCACCGCCCGCCCCTCCAGATAAATGGGCCGATCCTGGTCGAAACTGCTCCATCCGTGATGTGCCCAACTCCAACCAGACCACCCGACGGCGCTCAACGCCGCACCCGTCCTCAGGAAGTTTCGTCTATCCATCGTCCTTCTCCATCACCAGTAGCCAATCCAGCGCCCGCAGGTGATCACCAGCAGCCAGATCAGCGTGGAGGCCAGCATCAGGCCCCGGGCCATACCGTCCATGCGCTCCAGCGATCCACGCGCATGGAACAGGGCCGCATTGCAACCCGCCAGCATCAGCAGGAACATCTTGGCTGTGAACGCGCGATTGGCCAGCAGTTCCATCGGCGCCGTGGCAAACATCACCAGGCCAGAGACCGCAGCCAGGCCAAAGCCAGCCAGGGCGAGCGTGAGGCTCAGTCGAGCCAGCGGTGCCACCGGCACCTGGCTGGCCCACCCCCACACACGCAACTCCAGCAGCACGAGGTTGCCGAGCAGCAAAGCGATGCCCACGATGTGCACCACCTCGAGCATCGGATAGGCCCAGGGGTGGCTAGCCAGCGCAGCGAACATGGAAGCGGGCGCGCAAGATCATGCGTGCAATGTAGCCAAGGTGGCGTAAGCGCGCCGGGTACAAAGCAAAAAGCCCGGTGTCTTGTGGACACCGGGCTCTGCCGTTCTATGGTCGGGGTGGCGGGATTCGAACTCGCGACCCCTTGCACCCCATGCAAGTGCGCTACCAGGCTGCGCTACACCCCGACGAAGCCTTGTATTATAGACAGAAAATTCACTCTTGTGCCAGTAGAGCGCGAATCGAAAGCAACTCTTCGCGCACCCGTGCAAGACTCATGGGACCTTCGGCGAGCACGGCCCGAGCGGGTGTTGCAAGGGTCACGGATTCCGCCGACGCGGACGGCGAGGACGGCGGCTCCTCCTCATCCCCAAAACCCTCGGGCGCGTCGGTGCTCATTTCCTCGAAGCTGCCCAGGGATTCAGGCAGGGCCGCACCGGCCAAGCGCCCCTGGGGACCCATCTCAGCCAGGCGGTTGCGCGCCCCGCTGATGGTGAATCCATGCTCGTACAGCAGTTCGCGGATGCGACGGATCAACAACACCTCGTGGTGCTGGTAATAGCGTCGGTTGCCACGCCGCTTCATCGGCTTGAGCTGCGTGAACTCCTGCTCCCAGTACCGCAGCACATAGGGCTTCACACCGCACAGCTCGCTGACCTCACCGATGGTGAAGTAGCGCTTGGCTGGAATCGCTGGGAGCGCTTTCTCCATTGAAAATCAATGAGATCGTAGGGGAAAGCTAAGACTTTACTCGAAGTCTTCCCCCAGCGGGGCGTCCCCTTGCACCAAGCCCTTGAGTTTGTGGCTGGCGTGAAATGTGACCACATTCCGTGCCTTGATCGGGATGGACTCGCCCGTGCGCGGATTGCGCCCCGGACGCGGCGCCTTACGGCGGATCTGGAAGTTGCCGAAGCCCGACAGCTTCACGTCCTCGCCCTTCATCAGGCTGGCATGGATGATCTCGAAAAAGGCCTCGACCATGTCCTTGGACTCGCGCTTGTTCAGCCCGAGCCGCTCGAACAGGAGATCGGCCAGTTCGGCCTTGGTGAGGGTCGGTGTCTCGATCACTGGCAGGATCACGCGGTCCATCTCGCTCACTCCTTCTCGATCAGGCCCGCAGCCGCGCGCCCACGCGCGCGGCCAGGCTGTCCACCACGGCTCGCACGACGGCATCGATGCGCTCGTCGGTCAGGCCCCCCTTGTCGTCCAGCAATTCCAGCCGCAAGGCCAGGCTGCGCTCACCCGCGCCGATCTCGGGCGTCGGGCTCTTGGGCCGGTACACGTCGAACAGCACCACATCGCGAAGCAGGCCCTCGGTCGGCGCGGCATGCACGGCCTCCAGCAGGGTGTCATGGCCCACGCCATCGCGCACGATCACGGCAATGTCGCGCACCACCGCCTGATGACGGGCGATGGGCTGATAGGCCGGCAGGCGGCGCTCCAGCACAGCCTGGGCATCCAGTTCGAACACCACCGGCGCCATCGGCAGCTCGTAGCGCTGGCGCCAACGAGGATGCAGCTCACCCACGTGGCCAATCTCGCGGCCGTCCATCAGCACGCGCGCACAGCGCCCTGGGTGCATGGCCGGGTGGCTGGCCGGCTCGAAACGCAGCGGCAGCGGCGCCAGCAGTGCCTCGACATCGCCCTTCACGTCGAAGAAGTCCACCGGACGATCGTCCTGGCCCCATTGCAGTTCCACGCTCGATCCGTAGGCCAGGCCGCTGATGCGCAGGGGCTGGCGCAGCCCGGCCACGGTGGTGTCGGACTCGGCCACGGAGTCGTCGCGCAGGAACACGCGACCCGCCTCGAAGACGCGCACGCGCGGCGCCTTGCGTGCGAGGTTGAACCGCAATACCTGCACCAGACTGCCGATCAGGCTGGAGCGCATCACGCTCAGCGGTGCGGCAATGGGGTTGAGCAGCGCGATCGGTCGCTCGTTGCCGGCGAAGTCCTGCTCCCACTGCGGCTCGACAAAGCTGAAATTGAGCGTTTCCTGGTAGTCCAGCGCCGCAAGGGCATGGCGCACGGCATGCAGCCCGCGGCGTGACTCGGATCGCACCTTGGCCACGACGGGGGCCAGCGGCGGCGTATCGGGCAGGCGACCGTAGCCCAGCACCCGGATCACTTCCTCGATCAGGTCTTCCTCGATCTGCAGATCGAAGCGCCAGCTCGGCGGCTGCACCGTGAGGCGCCCTGGCTCCTGGGAGAAGGCCAGCCCCAGGCGCTCGAAAACGGCAGCGCATTCGTCCTGCGTCACCGGCATGCCGATGACCTTGCAGGCCCGGTCCACGCGCAGACTGACAGGTTTGCGCTCGGGAAGACCGACGATCTGGTCGTCCATCGGGCCGGCTTCACCGCCACAGATGTCGATCACCAGCTGCGAAATGCGCTCGATGTGCTCCACCGTCAGCGCAGGGTCCACGCCCCGCTCGAAGCGATGCCCGGCATCAGTGGAAAAGTTGTAGCGGCGCGAGCGCCCCGCCACCGCCTTGGGCCACCAGAAAGCAGCCTCGACATAGATGTTGCGAGTGTCGTCGGAGGTCGCCGTGGCTTCACCCCCCATGATCCCGGCCAGGGATTCGACGGCCTGATCATCGGCGATCACGCCCACCTGCTCGTCCACCTCGATGGTGTTGCCGTTCAGCAGCTCGAGCTGTTCGCCCTGGCGACCCCAGCGCACCGTCAGGCCGCCGTGGATCTTGTCGAGGTCGAAGATGTGGGACGGCCGGCCGAACTCGAACATCACGTAGTTCGAGATATCGACCAGCGCATTGACCGAACGCTGGCCGCAGCGCGCGAGCCGTTCGACCATCCATGCCGGCGTGGATGCACGCGGGTTCACGTTGCGGATGATGCGACCGGAGAAGCGTCCGCAAAGGTCCGGCGCCTCGATCCTGACGGGCAGCCGGGCATCGTGACGCAGAGACACGGCCGGAAAGTCCGGCGTCTTGAGCGGTGCCCCCGTGAGGGCCGACACCTCGCGCGCAATGCCATAGACACTCAGGCAGTGCGCCAGATTGGGGGTGAGCTTGAGTGTGAACAGCGTGTCGTCCAGCCCCAGGTGCTCGCGCACGTTGCGGCCCACGGGCGCATCCTCGGCCAGGATCAACAGGCCGCCGTGATCCTCCGACAGCTTGAGCTCGCGCGCGGAGCACAGCATGCCCTGGCTTTCCACGCCGCGCAGCTTGCCGAGCTTGATCCGGAAGGCCTCACCACCCTCCTCTGCCGGCGGCAGCTCTGCACCCACCAGCGCGCATGGCACCTTGATCCCGGCCTGCACATTGGGCGCGCCGCACACGATCTGCAGCATCTCGCCCGTGCCGGCATCCACGCGACAGACGTTCAGGCGGTCTGCATTCGGATGGCGCTGCACCTCCACCACCTGCGCGACGACCACGGACGTGAAAGGCGGGGCCACCGGGCGAAGTTCCTCCACTTCCAGGCCTGCCATCGTGAGCAGCTCGGCCAGGGCCTCGGTGCTCAGCGGCGGATCACAGAACTCACGCAACCAGGACTCGGGAAATTGCACGTCGTCTTCCTCAGGGGTCGATACTGGGAAACAGGATGAAGGGGCGCTCAGCGGAACTGCGAAAGGAAGCGCAGGTCGCCGTCGAAGAAGAGCCGCAGGTCGCTCACGCCGTAACGCAACATGGCCAGGCGGTCGATGCCCGAGCCAAAGGCGAAGCCGATGTAGCGTTCCGGGTCCAGCCCCATGTTGCGGATCACCTGGGGGTGCACCTGGCCAGAGCCGGACACTTCCAGCCAGCGGCCCTTGAGCGGCCCGCTGCCGAACATCATGTCGATCTCGGCGCTGGGCTCGGTGAAGGGGAAGTAGCTCGGCCGGAAGCGGATGCGCATGTCGCGGGTCTCGAAGAACTCCTGGAGGAAGTTCACATAGACCGACTTCAGGTCCTTGAAGCTCACGTTCTCACCCACCCACAGGCCCTCGACCTGGTGGAACATCGGCGAGTGGGTGGCGTCGCTGTCCACGCGGTAGGTGCGGCCCGGGGCGATCACGCGGATGTCGGGCATGGGCAGGTCGGCATCCAGCAGGGCCCGATGACGCTTGACGTGCTGCACGGCATGGCGGATCTGCATCGGGCTGGTGTGCGTGCGCAACAGGTGGCCGCCTTCCACGTAGAAGGTGTCGTGCATCGAGCGCGCAGGATGGTCTTCCGGCGTGTTCAGCGCCGTGAAGTTGAACCAGTCGGATTCGATCTCGGGGCCATCGGCCACCTCGAAGCCCATCGAACCGAAGATCGCTTCGATGCGTTCCATCGCGCGCGTGACGGGGTGCAGGCCCGCACTGCCGCGCCGGCGACCCGGCAGGGTCACATCCAGCGCTTCGGCGCGCAGCTGGCGCTCCAACTCCGCGTCGGCCAGCGCCTGGCGGCACTGATGGAGCGCGGCCTCGATCTGCTGCTTGACTTCGTTGATGGCCGCGCCGACGGTCCGCTTCTCCTCGGGTGAGAGAGCGCTCAATCCCTTGAGCAGTTCGGTCAGACGACCCGATTTGCCGAGGAAGCGGGCCTTGGCGTTCTCCAGTTCGGCCGGCGTCTTCGCACTGTCGAACTCAGCGTGAGCAGTGCGGACCAGTTGTTCGAGTTCGTTCATGCTGTCTCGGCGTCTGGGGCCCTGGGGCTTGGACCCCGGAGCAAATCTGGCGGCAATAAAAAAAGGCCGAACCCTTCGTCGGCCTTTCCGGCTGCCTTCGACAAGCTGTCGAAGGAGCCGCCATGTCAGGCCCGGGTCACCCCGGGCCGTCCTCATGGCGATCACGCAGCGAGTTGGGCCTTCACCTTGGCAACGATGCTGCCAAACGCAGCGGGATCGTGCACAGCGAGATCGGCCAGCACCTTGCGGTCGATCTCGATCGCCGCCTTCTTGATGCCGTTCATGAACTTGCTGTAGGTCAGGCCTTGCTCACGGGCCGCCGCATTGATACGGGCGATCCAGAGCTGGCGGAACACGCGCTTCTTGGCACGGCGGTCACGGTAGGCGTATTGCCCGGCCTTCATCACCGCCTGCTTGGCGATGCGGAAGACGTTTTTCCGGCGACCCCGGAAGCCCTTGGCCAGAGCCAGAACCTTCTTGTGACGGGCGCGGGCGGTAACACCACGTTTGACGCGAGGCATGTGCTTTCTCCTTCAACCGAGTGTTTACAGACCAGCAAAGGGCATCATCTGAGCGATGTGACCCATGTTGGTGTCGTGAACGTTGGTCGCGCCGCGCAGCTGACGCTTGCGGGTGGTCGACTTCTTGGTGAGGATGTGGCGCTTGAACGCCTGGCCCCGCTTGACGGTGCCACCCGGGCGAACGCGGAACCGCTTGGCCGCGCTCTTCTTGGTCTTCATCTTGGGCATGACTGCTCCTTCTTGATTGTGCCCGTGAGGCGCCGCGAACCTTTCGCGGGCTTGGTTGCCCCGGGCCACTTGCCCCGGCGCAGCGACCAACCGTCGCCGGGGATTCGATCACCCGCAGGTGATCACTTCTTCTTCTTCGGCGCCAGGATCATGATCATCTGGCGCCCTTCCAGCTTGGGCATGTTCTCGACGACGCTCACTTCGGTGAGGTCGTCACGCACACGCTCCAGCAGCTTCATGCCGATTTCCTGGTGCGTGATCTCGCGCCCGCGGAATCTCAGCGTCACCTTGCCCTTGTCGCCTTCTTCCAGGAAGCGGCGCAGATTGCGCAGCTTGATCTGGTAGTCACCTTCGTCGGTGCCGGGTCGGAACTTCACTTCCTTGATGTCGATGACGTGCTGCTTCTGCTTCGCCTCGTGCGCCTTCTTCTGCTCCTGGTACTTGAACTTGCCGTAGTCCATCAGGCGGCACACCGGCGGCGTGGCCGTCGCGGCGATCTCCACCAGATCGACGTCGGCTTCGGCGGCCATGCGCAGAGCCTCGGAGAGGCTCACGATGCCCAGCGGCTCGTTCTCAGGCCCGTTCAGACGCACCTCGGGTGCAGTGATCTCACGGTTCAGACGATGCTTGCGCTCCGCGTTCGGAATGCGGCGGTCAAGGAAAGTAGCGATGGTTCAGATCCCCAGGGACAAGCCCATAAATAAAAACACACGCGCCCAACAGCAACAGGCGTGCAACGGGGGGTGGGGCCCCACCCCGCGTCACAGCTTCTGGGCAATGTCGCTCGTGATCTTCTGAACGAAGGATTCGAGGGTCATCACACCGAGATCCTGATTGCCTCGGGCGCGCACCGCGACGGCTCCGGACGCTTTCTCCTTGTCGCCAACGACAAGGATGTACGGAACCTTCTGCAAGGAATGCTCGCGGATTTTATACGTGATTTTCTCGTTGCGCAAATCGGTCACAATCCTAAGTCCTTGTTTTTGCAGCGTTTTGGCCACTTGCTGGACGTAGTCCGCCTGAGCGTCGGTGATGTTGGCGATCACCACCTGCACGGGCGCCAGCCAGGCCGGCAAGGCACCGGCATGCTGTTCGATCAGAATGCCGATGAAACGCTCCAGGCTGCCGACGATGGCGCGGTGCAGCATGACTGGCGGCTTTCTGTGGCCATCCTCCGCCACATATTCGGCGTCCAGGCGTTGCGGCATGGAAAAATCCACCTGCATCGTGCCGCACTGCCACTGGCGTCCCAGGGCGTCCTTGAGCGTGTACTCGATCTTCGGGCCATAGAAGGCACCGTCGCCCGGGGCGATCTCGAACTCGCAGCCCGCCCGGCGCAGGCTTTCCATCAGGGCGTGCTCGGCCTTGTCCCAGGACTCATCCGAGCCGATGCGCGCCTCGGGCCGTGTAGCGACCTTGTAGATGATCTGCTCGAAGCCGAAGTCCTTGTAGACCTTCTGCAGCAGGGCCGTGTAGGCCACGCATTCGTCCAGGATCTGGTCTTCGGTGCAGAAGATGTGGCCATCGTCCTGGGTGAAGCCGCGCACGCGCATGATGCCGTGCAGCCCCCCGGTCGGTTCATTGCGGTGGCACTGGCCGAACTCGCCGTAGCGCAGCGGCAGATCGCGGTAGCTCTTGATGCCCTGCTTGAAGATGAGCAGGTGCCCTGGGCAGTTCATCGGCTTGAGCGCGTAGTCGCGCTTTTCGCTCTCCGTCGTGAACATGTTGTCCCGGTACTTGTCCCAGTGGCCGGTCTTCTCCCACAGCGTCCTGTCCAGGATCTGCGGGCCCTTGACCTCCAGGTAGCCGTTGTCGCGGTACACCGCTCGCATGTACTGCTCGACCTGCTGCCACAGCGTCCAACCCCTGGGGTGCCAGAACACGAGTCCCGGCGCATGCTCGTCCAGGTGGAAAAGGTCCAGTTCGCGCCCGAGCTTGCGGTGGTCGCGCTTCTCGGCCTCCTCCAGCATGTGCAGGTACTGCTGGAGTTCGTCCTTGGTGGCCCAGGCCGTGCCGTAGATGCGCTGCAGCTGCTCGTTGCGGTGGTCGCCGCGCCAGTAGGCACCGGCCACCTTCATCAGCTTGAAGTGCTTGAGCTTGCCCGTGCTGGGCACGTGGGGGCCGCGGCACAGGTCGGTGAAGTTGCCTTCGCTGTAGAGCGACACGTCCTCGCCGGCCGGGATGCTTGCAATGATCTCGGCCTTGTAGTGCTCGCCCAGGCTCTTGAAGTAGGCCACGGCCTCATCACGGGGCACGACCTTGCGCTCGACCTTCTCGTCCTTCTTCGCCAGCTCGGCCATCTTCTTCTCGATGGCGGCCAGATCCTCGGGCGTGAAGGGCCGCTTGTAGGAGAAGTCGTAGTAGAAGCCGTTCTCGACGGTCGGGCCGATGGTCACCTGGGCCTCAGGGAACAGTTCCTTGACGGCGTAGGCCAGCAGGTGGGCCGTGGAATGGCGCACGATGTCCAGGCCATCGGCATCCTTCTCGGTCACGATCGCCAGCGGGACATCCTGACCGTCGATCACGTAGCTCGTGTCCACCAGCCGGGCCTCATCGCCGCGACCAATGCGCCCGGCCAGCGCGGCCTTGGCAAGGCCGGCTCCGATCGAGCCGGCCACCTCGGCCACGGACACCGGAGCGGGAAACTCGCGTCGCGAGCCGTCGGGGAGTTGAACGCTAACCATGGGGATCTCCAGAAACAAAAAAGCGCGGGGGTCGCCGCGCTTTTCATCCAGGAAGAACAAAGACAAACGAAAGCCGCGGCCGACCGACTAGACCTCTGTGGTGAAGGGAGTCGAAGTTCGCGGTGTCATAACCCGTCGTGCCTTTCTCGCTCTTGCCAGGAAACAATGAGCCAAATTGTACCGCAGGGCCCAAAAAAAGACCCGCGGGCATCAAAGCCTGCGGGCCAAGACATCCACCAGGATGCGGAGCGTCTCCATCCGCCGGCCTTCACGGCCGGCAGTCAGAGTTGGATCAGCCGTGCTTTTCGTCGAAGAACTGCTCGTCTTCGGTCGAACCCTTCAGCGCGGCGGTGGAGGCCTCGCGCTCGATGGTCGTGGTCACGGCGTCGAAGTAGCCGGTGCCCACCTCGCGCTGATGCTTGACGGCGGTGAAGCCCTTCTCGGCGGCGGCGAACTCGGCTTCCTGCAGTTCCACGAAGGCGCTCATCTGGTTGCGGGCGTAGCCGTAGGCCAGGTTGAACATCGAGTAGTTCAGGCTGTGGAAGCCGGCCAGCGTGATGAACTGGAACTTGTAGCCCATGGCGCCGAGTTCACGCTGGAACTTGGCGATGGTGGCGTCGTCCAGGTTCTTCTTCCAGTTGAAGGACGGCGAGCAGTTGTAGCTCAGCAGCTTGCCGGGGAACTGCTTGTGGATGGCCTCGGCGAACTTCTTGGCGTAGGCCAGGTCCGGCTTGCCGGTTTCGCACCAGATCAGGTCGGCATACGGGGCGTAGGCCAGGCCACGGGAGATGGCCTGCTCCAGACCGGGCTTGGTGCGGAAGAAGCCTTCCACGGTGCGCTCGCCGGTGCAGAAGGGCTTGTCGTTGTCGTCCACGTCGCTGGTCACGAGGTCAGCGGCTTCGGCATCGGTGCGGGCGATGAGCACGGTGGGCGTGCCCATCACGTCGGCGGCCAGGCGCGCTGCCACCAGCTTGGCCACGGCTTCGCGGGTGGGCACCAGCACCTTGCCACCCATGTGGCCGCACTTCTTCACAGAGGCGAGCTGGTCCTCGAAGTGCACGCCGGAGGCGCCCGCCTCGATCATGGACTTCATCAGCTCAAAGGCGTTGAGCACACCGCCGAAACCGGCTTCGGCATCGGCCACGATGGGGGCGAAGAAGTCGATGTCGTCCTTGCCCTCGGACCACTGGATCTGGTCGGCGCGCTGGAAGGTGTTGTTGATGCGGCGCACGACGGCGGGCACGGAGTTGGCGGGGTACAGCGACTGGTCGGGGTACATCTCGCCGGCCAGGTTGGCGTCACCGGCGACCTGCCAGCCCGACAGGTAGATGGCCTTGAGGCCGGCCTTGACCTGCTGCATGGCCTGGTTGCCCGTCAGCGCGCCCAGGGCATTGACGAAGGGCTCGGTGTTGACCAGGTTCCACAGCTTCTCAGAGCCGCGCTTGGCCAGGGTGTGCTCGATCTGCACCGAGCCCCGCAGGCGCACCACATCGGCGGCGGAGTAGCCACGCTTGATGCCCTTCCAGCGGGGGCTTTCGGCCCATTCCTTTTCAAGGGCGGCGGCTTGTTGTTCGCGGTTCAGCTTGGTCATGAGAGGCTCCGTTCCGTAAGAGAGAGACGAGGGGTTGCGATGGACTCAAGCATAGGGATGTGCAAGCGCTCCGCCAACACTTATGTCTTATATAAGACTCATCACTAATTCTCATAAAATCAAGGACTTACCGACTTAATTCCGCGATACGAAAAACCATCTACCACAATGGAAAAAAATGCCGCGCCGCCACACGATCCAATTTCACATTAAGAAAACAAAATTGCGTGATGTAAAAAGCACCTTGATCTAGAGTGGATGCCACATCCTCCCTATCGCACCCGCCATGACCGCCTTTGCCTTCATGTCCGACAACAGCTTCCTGAAGTCTGCGCGCAACGATCTGGCCCGGCCCTATGGGGTGGGGGGCATTGCCTGGGACGGCTCGGTCACCAACCGACCCGGCGCACGTTTTGGCCCGCGCGCCATCCGCGAAGCCAGCCACATGCTGTGCGACGGCATTCATCCCCATTTCGATGTGGCGCCGCAAAGCCAGCTCACCGATCGTGGCGACCTGCCGCTGCCCAACACCTCGCTGGCGGACATGCGCCACGCGATGGCACCGCTTGTGAAAACGCTCATCCGCCAGCACCACATGGTGTGGCTGGGCGGCGATCACTCCATCACCCTGCCCTTGCTTCAGGCCTACCGCGAATGGCTGGGACAGCCCCTGGCCGTGGTGCACTTCGATGCCCACTGCGACACCTGGGTGGACCACTTCGGCGAGCCCAGCGGGCACGGCACCTGGGTGCACGAAGCCTTTCAGCAAGGTTTGGTGGTGCCGGAATGTGTCACGCAGATCGGCATCCGCTCGTCGGGGGAGCGCGCCGCGCGCGAGTACGTTCGCGATCGAGGTGGGCAGATCTTCACGGCCCGGGACCTGCGTGGACGGGATGGCCCGGCCGGCATGGCTCCGGTCGTCCAGGCGATCCGCGAGCGCTGGCAGGAGTCTGGTCGGCCACCGATCTATCTCACGCTGGACATCGACTGCCTCGACCCCAGCTTTGCGCCGGGCACGGGCACTCCCGAGCCTGGGGGGCTCATGAGCACCCAGGTACTCACCTTGCTGGAGGAACTGGCCGACCTGCCTTTCGTGGGCATGGACTGCGTGGAAGTGGCGCCACCCTACGACCACGCAGAACTGACGGCCCAGGCCGCCGCAGCCTTCGTCTGGACCTATCTGTGCGGCCGCATGGCCCGCAGTGCCGGCGTCACAACGGCAGCGCTGTCGTCTTCTTGACGGTGCGCAGCACCAGCATGGAGTTCGACCGCACGACGCCTGGCAGACGCGGCAGCACGTCAGCGTGGAAGCGCTCGAGGTCCTCGGCATCGCGGTAAGTGAAGCGCAGCAGGTAGTCGTTGCTGCCTGCCACGTAGAAGCAGTCGAGGATTTGCGGCTCGTCGCGCACGGCCCGCTCGAAGCTGCGCAGGGTGTCGGGCGTGGTCCGCTCGACGTTGACGATGGTGAAGGAGGTGCCGGGCTGCCCCACGCTCTTGGGGTTGAGCAACGCCACGTACTGCGCAATCACGCCGGCTTCTTCCAGTTGACGGACCCGGCGCAGGCAGGCCGACGGCGACAGGTGCACCCGCTCGGCCAGTTCGACGTTCGTCAGGCGTGCATCCTCCTGCAGGACCTCGAGAATGGCGCGGTCGATCGCATCGAGTTGCACAGAAGGCAGCAAGGGGCGCATGGAATTGTGCATAACGACTGAATGTTCGCATCTTATGCGAAAGGCCAGGGCTTCCCCACCCCCATTGCGCAAGCCTATTGCTCACGCCCAGGCCTAGACTCGTGCTTGACTTCGCGCGGCGGTGAACCATGCTGGGAAGGCATGGGCCGGCCCGCGCCCACAGGAGACCCGCGATGTACCAAGACCTCGACGCCTACTGGATGCCGTTCACGGCCAACCGCCAGTTCAAGAAGGCCCCTCGCCTGCTGGCGCGGGCCGACGGGATGTATTTCTGGACGCCCGAGGGGCGGCAGGTGCTCGATGGCGTGGCCGGGCTGTGGTGCGTGAACGCCGGTCATGCACGCCCGAAGATCGTTCAGGCGATCCAGCAGCAGGCGGCCGAGCTCGACTACGCCCCTCCCTTCCAGATGGGACACCCCAAGGCCTTCGAACTGGCCGAGCGGCTCGTGAAGATCACCCCCGCCGGGATGAACAAGGTCTTCTACACGAATTCCGGTTCTGAAGCGGTGGAGACAGCACTGAAGATGGCCATCGCCTATCACCGTGTGCGGGGCGAGGGCCATCGCACCCGGCTGATCGGGCGTGAGCGTGGCTACCATGGCGTGAACTTCGGCGGCATCTCGGTGGGCGGCATGGTGGCCAACCGCAAGATGTTCGGCACCCTGCTCGCAGGCGTGGACCACATCCGCCACACCCATGACCCCGCCCGCAATGCCTACTCGCGCGGGCAACCCGCCCACGGCGCGGAGTTCGCCGACGACCTGGAGCGGCTGATCGCACTGCATGACGCCTCGACCATCGCCGCGGTGATCGTCGAGCCCGTCGCGGGCTCGACCGGTGTGCTGATCCCACCGCAAGGCTACCTGCAGCGCCTGCGCGAGATCTGCGACAAGCACGGCATCCTGCTGATCTTCGACGAAGTCATCACCGGTTTCGGCCGTACCGGCCAGCCCTTTGCGGCGCAGACCTTCGGCGTGACGCCTGACCTGATGACGGTGGCCAAGGGCATCACCAACGGCTGCGTCCCGATGGGCGCCGTCTTCGCCAGACAGCACATCCATGACGCCTTCATGCAGGGCCCCGAGCACCTGATCGAGTTCTTCCACGGTTACACGTATTCGGCCCACCCCCTGGCTTGTGCGGCGGCACTGGGCACCCTGGACACCTATGCGGACGATGGCCTGCTCACGCGCGCCTCCGAGATGCAGGCCTACTTTGCCGATGCCGTGCATTCGCTCAAGGGTCTGCCGCACGTGATCGACGTGCGCAACATCGGGCTGGTGGGCGGCATCGAACTCGCCCCGCGCCCCGAGGAGCCGGCCAAGCGGGCCTTCGAGGTCTTTCTCGACTGCTGGGAGCAAGGGGTGCTGATCCGCACCACAGGCGACACGATTGCGCTGTCACCGCCGCTGATCATCGAGAAGTCGCACATCGATCGCATCGTCAGCACGGTGAGTGACGCCATCCGGCGCGTGCGCTGAGCCGAGGAGCCCAGGAAGCCCCCGCTGCATGAGCCTGCTGCGCATCGATCAGGATCTTGCGCGCCACTCCTACTACGCGGCCACCGCACCGCGTCTCCAGCGCTTTGAGGCGCTGCAGAGTGATCTCGATGTCGATGTGGCCGTGGTGGGTGCCGGCCTCGCCGGCCTGTCGGCTGCCATCGAACTGGCCGAGCGGGGGCATTCCGTGGCCTTGCTCGAGGCACGGGAGGTGGGTTGGGGAGCCTCGGGGCGCAATGGCGGCCAGGCCCTTGCCGGACTGGCCTGCGACCAGGCAGAGATCGAGCAACAGCTGGGCATCGGCGAGGCCCGACGCGTCTGGGGCATGACGCTGGAGGCGCTGGACCTCATCCACGAGCGCTGTCGACGTTTCGGCATCGAGTGCGATTGGCAGCCGGGCTACCTGGCCGTGGCCGAGAGCGAACGCAAGGCGCGCGCCCTGCAACAGTGGCAGTCCCACATGCAGCAGGTCTATGGGTTCGAGACCCGATGGATCGGGCCGAAGGAACTGCGCGACTGGATCGACAGCCCGCGCTTCCACAGCGGGGTGCATGATGCCGCGTCGGGTCACCTGCATCCGCTGAAGTACACCCTCGGGCTTGCGGCTGCCGCAGCTCGCTTGGGCATCCATGTCCATGAACACACGCCGGTGGAGCGACTGACGCCGGGCACCCGCGTGACCTTGCGTACACCACGCGCGACCGTGCGCGCTTCGCAGGTGCTGCTGGCCGGGAACGTCTATCTGCAGGGCGTGGCGCCCCAACTCGAGGCGCGCATCATGCCGGTAGGCACCTATATCGTGTGCTCCCAGCCACTGGGCGCCGACACGGTGCATCGGCTCATTCCCTCGCGCTCGGCGGTCTGCGACACCAACTTCGTGCTCGACTATTTCCGCCCCACCGCCGACAACCGCATGCTCTATGGCGGCCGGGTGAGCTACAGCACCCGCACCCCACCCGACCTCGCCCGCAGCCTGCAGCGCCGCATGGGCCGCACCTTCCCCGCACTGCGCGAGACGCCCGTGGCCTACGCCTGGGGGGGCTTTGTCGACATCTCGATGAACCGGGCCCCGGATTTCGGGCGTCTGCCCGCAAAGGCCGCGCTCGGCGCCACCCACGCCAACATCTACTACCTCCAGGGCTTCTCCGGACACGGCCTGGCACTCACGGGCCTGGCCGGCCGGCTGGTGGCTGAAGCCATCTCGGGCGATGCCACGCGCTTCGACACCTTTGCGCGGCTGCGGCACCGCCCCTTTCCGGGTGGACGTTGGCTGCGCATGCCGGCCCTGGTGCTGGGCATGGCCTACTACCGACTGCGCGACGTTCTATGAGCCGCACCCCGGACCTCTGGACACGGGTAGTCCCCAGGGCGAATCGCGTTGACTTCGGCAGGCGCTTTGGCACACTGCTTGCACGAGGAAGTCGAGTTCCACAGTTTCCTTCAACCGCACCAGTAAGCCCAGTGCGCCGTGTCGCAAGACGGGGTTAAGAACCCAGCGCAGCAAGCCCAATGAGCACCTTGACCTCGTCCTCGAACCGGCCGCGCCCCGTGGTGCTGGTTCCTGCCTGCAACCGGATGCTTGGACACCATCCCTTTCACGTTGCAGGCAAGAAGTACATCGATGCCGTTCGTCTGGCGGGCTGTGTGCCGCTGGTGATACCTGCGGCGCAGGCCGCGGAAGTCGACGAACTGCTTGACCTGGCGGATGGCTTCCTTCTGACCGGGTCGGCGTCGAACGTACACCCCAGCCACTTTGATGAAGCGGTCCATGACCCTTCGTTGCCGCTGGATCCGGTGCGCGACGACTGGACCTTGCCGATGATCCGTCGGGCGCTGGCACGGGGCATCCCGATGTTCGGCATCTGCCGCGGTTTCCAGGAGGTGAACGTGGCCCTGGGCGGCAGCCTGCACCAGGCCGTGCAGGAGCAGCCGGGCCTGGCCGATCACCGCGCCCGCGCCGACGAGCCCGTGGAGATCCAGTACGGGCTGGCTCACCCGGTTCGCGTCGAAGCCGGCGGCCTGCTCGAACAGGTCCTGGGGCCTGGAGAGTTCGAGGTCAACAGCGTGCATGGCCAGGGCATCAAGCGGCTGGCGCCCGGCCTGCGTGTCGAGGCCACCGCGCCCGACGGTCTGGTGGAGGCCTTCACTGTGGCGGCAGCGCCCGCCTTCAACCTGTGCGTGCAATGGCACCCGGAGTGGCAGGCCCAAGACAACCCTGTCTCCTTGAAGCTGTTCAAGGCCTTCGGTCAGGCCTGCCAGGCCTATCGTGACCGCTTCCGGGACGGCCTGGAGGATCGCGGCTCCTGACACCCTGCCCCTCCCGCGTGCCCCAGACGGGTCGACCACGACCCGGCTTCCCACACCGCAGCCGCTGCAGCGGCGCAACGCAAGAGGACATCATGGTGGTCAGAGAGAGCTTCAGCTTCGGCGACCTGGAACATTGGCTCAACGAACGGCGCGTCACCGAGATCGAGTGTCTCGTGCCCGATCTCACCGGGGTCGCGCGCGGCAAGATCCTGCCGCGTGAGAAGTTCACCGAGGATCGCGGCATGCGCCTGCCGGAAGCGATCGTCGCCATCGGGGTGACCGGTGAGTTCCCGGAGGAAGGCCCCTACTACGACGTCATCACCCCCACCGACCGGGACATGCACCTGCGTCCGGATCCGGCCACAGTGCGCATCGTGCCCTGGGCCACCGACCCGACGGCTCAGGTGATCCACGACTGCTTCGACAGGCATGGCCAGCTGGTGCCCTACGCGCCGCGCTCCGTGCTGCGCCGTGTGTGCGACCTCTACGCCGCCGAAGGCTGGGATCCGGTGGTGGCTCCCGAGCTGGAGTTCTACCTGATCGAACGCAGCACCGACTCCAACCAGCCGCTTCGCCCACCGCGCGGCCGCAGCGGCCGGGCCGAAACCTCGCGTCAGGTGTATTCCATCGATGCGGTCAACGAGTTCGACCCGCTGTTCGAGGACATCTATGCCTACTGCGAACAGATGGAGCTCAACGTGGATACGCTGATCCACGAAGTCGGCGCGGGGCAGATGGAGATCAACTTCCTGCACAACCACCCGATGCAGCTCGCTGACGAGGTGTTCTTCTTCAAGCGCACCATCCGCGAAGCGGCACTGCGCCACGAGATGTATGCCACCTTCATGGCCAAGCCGATGGCCAACGAGCCCGGCAGCGCGATGCACGTGCACCAGAGCATCGTCGATCGTCAGACGCGGCGCAACATCTTCAGCAACGACGACGGCAGTCCCTCGCAGGCCTTCTTCTGGTACATCGGAGGCCTGCAACGCTACATCCCGGCCGCGATGGCGCTGTTTGCGCCTTACGTGAATTCCTATCGCCGCCTGGCCCGCTCCACGGCTGCTCCGATCAACATCCAGTGGGGCACCGACAACCGCACCGTGGGCATCCGCTCGCCGGTGGCCAATCCGGCCGCGCGACGCATCGAGAACCGCGTGATCGGCGCGGACGCCAACCCCTACGTGGCGCTGGCCGCCACGCTGGCCTGCGGTTACCTGGGGCTCAAGCACCGCATCGAGCCCACGCCAGAGTGCAAGGGCGACGCCTACCTGGGAGCCTATGCCCTGCCCCGCAGCCTGGGCGAAGCGCTGGCGGCACTGAAGGCCGAAGGCGACCTGCACGACGTCCTGGGCAAGGACTTCATCACCGTCTACACCGAGGTCAAGGAGATCGAGCACGAGGAGTTCATGAAGGTGATCTCGCCTTGGGAGCGCGAGCACCTGCTGCTCCATGTCTGACCGCCCCTCGTTCTTCAGGAGCCCGCATGAACACCTCGACATCCCGCACTGTGCGCAGCACCGCCGACTGGCAACGTGCCGATGCCGCCCATTTCCTGCACCCATTCACCGATTTCCAGAGCCTGGCCCGCAAGGGTTCACGCATCATCACCCGCGCCGACAACATCTACCTGTGGGATAGCGAGGGCCACAAGATCCTCGATGCGATGAGCGGCTTGTGGTGCGTCAACGTCGGCTATGGCCAGCAGGCCCTGATCGACGCGGCCACCCGGCAGCTCCGGGAGCTGCCCTTCTACAACGCCTTCTTCCAGACGGCCACGCCGCCGCCCATCGAGCTGGCCGAGCTCCTGTGTGACGTCACGCCCCCGCAGTTCAACCACGTCTTCTTCACCGGCTCGGGTTCGGAAGGCAACGACACCGTCGTGCGCATGGTGCGCCGCTACTGGGACGTGCTGGGCCAGCCGCAGCGGCAGGTGATCATCAGCCGCAAGAACGCCTACCACGGCTCCACGATGGCTGGCGCCTCCCTGGGTGGCATGGCGGCCATGCACGCCCAGGGTGGCTTGCCCATCCCGGGCATCGTCCACATCGAGCAGCCCTACTGGTACGAGCTGGGACGGTCCATGAGCCGTGACGATTTCGGCCAGGTGGCCGCCCGCTGGCTGGAGGCCAAGATCCAGGAGGTGGGGCCGGACAAGGTGGCGGCCTTCATTGGTGAGCCGGTTCAGGGCGCCGGCGGCGTGATCATCCCCCCCGAGACCTACTGGCCCGAGATCCAGCGCATCTGTGACCAGTACGGCATCCTGCTGGTGAGCGACGAGGTCATCTGCGGCTTCGGCCGTACCGGCCACTGGTTCGGCTGCGAACGCTTCGGCTACCGTCCCGACCTCATGACCTTCGCCAAGGGCGTCACCAGCGGCTACATCCCGCTGGGCGGCGTGATGGTGGGTGACCGTGTGGCCAAGGTGATGATCGAACAGGGCGGCGAGTTCGAGCACGGCTACACCTACTCGGGTCACCCGACGGCCTGTGCAGTCGGGGTTGCCAACATCCGGCTGATCCGCGAACTCGGTCTGGTGCAGCAAGTACGCGACACCACAGGCCCATATCTTGCAAAGCTTTTCGAAACGCTGAAGGATCACCCCCTGGTGGGCGACGCCGAAACCTGCGGCCTGATGGGCGCCTTGCTGCTGGTCAAGAACAAGGCCACCGGCGAGCCCTTCCCGGACGAGGTGAGCATCGGCATGGTCTGTCGCGGGCACTGCTTCGGCAATGGGCTGATCATGCGCGCCGTGGGCAACCGCATGATCATTGCCCCGCCGCTGGTGATGACCACCGCGCAGATCGATGAGATGGGGGTCCTGATCCGGCGGTGCCTCGACCTGACCCTGGATCAGGCGCGCCGCGAAGGATGGATGGCCTGAGGGCCTGGATGTGTACCGGATTCGTTTTTTTGTTGTCAGACCTGGAGACTCGACGATGAAATTGCAGCCTTTTCGCTCCCTTCCCCGCCGAATTGCCGGCGCCCTCGGTGCGCTGGGCGCAGCGGCAGTCCTGTCCGGCGCGGGAGGAGCCCTGGCGCAGGACTCCAAGGTCCTGAACATCTACAACTGGTCGGACTACATCGCCCCCGACACGATCGCCAACTTCGAGAAGGAGTTCGGCATCCGGGTGCGCTACGACAACTTCGACAACAACGAGATCGTGCATGCCAAGCTGGTGGCGGGTCGCACCGGCTACGACATCGTCGTGCCGTCCTCGAACTGGGCCAAGCTGCAAATGGACGGCGGCCTGCTCGCCAAGCTCGACAAGTCCCAGATCCCCAATCTGAAACACCTCGACCCGGCGGTGCAGGCACAGCTGGCCAAGCTCGACCCCGGCAACCAGTACATGGTGAACTGGCTTTGGGGCTACACCACGGTGGGCATCAATGTCGACAAGGTGAAGGCCGCCCTCGGTGACCTGCCGATGCCCGCCAACTCCTGGGACCTGCTCTTCAAGCCCGAATATGTCTCGCGCCTGAAATCCTGTGGGGTCTCGGTGCTCGACTCGGCTTCGGAAGTCATTCCCGCGGCGCTGCATTACCTCGGCAAGCCGGCCTACAGCAAGAACCTGGCCGACTACAACGAAGCGGCCAACCTGCTGCGCAGCATCCGACCGCACGTGACCCTCTTCAGCTCCTCCGGCTACATCAACGACATGGCCAGCGGTTCGATCTGTCTCGCCCTGGGGTGGTCGGGTGACATCAACATCGCGCGCCAGCGGGCCATCGACGGCAAGACCGGCCAGAACATCGAGGCCACCATCCCCGCGACGGGTGGTGTGCTCTTCTTCGACGTGATGGTCATCCCCAGCGACGCCCCCAACGTGGCCAACGCCTACAAGTTCATCAATTACATCCTGCGTCCCGAGGTGCATGCGGGCTTGACGAACAAGGTCTTCTACGCCAACCCGAACATCGACTCGAAGAAGTTCGTGCGCCCGGAAGTTGCCAGCAACCCTTCAGTCTTCCTGTCGGCTCAGGATCTGGCCAAGATGGCCGCCCCGGACTCGATCAACAACGACCTGCGCCGCCAGACCACACGCATCTTCACAGCCTTCAAGACGGGCCGCTGAGCCGGATCACGCCCGACATGGCAGCCCTCATCGACACCCCTGCCCCGTCCGTGCAGGCTGCGGGGGTCCGGAACCCCAGCTTCCTGCAGATCCAGGACGTGGTGAAGGACTTTGGCGGACAACGAGCCGTCAACCACGTGAGCCTGGACATTGCCAAAGGCGAGATCTTCGCGCTGCTGGGCTCATCCGGCTGTGGCAAGACGACGCTGCTGCGCATGCTGGCGGGCTTCGAGACGCCAAGCTCGGGACGCATTGTGCTCGACGGCCAGGACCTTGCCGGCCTGCCGCCCTACGAGCGCCCCATCAACATGATGTTCCAGTCCTATGCGCTCTTTCCCCATCTGAGCGTGTGGGAGAACATCGCGTTCGGCCTCAAGCGCGACCGCCTGCCCAGGGCCGAGATCGACGAGCGTGTGGCTGCGATGCTCAAGCTCGTGCAGTTGGAGGCCTACGCCAAACGCAAGCCCCACCAACTCTCCGGTGGGCAGCAACAACGCGTGGCGCTGGCCCGCAGCCTGGCCAAGCGCCCGCAGCTCCTCTTGCTCGACGAACCGCTCGGGGCGCTCGACAAGAAGCTGCGCGAAGAGACGCAGATCGAGCTGGTGAACATCATCGAGGAAGTGGGTGTCACCTGCGTGATGGTGACGCACGACCAGGAAGAGGCCATGACCATGGCCTCGCGCATTGCGGTAATGAGCGAGGGCCGCATCCTGCAGGTGGGTGAGCCGGGCGATATCTACGAGACCCCTGCGAGCCGCTTCGTGGCCGACTTCATCGGCAACGTGAATCTCATGGACGGCACCTTGGTGCAAGACCACCCCGACCATGTCGTGATCGATTGCGGCCATTGCAGCCACTATGTCGGCCACGGCATCACCGGCACCGAGGGGATGGCGGTCACGGTGGCCGTCAGACCGGAGAAGATCCGCATCTCCCGCGAGGTACCGCCCGGCCCCCACAATCGCCTGCAAGGCACCATCAAGGACCTGTCCTACTTCGGCAGCTTCACGGTCTACCACCTCCAGCCGGCCCAGGGGCCCGTGCTCAAAGTCAGCCAGAGCAATACCGAGCGCTGGCGCAGCGAAGCCCTGACCTGGGGAGATACGGCCTGGGCCAGCTGGTCCGACACCGCTCAGGTGGTGCTTACGCAATGAAGGCCCCCGCCGCCATCGCAAGAAGCCCCCAGGCAGATCGCCGGGGCTGGCTCAGCGGCCGTGCGGCCGTGATCGGCATCCCCTACCTGTGGCTCCTGGCCTTCTTCCTGCTTCCCTTCTTCATCGTCGTGAAGATCAGCGTCTCCGAGATGGAGACGGTTTCGGTGAAGGACATCCTGAGCTGGAGCGATGGTGTGCTCCAGCTCACGGTGAAGCTGAGCAACTACGCCTACATCCTGGCCGATGAGCTGTACTTCAGCACCTACGTGGCCTCGCTGAAGTACGCCGCAGCCACCACGGTGCTGTGCCTGTTCATCGGCTACCCGTTTGCCTACTTCATGGCCCGCAGCCGTGCCACCGTGCAGCCGGCGCTGCTGATGCTGGTGATGCTGCCCTTCTGGACCTCCTTCCTGCTGCGCGTGTACGCCTGGAAGGGCCTGTTGAGCGACGGCGGGTGGGCAGCCGAACTGCTGGTGAGCACAGGGGTTGGCGACCTGCTCTACGCCCTGGGGCTGCTCACGGTTCCGGACAAGTTCATGCACACGCCCTTCTCGCTCGTGCTGGGCATGACCTACACCTACCTGCCCTTCATGATCCTGCCGCTGTACGGCACGCTCTCGAAGCTCGACCTGCGCCTGCTGGAAGCGGCGGCCGACCTGGGCGCCACGCCCTGGCAGGCTTTCTGGCGCATCACGGTGCCGATGTCGCGCGCCGGCATCATCGCCGGCTCCATGCTGGTGTTCATTCCCTGCGTGGGCGAGTTCGTGATCCCTGAATTGCTGGGCGGGCCGCAGACGCTGATGATCGGGCGGGTGCTGTGGGACGAGTTCTTCAGCAACAACGACTGGCCCATGGCGTCCACGCTGGCTGTCGTGATGATCCTGCTCATCCTGGTGCCCCTGGCCCTGTTCCACCGCTACCAGGCGCAAGCCCGGGAGGCCGGCCGATGAGCGCGCGCCTTCAGACCCGTGCCGCACCCTGGGTGCACGTTGGCTGGCTGGCCGCCGGTCTGCTGTTCCTTTACGTGCCTATCGTCGCCCTGGTGGTGTTCTCCTTCAATGACTCCCCAGTGCCCACCACCTGGGCCGGCTTCACGTTCAAGTGGTATGTGGCCCTGCTCGAAGACCGGGAGATGATGGCCGGGCTGTGGCTGTCACTGCGCATTGCCTTCTTCACCGCCTGCGCCTCGGTGGTGCTGGGCCTGCTGGCGGCCTTCACCCTGGTGAAGTACACACGGTTTGCCGGCCGCACGCTCTTCTCGGGCATGGTGAACGCCCCGTTGGTGATGCCCGAGGTCATCGTCGGCCTGTCGCTGCTGCTCATGCTCGTCTCCGTCCAGCGGGTGCTCGGCTTTCCCGACCGGGGCATGTTCACGATCTGGATCGGACACACGCTCGTCGGCGTGGCCTACGCCGCCGTGGTGATCCAGGCCCGCCTGCGCGACCTCAACCCCCAGCTCGAGGAAGCCGCCATGGACCTCGGGGCACGGCCCTCGCAGCTCTTCTTCCTGGTCACACTGCCGATGATCGCCCAGTCGATGGTCTCGGCCTGGCTGCTCACCTTCACGCTGTCGCTCGACGACGTGGTGCTCTCGGCCTTTCTCAGCGGACCGGGCTCGACCACCATGCCACTCGTCATCTTCTCGCGCGCCCGGCTGGGCCTGAACCCCAGCGTGAATGCCATGGCCACGGTGATCATCGTCATCGTCTCCATCGGCGTGATCCTGGCCAGCTACCTCATCGCCCGTGCCGAGCGGCGACGCAGCCTGGAGCTGGCGGCTGCCGCCCGTGCGGGGTCGCCCTGACTTGCCAAGGATGACCACGAATTCGACCGATTTTTCGAGGAGCCACCATGACAATGACCTGGAAGATCACGACCCTGAGCCTGGCCCTGCTGGCCGCCTTCCCTTTGGCCGGCCATGCGCAATCCAACAAGGAACTGCTCGATGAACTGCGAGCCCTGCAGCAACGCGTGCAGGAGCTCGAGCGCAAGCTCAAGGCGGCCGAAGCCGCGCCGGCACCCGCCCCGGCGGCCGGCATGACGCCTGACCAGCAGGTCGAGTTCAACCGCATCCGCGCCAAGACCGAAGCCCTGGAGGACAACCAGGAGGCCTCTGGCTTCAAGGGCCTGCGCATCAGCGGCATGATGGATCCGACCTTCTTGTGGACCGATCGTTTTGGGGAAAGCTTTGCCTTCCTGAACAACTTCGACGGCGTGGGCAACAGCTACGGGCGGGACTCCTACGCCTTCGACAACTCCTATTTCGGCCAGGCAGTCATCGACATCGTCAAGGAGACCGAGGACCAGTCCATCTGGCGCCTCACCCTGCTGCCGCACAAGAGTGGTTCGTCCGGCTTCAACGTCGGCAGCTGGATCCACGAGGCGTCGGTCTCGGTCCCCATCACCGACAACCAGACCCGCTTCTGGGCCGGCGTGATCCCCGACTGGTCGGGCTACGAATACCCCTTCTCGCATCAGCATCCGCTGATCAGCCACAACCTGCTGTTCGACTTCACCCTGCCCAGCTACTACACCGGCGCCGCCATCGACATCACGCGAGGCAAGTGGTGGAACCGCATCGGCATCGCCAACGTCAATGCCAACCGCTACGACCGCGAGGCTCGGCATGGCGCCCTCGTCTATCGCATCGACTACTCCAAGGGCGAATTCGACGGCTTCGGCTTTGCCGGCGTTCATGGCAAGGAAGCGGGGGAGACGATCAACCTCTTCCAGTTCGACGCCTACTACATCCGTGGCAACTGGACCTGGCAGGGCCAGGTGGCCGTGGGCTCGGCAGATGCCGCAGCCTCCAACGACGGCCGCGCCCAGTGGTGGGGCCTGTCGGGCCTGATGGCCTACAACTTCACGCCCACCCTGCAGGGGATCTTCCGCGCCGACTACATCCACAACGAGAAGAACGGCGGCGGAATCTACGGCTCGCCGCTGAGTGGCGGTGAATTCGATGGCCGCAACGGCTTCGGCCCCAAGCTCGCGTCCGATGGCAGCATCATCGACCCGGACAAGGGGGCCAACCGCTATGCGATGACCTTCGGCCTGAAGTATCTTTACAGCTTGAACACCACCTTCAAGCTTGAGTACCGCTTCGATGGCTCGAACGGATACAACTTCTATGACGAGATCGAGGACCGCTATCGCAAGCGTGCCCACATGCTCTCCACCGCCGTGGTGCTGAACTTCTGAGCCTCCATGAGCCGCACCCACTGGCACCAGCAGGCTGCCGACGCCACCTTTGATGGCCGCGCCCTGATCCAGGGTCGGCGTGTCGAGGCGACGGACGGCGAGACCTTCGAGAAGCACTCCCCCATCGACGGCCGACGGCTGGGTGCGGTGGCCCGCGGTCGCCAGGCCGACGTGGATGCTGCCGTTGCTGCGGCCCGCCGGGCGTTCGAGGCGGGCCGCTGGTCGCGCCAGCCACCCGCCGCCCGCAAGCGGGTGCTGCAACGCTTTGCCGAGAAGATCCTGGCCTCGAAGGACGAACTGGCCCTGCTCGAAACCCTCGACATGGGCAAGCCCATCCGCTACAGCACCTCGGTGGATGTGCCCGCCGCCGCACGCTGCATCGCCTGGTACGCCGAAGCCATCGACAAGGTCTACGACGAAATCGCCCCCACGGGGCCACAGGCTCTGGCGCTCATCACGCGAGAGCCCATGGGCGTGATCGGTGCCATCGTGCCCTGGAACTATCCGATGATCATGGCCGCCTGGAAACTCGGGCCCGCCCTGGCCACCGGCAACAGCGTGGTGCTGAAACCCTCCGAGAAATCACCCTACACGGCCCTGCGCCTGGCGGAGCTCGCCCTGGAGGCCGGACTGCCCCCCGGTGTCTTCAACGTCGTCCCGGGGTACGGCCATGAAGCCGGCGAAGCCCTGGCCTTGCACCCTGGCGTCGATGCCATCGGCTTCACCGGCTCCACGCGCGTGGGCCGGCGCATGCTGGAGTACGCGGGCCGCTCCAACCTGAAGCGCGTGTACAACGAACTGGGCGGCAAATCGGCCTTCATCGTCTTCGATGACTTCCAGGACCTCGATCGGGCCGCGAAGACGGCTGCGGCGAGCATGTTCTTCAACCAGGGGGAGTCCTGCAACGCCCCTTCGCGCCTGCTTGTGCACGACACCATTGCCGACGAGTTCGTCACCCGCGTCCAGGCCTTGGCACCCGCCTTCCAGCCGGGCGATCCCCTCGACGAGACCACCGAAATGGGCGCTCTCGTCGACGAAGGCCAGTTGCGCACGGTGCTGGGCTACATCGCGTCCGGCGAAGAGGAAGGCGCCTGCCTCGTGACGGGCGGCCGGCAGGTGCGCGCAGACACCGGGGGCCACTACGTGGAGCCCACCCTCTTCGATGGCGTGCGAAATGACATGCGCATCGCGCGCGAGGAGATCTTCGGGCCGGTGCTCAGCGTGATCCGCTTCCGGGACGAAGCCCAGGCCGTGGCCCTGGCCAACGACTCCACCTACGGCCTGCAGGCCAGCGTCTGGAGCCACCACATCGACCGCGCCCATCGTGTGGCGCGGGCCCTGCGCGCCGGCACCGTGCACGTCAATCAATACGACGAGGACGACATCACCGTGCCCTTCGGCGGCTACAAGCAGTCGGGCAACGGCCGTGACAAGTCGCTGCACGCCTTCGACAAGTACACCGAGCTCAAGACCACCTGGCTGAGGATCGACACTTGACCCGCGTCGTCCCTGTGGCGGCGTACGGCGCGCTGGCTCTGAGCATGGGCCTGGTGGGCAGCTACGTGGCGCTGTCGAAGATCCTGGTCCTGGTGTTTCCGGTGCTGCTGCTGGCGTGGCTGCGATTCGGCATCGGCGCCGTGGCGATGGCGGGCTGGGTCAGGCGCCGACCGGAAGACAAGCCGCTGAGCCCCACCGATCGGCGGCTGTTGTTTTGGGAGTCCTTCTTCGGCAACTTCCTGTTCTCGGTGTGCATGCTCTATGGGGTGTCGCTCACCTCCGCCCTGGCGGCCGGGGTCATCATGGCCTCCATCCCGGCGGTGGTGGCCGTGTTGTCGTGGCTGCTGCTGGGCGAGCGCATCGCTCCCCGTGTGCAGGTGGCCATCGTGCTGGCGGTCGGTGGCATCGTCCTGCTCTCGGTCGGCAAGGTCACCGACGCCGAGGGCGCGACCCGCGGCTCGAGCGCCCTGCTGGGCAATGCCTTGCTCTTCGCCGCCGTGTGCTGCGAAGCCCTCTATGTGGTGATTGGCAAGAAGCTCACCGGCAACGTCTCGGCCAAGCGCATCAGCGCCCTGGTCAACCTCTGGGGCTGGGCGCTGGTCACGCCCTTCGGGGTGGTTCTGGCCGCACAGTTCGACTTCGGCTCCGTGGCCGCAGGCCATTGGCTGCTGCTGGTCTTCTATTCGCTGGCCGCCAGCATGATCACGGTGTGGCTGTGGATGAGCGGCCTGCGCCATGTGCCAGCCGCGTCGGCGGGCATCTTCACGGTCTTCCTGCCGGTGAGTGCGGCCCTTGTCGGGGTGATGGCGCTGGGGGAACGGTTCACACCCCTGCATGCCGTGGCCTTCGGCCTGGCGCTGGGCGGTGTGCTCCTCGCCACCTGGCCGGCACGCCGGCCGGCAGCCTGAGGCACACGCTCAAGACGACGCGCTGGCCACCTCGCGCGCCAACGCCGCACTGGCCGCCATGGCCTCGCGGGCCCGTTCCATCACCTCGGCGGCAGGCAAGGCCTTGAGCCGATGGTCTGACCACACCTGGCGCCACTTGCGTGCGCCGGCCAGGCCGTTGTACAGGCCCAGCATGTGGCGCACGATGTGCGGCCACGGCACGCCATGCTCGGCCTGCTGACGCTCGCAGTAGGCCACCATCGCGGCCTCCACCTCGCTTCGGCCTGGCACGGAACGTTCGTCGCCAAAGAAGCGGCTGTCCCATCCTGCCATCGCATACGGGTTGTGATAGGCCTCGCGGCCGATCATCACGCCGTCGAGCACCTCGAGCTGCGCCGCGATGGCTTCATCGTCCTTCAGGCCGCCATTGATGGCGATGGTCAGCCCGGGAAACTCGCGCTTGAGCCGGTGAACGATCTCGTAGCGCAGCGGCGGGATCTCGCGGTTTTCCTTCGGGCTCAAGCCCTGCAGCCATGCATTGCGCGCATGCACGATGAAGACCTCGCAGCCGGCCTGGGCCACCGTGCCCACGAAGTCACGGACGAACTCATAGCTTTCCACCCGGTCCACGCCGATGCGGTGCTTCACCGTCACCGGCAGGTCCACCGCATCGCGCATGGCCTTCACGCCGTCGGCCACCAGCGCGGCCTCGTTCATCAGGCAGGCTCCGAAGGCGCCGCGCTGCACCCGTTCGCTGGGGCAGCCGCAGTTCAGGTTGACCTCGTCGTAGCCCCATTGCCGTGCGAGCCGTGCGCAGGCGGCCAGGTCCCCCGGTTCACTGCCACCAAGCTGCAGCGCCAGCGGATGCTCCTCCGGGTTGTAGTCCAGGTGCCGCGCCACGTCGCCGTGCAGCAACGCACCCGTGGTCACCATCTCGGTGTACAGACGGGTGTGGCGGGTGATGAGCCGATGGAAATAGCGGCAATGCCGGTCCGTCCAGTCCATCATAGGCGCGACGGACAGACGCCAAGGGCTGGGATCGGATACGGACCGCATGACCGTTCAGCGCAAGTCGTTCAGGGGGTGGGCATGGGCTGGCCAGGGGCTCATGAAGAAGGCCTGCACCATCGCAGGCGTGACCTCGTCGATCCGCGCGGGGTTCCATCGGGGGGCGTGGTCCTTGTCCACCGCCAGCGCCCGGATGCCTTCCACCGTTTCACTGGCGGGGCCGGGGCGAAGATGGAAGCAGTGGCGCACCAGATTGCGCTCCATGCGAAGGTCCTCGGCCAGCGTCATGCGGCGGGCACGGCGCACCTGCTCCAGCGTCACGGCCAGCATGAGCGGCGAGCGCTTGCGCAGCGTGGCCGCGGTCTCTTGCGCCCAGGTGTTGCCGATCGCGGTCTCGAGGGACGCCACGATGCCCGCGACGTCGGCTGCGGCAAAGCAGTGGTCGATGACGGTCTTGTGTTCCTGCAGGACCGGCGGCGGCACGCCTTGCAGCCCCGAGCGGGCCAGGGCCAAAAGGCTGACCGCGTCCGCATCGACCGACAGCGCCTCGACCAAGTTGTCCAGGGCCTGGCTGGGCAGGTAGCCGTCCGCCAGCCCCCAGGCCACGGCATCGCCGGCGGCGATCACCTGGCCCGTCAGCGCCAGGAATTCCCCGACACGGCCCGGGCAGCGAGACAGGAACCAGCCGCCACCCACGTCCGGGAACAGCCCGATGTTGGTCTCGGGCATGGCCATCTTCGTGCGCTCAGTGACGATGCGCAGCGCCGCCCCCTGGCTGATCCCCATGCCACCGCCCATCACGATGCCGTCCATCAGGGCAATGTAGGGCTTGGGGTAGCCGTGGATCAGGTGGTTGAGGGTGTACTCCTCGGTGAAGAAGTCCTCCAGCCTCGGGTCGCCCGCCAATGCCGCCTGATGAAAGAACCGGATGTCGCCGCCGGCGCAGAAGGCCACGCCCTTGCCTTCCTGCGTTGCACCGCGCACCAGCACCGCCTGCACGGAAACGTCATCTCGCCATGCCAGCAGCAGCGTGGTGAGGTCGCGGATCATCGACAGCGACAGGGCGTTGAGAGCCTGCGGCCGGTTCAGCGTGATCAGTCCCAGGCTGCCGCGACGCTCGGCCACCACCAGGCCGTCACCGCTGAAAGCAGGAAGGGTCGCAGACATCATCGTCAGTCTCCTTGTCATGAGGGGTCAGCGGCTGCAGCCGCGGGTGCCACGGCCTTCGATCGCCGCAGGCCCAGCGCTTCGTTGAGTACCAGGGCGCCCAGCACCAGGAAGCCACCCTGGAGCACATGCGGCGATGGCACTTCGTTCGCACCCAGCCAGGCCCAGGCCACGCCGAAGATCACCTCCAGCAGAGCGAGCAGGGCGACCTCGGGCGCTGGCAGTACGCGGGCCAGTTGCACGGCGATCAGGCAGGGCACGGCGAGCTGGAAGACGCCGAGCGTGGCCAGCAGCCCCAAGTCGTGCGCGGAGGCCTGCAAGGGCCAGGCCAGTGGCAGTGTCACAGCGGCCGAGATCACGGCACCGATGAGGACCGCCGGCAGCATGTCGCGCCGGCGGCTCAGGCTGGGCTGGTGGGTCGTGCGCTGGATCACCGTCCAGTTGACCGCAGCGGCCAAGGGCACGCCCAGTGCGACGAAGGTGCCCAACAGGTGGCGCAGCTCGGCGCCGGCCAGCTCGCGGCCGTACATCCAGGCGATGCCCGCGCCGGCCGCGCCGATGGCCGCCCAGGTGCGCGCAGGCAGCCGATGCCCCAGCGCGACGCGCGCCAGCAGCGCGGTCATCAGCGGCCCGAGAGCCATGGTCACCAGCACGTTGGCCACGGTGGTCAGCGTGATGGCCACCATGAAGCAGGTGTACATGATGGACCACATCACACCCGACACCCACAGCGGCCAGCCGCCATGGCGCAGCTCGTCCCACAGGCCCTTGCCCTTCCACAGCGACAGCGCCACCACCATGAAGGCGGCGTTGAAGAAGCTGCGCCAGAAAGTGACCTCGAAGGAGCGTGCAGCCTCGAGGTGACGCGTGACAACGCCGGCAATGCTCCACAGGAGCGTCACCAGCACCATCAGCGCCACGGCACGGCCGTGGCTCAGTGAGCCGAGGGCGTCAAGCCGCTTCACGTTGGGCGCGCTTGCGCTCGTGCTCCTTCAGGAAGCGCTTGCGCAGGCGGATGGACTTGGGAGTGATCTCGACCAGCTCGTCGTCTTCGATGAACTCCACGCCGTACTCCAGCGTGAGATCGATCGGGGGCGTGATCTTGATCGCGTCTTCCTTGCCGGACACGCGGAAGTTGGTGAGCTGCTTGGTGCGGGTGGCGTTCACCACGAGGTCGTTGTCGCGGCTGTGGATGCCCACGATCATGCCTTCGTATACGGGGTCGCCCGCCTTCACGAACATGCGCCCACGGTCGTCGAGCTTGCCCAGCGCATAGGTGATGATCTCGCCATCGTCCATCGAGATCAGCACACCGTTCTTGCGGCCGCCGATGTCGCCCTTGTGGGGTTCGTAGCCGTCGAAGATGTTGCTGATCAGGCCCGAGCCGCGCGTGAGGTTGAGGAACTCGTTGGAAAAGCCGATCAGGCCTCGCGCGGGGATGCGGTACTCCAGCCGCACGCGCCCCCGGCCGTCAGGCTCCATGTTCACCAGTTCGGCCTTGCGCTCGCCCAGCGCCTGCATCACGCCACCCTGATGGCCTTCCTCGATGTCCACCGTGACCAGCTCGATGGGCTCGTGCTTTTCGCCATCAATGTCCTTGAACACCACGCGCGGCTTGGAAACGGCCAGCTCGTAGCCTTCGCGGCGCATGTTCTCCAGCAGGATGGTCAGATGGAGTTCGCCGCGCCCCGACACCTCGAACACGCCGTCCTCGTCGGTCTCCTTCACGCGCAGCGCCACGTTCGACTGCAACTCCTTCTGCAGGCGGTCCCAGATCTGGCGGCTGGTGACGAACTTGCCCTCCTTGCCGGCCAGCGGGCTGGTGTTGACGCAGAAGTTCATCGTCAGCGTCGGCTCATCAATCTTGAGCATGGGCAGCGGCTGCGGATTCTGCGGGTCGGTCACGGTCTCGCCGATCCCGATGTCGGCGATGCCGTTGATCAGCACGATGTCGCCCGGACCGGCTTCGGTCACCTGGAAGCGGTCCAGTCCCTGGAAGGTGAGCACCTGGTTGATGCGGCCCTTGACGGGGCTGGCGTCGGGGCCTGCCATCACCACCACGTCCATGCCCGGACGGATCGTGCCGGCGTTGACCCGGCCCACGCCGATGCGGCCCACGAAGGTGGAGTAGTCCAGAGCCGAGATCTGCAGCTGCAGCGGGGCGGAGGAATCCCCCTCATGGGGCGGAACATGCTTGAGGATGGTCTCGAACAGGGCCGACATGTCCGGCCCCCACTGCTCGCCCGCTGCGCCCTCTTCCAGCGACGACCAGCCGTTGATGCCCGACGCATAGACCACTGGGAAATCGAGCTGCTCGTCGTTGGCACCCAGCTTGTCGAACAGGTCGAAGGCGGCGTTGATGACCTTGTCGCAGTTGGCGCCGGGCTTGTCGACCTTGTTCACGACGACGATGGGCTTCAGGCCCAGGGCCAGCGCCTTCTTCGTGACGAAGCGCGTCTGCGGCATCGGACCTTCCTGGGCGTCGATGAGCAGCACCACGCCATCCACCATCGACAGCGCACGCTCCACCTCGCCCCCGAAGTCGGCGTGGCCCGGGGTATCCACGATGTTGATGTGGGTGCCCTTCCAGCTCACGGCACAGTTCTTGGCCAGGATCGTGATCCCGCGCTCGCGCTCGATGGCGTTGCTGTCCATGACCGTGTCAACCACCTTTTCGTGGTCGGCAAAGGTGCCGGATTGGCGCAGCAGCTGGTCGACCATGGTCGTCTTGCCATGGTCGACGTGCGCGATGATGGCGATGTTGCGGATGGGCTTGCTCATGATCTCGTTGGGTAGGATGACCCGAAAACAGGTCAGGGAATGACAGGAGTGTTCAGAAGAGACTGGACTTCGGCTGGACTGAGCAGCCGGGTCGGGATCAGTTCACCGGCCACGATGTGGCCACTGCCGAGGAAGGCGCCAGGCTCGGGACCATAGACGCGCACCTGGGCCGCATCCGGCAGATCAACGCGACGCCGCAAGCCGCTCAGAAAGCGTCCCGCCTCGGCAGCCGACAGCCGCACCGGCGTCCAATCGGCCACCAGGGCATCCGGGGGCAGCAGCCGGGCGTCGCGCTGCGCTTCGTCCATCTGCGCCAGTGCCTCCAGCGTCAAGGACTGCTCCACCCGCAGCGGCCCGCTGGCGGTGCGGCGCAGGGCCACCAGGTGGGCGCCACAACCCAGTGCCTCGCCCATGTCTTCGGCCAGGGTGCGCACATAGGTGCCCTTGCTGCAAGACACGTCGATCTCCAGGTGTTCAGCCTGCCAGGTCACGATGTCCAGGCGATGAATCCGCACCCGCCGGGCCGACCGTTCGATCTCGACCCCTGCGCGAGCGTACTCGTACAGGGGCTTGCCATCGCGCTTGAGCGCCGAATGCATGGGGGGCACCTGGTCGATCTCGCCCACGAAGCACGCTGCCACGTCGTCCATCCTCGCGCGATCGACCGACACCGGCCGCTCCTGGATGACCTCGCCTTCAGCATCCGCCGTGGTCGTCCGCTGACCGAGACGCAACACGGCGCGATAGGCCTTGTCTGCGTCGAGGCTGACCTGCGAGAACTTGGTCGCCGCACCGAAGCACAGTGGCAGCAGGCCGGTGGCCATCGGGTCGAGCGTACCGGTGTGGCCGGCCTTTTCGGCGCGCAGCAGCCGCTTGGCCTTCTGCAAGGCGTCGTTGCTGCTCAGACCCAGGGGTTTGTCGAGCAGCAGCACGCCATGCACCGCCCGGCGTGCAACGCGCGGGCGGGGTGCGGCGGGTGCGGCAGCAGCCAGCATGGTGGATCAGTCCTTGGCTCGCGTGGCGTTGGCCTGGGCAATCAAGGCATTCATGTCGGCCGCCCGCTCGGTGGTGCGATCGAACACGAAGTGCAATGTGGGCACCGTGTGGATCTGCAAGCGCTTGAACAGCGCATTGCGGACATAGCCGGCAGCCTCGTTCAACGCGACTTCGCTTTCCTGCGGATCGCCCACCAGCAGCGAGAAATAGATCTTCGCGTGCGCGTAGTCGGGCGTCACCTCGACGGCATTGAGCGTGACCATGCCGATGCGCGGGTCCTTCAGCTCGCGGATGAGCTCAGCCACATCGCGCTGGATCTGGTCGGCCACCCGGTGGGAACGGTTGGGAATGGATCGCTTGTGTCGCATGGTGAAGGACTCCTGGTTGGGGCTACAAACGCAAACCCCGCCCATCTTTCGATCGGCGGGGTCCGAGCGCGTGAGCGCCTCCGCCGGTCAGAGCGTGCGTGCCACTTCCTTGATCTCGAAGAACTCCAGGTGATCACCTTCCTGGATGTCGTTGTAGTTCTTGATGTTCAGACCGCACTCGAAGCCTTCCTTGACCTCGCGGACATCGTCCTTGAAGCGCTTGAGGGAATCGAGCTCGCCGGTGAAGATCACCACGTTCTCTCGCAGCAGGCGCAGGCGCGCGTTGCGGCGGATCACGCCGGACAGCACCATGCAGCCACCGATCGAGCCCACCTTCGAGACACGGAAGACCTGACGGATCTCGGCCGTGCCGATGACTTCTTCCTTCTGGTCCGGCGTCAACATCCCAGACATTGCTGCCTTGATCTCATCCACGGCGTCGTAGATGATGTTGTAGTAACGGATGTCCACGCCGTTGTGCTCGGCCAGCTTGCGTGCACCGGCGTCGGCCCGGGTGTTGAAGCCGATCACCACCGCCTTGGAGGCCAGCGCCAGGTTGACGTCGCTCTCGCTGATGCCGCCCACGGCGGCATGCACGATCTGCACCTTGACCTCGTCGGTCGACAGCTTGAGCAGCGAGGACGCCAGCGCCTCCTGCGAACCCTGCACATCGGCCTTGATGATCAGAGGCAGCGTCTTCACGTCGCCCTGTCCCATCTGCTCGAACATGTTCTCGAGCTTGGCGGCTTGCTGCTTGGCCAGCTTCACGTCGCGGTACTTGCCCTGACGGAAGGTGGCAATCTCGCGAGCACGGCGCTCATCGGCCAGCACCATGAACTCGTCGCCTGCCTGGGGCACCTCGGTCAGGCCCTGGATTTCCACGGGGATGGAGGGGCCGGCTTCCTGCGTCGGCTTGCCGTCTTCGTCGAGCATGGCTCGCACGCGGCCGTAGCTTGCGCCTGCCAGCACCACGTCGCCGCGCTTGAGCGTGCCGGACTGCACCAGCACGGTCGCCACCGGGCCGCGCCCCTTGTCGAGCTGCGCCTCGATGACCAGACCCTTGGCCGGCGCATCGACAGGTGCGGTGAGCTCCAGCACCTCGGCCTGGAGCAGCACGTTTTCCAGCAAGGCATCGATGCCCTCACCGGTCTTGGCCGACACGGGGCAGAACGGTGCGTCACCGCCGTACTCCTCTGGCACGACCTCTTCCGCGACCAGCTCCTGCTTCACGCGCTCGGGGTTGGCGTCGGGCTTGTCGATCTTGTTCACCGCCACGACGATGGGGACACCAGCCGCCTTGGCATGGTGGATCGCCTCCTTCGTCTGGGGCATCACACCGTCATCGGCAGCCACCACGAGGATCACGATATCCGTGGCCTTCGCACCACGCGCCCGCATGGCGGTGAAAGCCTCGTGACCCGGGGTGTCGAGGAAGGTGATCGTGCCGCGCGGCGTGTCCACATGGTAGGCGCCGATGTGCTGGGTGATGCCACCCGCCTCGCCGGCCGCCACACGCGAGCGACGGATGTAGTCGAGCAGCGAAGTCTTGCCGTGGTCGACGTGACCCATGACGGTCACCACGGGAGCCCGTGTCAGGACCTCGGTCTCGTGTGCGGTCTCGGTTTCCTCCAGGAAGGCTTCCGGATCGTCCAGCTTGGCCGCAAAGGCCTTGTGACCCATCTCCTCGACCACGATCATGGCCGTCTCCTGGTCCAGCTGCTGGTTGATCGTCACCATCTGGCCGAGCTTCATCAGCTGCTTGATGACCTCTGACGCCTTGACCGACATCTTGTGGGCCAGGTCGCCCACGCTGATGGTCTCGGGAACATGGACCTCGTACACCTGCGGTTCGGTCGGCGCCACGAAGCTCGATGCACCTTCGCCGCGGTCACCGCGACGTCCGCCCTTGGTGGGTGCACGCCAGCCACCGCGTGCACCGCCTCCGGTGTCGCCACGGGTCTTGAGCGCTCGCTTCTTCGCGGCATCGTCTGCCCAGCTCGATGACAACTTCTCGGACTTGACGGACTTCTTGTCGCCGGGCTTGGCAGCGCCAGCAGCGGCCGTCGGTGACGCCGTGCCCGGTGCACCTGCCTTGGGCTTGTGGATGGTGCCCTTGATGCCTTCCTTGCCAGCTTCAGCCTTGGGCTTGTCTTCCTCGGGCTTCTTGGCCGTCATGACGCCGCGCTTGGGCGCGGCCATCATGGCGCGGATCGCGGCAGCCTCGGCTTCGGCAGCCTTGCGGCGCTTTTCCAACTCGGCCATGCGCTGCTTTTCCTCGGCCTCGACATCGACGGCCTTGATCACGCGCACCGCCGGTTTGGGCGGCTCGGCAGGCTCGGGGGCAGGCGCCGGAACGGGCGCAGGCACCGCGGCAGCCTGCCCTTCATCGGTGCCGGCTGCGGCCAGTTGCGCTTCGCGTGCCTGGGCCGCGCGGGCCTTCTCCTCGGCTTCGCGTTCGGCTGCTTCCCGGGCGCGGGCCTCCGCTTCCTCCCGCTGGCGCTGCTCTTGTTCCTCGCGCAGACGACGCTTCTCCGCGAGTTCTTCCTCCTGGCGGCGCAGCAACTCGGCCTGGCGGCTGGCCTCTTCCTCGCGCCGCCGCAGTTCCGCCTCGTCCACCACGGACTTGGCAGGCGTGCTTTCCTCGACCGGCGCAGCGCCGTCTTCGCGCTTCACGAACACGCGCTTCTTGCGCACCTCCACCTGGATGGTGCGCGCCTTGCCTGAAGAGTCAGCCTGCTTGATCTCGGTGGTCGACTTCTTGGTCAGGGTGATCTTCTTGCGCTCTGTGCCGGCGGTGCCGTGCGAGGTGCGCAGGTAGTCCAGCAGGCGCTCCTTGTCGGACTCGGTCAGCGAGTCCTCAGGGGAGGCCTTGGCCACCCCGGCGGACTTCAGCTGTTCGAGCAGCGTCGCCGCGGGGCGGTTCAGCTCGGAGGCGAACTGTGCGACTGTGGTAACGGCCATTGTGTGTGATCCTTGACGAGCTTGCGGTGGCTGGGCGAACGGAACCTCGGTTCAGCCTCAGGCCGTGAACCAGTGTTCTCGGGCCTTCATGATGAGTGCCTTGGCCTGCGTCTCTTCGACACCGGTCATCTCGGTCAACTCATCCACAGCCAGGTCGGCGAGATCATCGCGGGTATGGATGCCAGCGTCCGCCAGCTTGGCAATCAGTTCAGCGTTGAGACCTTCAAGGTCGCGCAGGTCCTGCGACACCTCCTCGACCTTCTCCTCGCGAGCGATCTCCATCGTCAGCAGCGCATCCTTGGCGCGGTTGCGCAGTTCGTTGACCGTGTCCTCGTCGAAGGATTCGATCTCCAGCATCTCCTGCAGCGGCACGTAGGCCACCTCCTCCAGGCTGGTGAAGCCTTCCTCGATGAGGATGTCGGCCACTTCCTCGTCCACGTCCAGCTTGTCGACGAAGAGACTGCGGATGGTCGAGGTTTCCTCGGCCTGCTTGGCCTGGGATTCCTCGGCGGTCATGATGTTGATGCGCCAGCCCGTGAGCTCGGACGCCAGACGCACGTTCTGCCCGCCGCGGCCGATCGCGATCGCGAGGTTCTCCTCGTCCACCACCACGTCCATGGCATGGCGTTCCTCGTCCACGACGATCGACACCACATTGGCTGGCGCAAGCGCGCCGATGACGAACTGCGCTGGGTCTTCGGACCACAGCACGATGTCGACGCGCTCGCCGGCCAGTTCATTGGTCACGGCGTTCACGCGCGAGCCACGCACACCGACGCAGGTGCCGATCGGATCGACGCGCTTGTCATGCGACAACACGGCGATCTTCGCGCGGGAGCCGGGATCGCGGGCGCAACTCTTGATCTCCAGCAGGCCCTGCTCGATCTCGGGCACTTCCTGGCCGAAGAGTTCGATCATGAACTGCGGCGAACTGCGCGACAGGATGATCTGAGGGCCGCGCAGGGTTGGATCGACCTCATGGATGACCGCTCGCACACGATCGCCCGTGCGAAGATTTTCCTTGGGGATCATCTCGCCCCGCTTGAGGCGGCCCTCGACGCGGCCGGATTCAACGATGAGGTCGCCCTTGTCCAGGCGCTTGACGGTACCGACGAAGATCTTGTCGCCGCGCGAGAGGAAATCGTTGAGCAGCTGCTCACGCTCGGCGTCGCGGATCTTCTGCAGGATGACCTGCTTGGCGGCTTGGGCACCGATGCGCCCGATCGGCACCGACTCAACCGGCTCCTCGATGTAGTCGTCCACCTCGATGTCACCGATCTGCTCCTTGGCTTCGAACAGCAGGATCTCGGCGTCGGGCAGCTGCAGGCCTGCCTCGTCGGGCACCACGTGCCAGCGGCGGAAGGTCTCGTATTCGCCGGTCTCGCGGTCGATCACGACGCGGATGTCGACCTCGCCGTCGTAGAGCTTCTTGGTGGCAGACGCCAGGGCGGCCTCGACCGCGCCGAACACAACATCGCGCTCCACATTCTTTTCGCGCGAGATCGCGTCCACCAGCATCAACAATTCGCGGTTCATGATTCCTGACCTCCGTCTTCTTGTGCGCCGCCCGAGGGGTGCGGCTGCGCCGAGCCACGGCGTCGACCCTTGAAGTCGACCACCGGCACCAGGCGGGCCTCCCTCACCTCGTCCAGCGAAAAATCCAAAGCCTGTTCCTGCCTGCCGTCGTGGAAAACAAGGCGCCAGCCTTCGCCCTGCGGCGCCAGCACGCCGCGGTACTTCTTGCGGTTCTGGAACGCGAGCTTGAGCGTGATATCGACCTCCTGGCCGGCAAAGCGCACGAAGTCGGCCGGCTTGCGCAGCAAACGATCCAGCCCCGGGGATGACACCTCCAGGCGCTGGTAGTCGACGTTTTCGACTTCCAGCACGTACTGAAGCTGGCGAGTCACCTTCTCGCAGTCGTCCACGGTGATGAACTCGCCGCGGGGATCATTGGCGATGCGATCGATGAACACGCGCAGCAAGCCGCCTGCGCTGCGCTCGCATTCCACGAAGTCGTACCCCAACCCCGTGACGGTGTTCTCGACCAAGACCTGCCAACCCAAACCCATTTACCCGTCCAGCTCCCAGAAGCTCTCGCTTGCAGTCATCTCGCACCGGCCACTCGCACCGACATCCCGATGACGACTCGCGCATGTCCATGCGCGGCAAAGGCGACCAAGCAAAAAAAAAGGGCTGGATGCCTCCGCCCATTCTTCACAATGGCCCACAATGACTTAGCGAAGCCGGGATTGTACGCTGCGCGGGCAGACCTAGCAAGTCGCGGGCCCGTTGACCATCACAAGGGGTCCCAGCCTGCAACGCCTTGCGCCGGGCTGGCGGTCGCCGGGGGCGCGTGCGAAAATCACGCCCCTTTGACCTTCACGGAGACACCATGGGATTCCTCGCCGGCAAGCGCTTTCTGATCACCGGCCTGCTGTCGAACCGCTCGATCGCCTACGGCATCGCCAAGGCCTGCCGCCGCGAAGGCGCTGAACTGGCCTTCAGCTATGTGGGCGAGCGCTTCAAGGATCGCATCACCGAGTTTGCCCGCGAGTTCGACTCCACCCTGATCTTCGACTGCGATGTAGGCGACGATGCCCAGATCCAGGCCCTGTTCGACCAGCTGGGCGAATCTTGGCCCACCTTCGACGGCTTCGTGCACTCCATCGGCTTTGCGCCGCGTGAGGCGATTGCCGGCGAGTTCCTGGATGGTCTGTCGCGCGAGGCCTTCCGCATTGCGCACGACATCTCCGCCTACAGCTTTCCAGCCATGGCCAAGGCCGCCCTGCCCCGGCTGAACCCCGACGCCGCCCTGCTGACACTGAGCTACCTGGGTGCCGTGCGCGCCGTACCGAGTTACAACACCATGGGGCTGGCCAAAGCGTCCCTGGAGGCCAGCGTGCGCTACCTGGCCACCCAGCTTGGCGCCAAAGGCATCCGCGTCAACGGGATTTCGGCGGGCCCCATCAAGACGCTGGCTGCCTCGGGCATCAAGGGTTTCAGCAAGATCCTCGACATCGTCGAGTCGAACGCCCCGTTGCGCCGCAACGTCACCATCGAGGACGTGGGCAACGTGGCGGCCTTCCTGCTTTCGGATCTTGCAGCCGGCGTGACGGCCGAGATCACCTACGTCGATGCCGGCTTCAGTCAGGTGATGGGCGGGGTCCCACCGGGATTGCTGGACGCCTGAAACCACACACCCAGCAAGCGCAAAGGGGCCCACTGGGGCCCCTTTTGCTGTTTCCTGCGCCTCGCCTGCGCTATAGAAGCTGCAGGATCTCACGCCGCTTGCGCTGGAATTCCTCTTCGGTGATCAGGTTCTGCTCGCGAAGCCGCTGCAGCCCGCGCAGCCGCTGCTCCTGTTCTTCGAAGAAGCGGTCATCCCGACGCGCGGCTGCCGCGGGCGCCGCAGAAGGTGGTGCCGCGCTCATGGCAGGCAACGGCGCGGGACCCGCCGGCGAGGCCACGACGGACGACAGCGCTTGCAGCGGGAAAATCACCCAATCGCCGCGCAGGGATTGCCCCAGCGGCGTTGTCAGCATGGTCGCCCCCCCCGTGCGACGAGAGCCGTACTGGAGGGCCGGCAACACCTTGGTGGCCCGATAGGCATGATAGAAGTCGAGCCGCGCGTCCTGGACGATCAGGTTCAAGCCGGCATCTGACACGAACAGCCGTGCCGTGACCCCATAAGGCGTGCTCAGGAAATTCCCGTGGCGCCGCGCCGTGCTGAGCACTTCCACGTCATTGCCTGGGGCGGCTGCAGCCAAGGCCGCCGAGATGGGGCCGACGAGTTCGTCGAGCTCCTCGTTGCTGAACACGGTCTCGGTGCGCCCCTTGAACACGGTGCTGAGGCTGCCCAGCGCACGGCGCAACATTTCGGGCGCCACGACCGACGGATGTGCGTTCCCTGCACTCCCGCCCGCTTCCGCGGGAACAAGCCGTACCCAAGTCAATTCCTGAATGCGCCACTCCCGCTGACGAGCCGTGACCTCCGTCCCGGCCGCAGACACCTCAGACGGCGTGATCGCGGTCACCACCGCACACACCGCCGTGGCGACGAGCAGCTTCCCTAGCGTGCTCGAACCAACGATCGTCCACTCGTTCACAGACACAGCATGTCTCCTTGTTCAGGCCATCTCGTCCAGAGCGCGCGCGGCGCCCAGAAGCGCAGGGTTGGCCGCCCGGACCACCCAGGTGGGAATGTCCGCCAGGTAGGCCCTGAAGCGTCCCTTGTCTTCGAACCGCTGCCGGAACACGGAACGCTCAAACCGCTCCCCCAGGCGAGGCACGATGCCGCCGCCAATGTACACCCCACCCCTCGCGCCAAGCGTCAGTGCCAGATTGCCAGCCACATTCCCGAGAAAGCTGCAGAACAGTTCCAGCGCCTCCTCGCAGCGCCCATCGCGCCCCGCAAGTGCCGCCTCTGCCACCTCGGCGGGCGTGAGGCTTGGTGGCGCGACCCCCTCGAGTTCGCACAGGGCATCGTGGAGATTCACCAGCCCAGGGCCGGACAAGGCCCGCTCGGCGGAGACATGCCCGAAACGCTGGCGGAGCCGTGACAGCACATCGGCTTCGCGGTCCGTGGCGGCCGCCAAGGTGACGTGCCCCCCCTCGCCGTTGACTGGTACCAGTTTGCCGTTGTCCGACCAGAGCAAGCCCGACACCCCCAAACCCGTCCCCGGACCCAGGAGGGCACGGGGCGCGCCCGCGACCGCTTGCCCACCGCCGACCTGCCGCAGATCCTCGCTCGTCAATGACGGCAGGGACATGGCCAGGGTGGTGAAGTCATTCAGCACCAGCAGACGTTCCAGCCCGAGCCCCTGACGCATCTCTTCGATCGAGAACGCCCAGTGGTGGTTGGTCATCTGGACACGATCACCCACCACCGGGTTGGCGATGCCGATGGCCGCCCAAGGAGGGCGAGGCCGTCGCTCCTCCTGGAAATACGTACGGATGACGTCGGCCAGCGACGCATGCTGTGCGCAGGCATAGGTGCGCACACCTTCGGGCGCAGCGCCAGGCGCGGCGACCCAGGCCAGGCGCGCATTGGTTCCCCCGATGTCCCCGACCAATCGGGGGTAGGTTCGATCCACGGTGAGTTGTCCTTGAGGCCAATTGTTCGTCTAGCGCCCACGCATGTAGGCAAACTACATATAGATGCTAGGACAGTTTTCAGGACTTGTCCATCCAGCGGCCGGTCCTCGACGTCAATCTTGACCGAGGCCTCGCTAGGAAACGGCGCCAAGCGTTGTAGTCGTGTAGCAAAACCAGGGTTATCCCGTGTTCAACTCAAGTAGTTTCATTACTAGAGTTCGATCTGTTATCAAACTACACGTCAATCTGTAGTGAACCTACATCTTGATCCGAGTCGGTGCCAGACCCCCACAAGAGCGGGCGCCGCAGACTCGACCCCGTTTTTCCTGAGCGAGCGAGTTCGCGGCGCCCAGCCGGGCGCCGCCCCTTTTTTTTCAATCGCACAGATCGTCCGGTTTCCCCAACCGCTGTGAAGCGGCCCGTGGCCGCCAGCAGCATGACTCACCCAAGCAACCACTGATGAGGAGTTCAACCATGCAACACAAGTTCAAGCTGCTGGCAGCCGCCGCAGCCGTGGCGGGGGCTTTTGCCGCTCCAGCCACGTTCGCCCAGGGCATCGAGTTCCACGGCTACGTGCGCACGCAAGCCGGCAGCACCAGCGAAGGCGGCAACCTGCAGTGCTTCCGCCTGGGCTGGCCCGCACAAGCGAAATACCGCCTCGGCAACGAGTGCGACAACTATGGCGAAGCAGCGGTCGCCGTTCCGTTCGGAAAGTCGGATGGCCCTTGGGCGAAGTACAACCTTCGTCTGGCCCTGCGCGAGAAGGGTGAACAGGACTTCGAGGCGGCAACGGACCGCTTCGAGATCGCCAGCCGTGAGAACTACGTGATCGCAGGTGGATTCTTCCCCGAGGGCGCCTTCGAGGATGCCAAGCTGTGGGTCGGCAAGCGCTTCTACAACCGCAATGACGTCCACATCAACGACTACTACTACTGGGCCAACACCGGTCTGGGCGCTGGTGTCGAAGACATCTCCATCGGTGGATCCGGAGTCAAGTTTGCCTTGGCCTACCACCAGAACGGCGGCAACTCCGGTCTGGACGGTGCTCCGAACCAGTTCGTGTTCGGTCCCAATGTCGGCGTTCGAGCAGTCAAGCGACTCGAAGGTCGCTTCTACGACATCCCGGTCAATCCCAACGGCAAGCTCGAAACAGCTCTCCAAGTCATCCGAGGCAGCACGGTGGATGATCCCACCACTGCGACTGACGAAAGCGCAGCTGACACGACGGGCTACCTGTTGACCCTCCAGCACTTCCAGGGCGGCATCCTTGGCGGCTTCAACAAGGTGGCGCTGCAGTACGGCAAGGGCAACGGCTCGGGCAAGAACTGGATTCCCGCCTACGCCGGCGGCCAGGAAGACAAGGGCAACAAGACGATCCGCCTGGTTGAGCAGATCTATGTCGCACCCAGTGGGTCCAACTGGTCGGGCATGGCCAGCTTCATCATCGACAACACGAAGCAAGCAAGCGGCTACAAGGCAGACTGGCTCTCCTTCGGTGTGCGCCCCCAGTACAACTTCACTGACAACTTCAGCCTGGCTGTCGAGTACGGCTTCGACCAAGGCAAGGAAGGCACGGACTCCCGCCCGACACAACGTCTGCACAAGTTCACCGTGGCACCGCAGCTCAGTCTGTCGCGTGGCTTCTGGTCGCGCCCCGTGCTGCGTGGCTTTGTCACCTATGCCTCCTGGAACGAAGCAGCTCGCTCCAACGTGAACACGAGTTCCAACAACGTGTTTGCCGACAAAAAGAGCGGCATGACCTACGGGGTGCAAGTCGAAACCTGGTGGTGATCCGCGCATGAGGCAGCCCAGCGCTGCCTCATGACCGGCCTCTACCAAGCAGGCGGCGGTCGCCGCCTGCAAGGCGATGGGCAGGCTGCCCCTGCTGCGTGCCCATCGCCTTGCACCGATTCATCAACGCATCCACGGATTTCCGCGTGAGTTCCTTTGCACCTTCAGTCGCCCCCTGGTGGCGTGGCGGCATCATCTACCAGATCTACCCCCGCAGCTTCGCCGACAGCAACGGCGACGGCATCGGCGATCTGCCGGGCATTATCGAGCGCCTGCCCTATGTGGCCAGCCTTGGGGTCGATGCCATCTGGATCTCACCGTTCTTTCGCTCGCCGATGAAGGACTTCGGCTACGACATCGCCGACTACCGCGATGTCGATCCGATGTTCGGCAACCTGGCCGACTTCGACCGCCTGGTGGCCCGTGCGCATGAGCTGAACCTGAAGGTGATGATCGACCAGGTGCTTTCTCACACCTCCGACCAGCACCCCTGGTTCGTCGAGAGCCGCTCAAGCCGCGACAACCCGAAAGCCGACTGGTATGTCTGGGCTGACCCGAAGCCGGACGGCACGCCGCCCAACAACTGGCTGAGCGTGTTTGGCGGCTCGGCCTGGCAGTGGGACTCGCGCCGGCGCCAGTTCTATCTGCACAATTTCCTGACCAGCCAGCCGGATCTGAACTTCCACAACCCCGAGGTACAGCAACAGGTGCTGGACGACATCCGCTTCTGGCTGGAGCGGGGGGTGGATGGCTTCCGTTTCGATGCCTGCATCTTCCATTTCCACGACCGCCAGCTGCGCGACAACCCGCCGGCCACGAACCGCGACACCAAGACGGTGATGGAAACCAATCCCTATGGGATGCAGCGTCACCTGTACGACAAGACCCAGCCGGAGAACCTGCCCTATCTCCAGCGCATCCGCGCGCTGCTGAACGAATACGGTGCCGCCAGCGTCGGCGAGATCGGCGACGACGACTCCCTCAAGACCATGGCGGCCTACACGGCCAACGGCGACAAGCTGCACATGGCCTACAGCTTCAACCTGCTGACCGCCGAGAAGAGTGCCGCCTACATCCGCCAACAGGTGGAAGAACTCGAAGCCCAGATGAAGGACGGCTGGGCCTGCTGGTCCTTCGGCAACCACGATGTGGCCCGCGTGATGACCCGTTGGGGTGGCCCGAACGCCGCGCCCGACTACATCAAGGTCGCCGGCGCGATGCTGATGAGCCTGCGCGGCAGCGTCTGCTGGTGGCAAGGGGATGAACTTGCGCTGACCGAAGCCGACATTCCGTTCGAGAAGCTGCAGGATCCGTATGGCATCACCTTCTGGCCCGAGTTCAAGGGCCGCGACGGCTGCCGCACGCCCATGCCGTGGTCGAGCACTCAGCCCCAGGGGGGCTTCAGCGCCGGCCGGGACGTCGAGCCCTGGTTGCCCGTGCCCCCCGAGCATCAGGCCAGGGCCGTGGACGTGAACGAGGCAGACCCTGCTTCGCCGCTGAATGCGTTGCGCCGCTTCATCGCCTGGCGCAGGACCCAGCGCTGCCTCGTCGATGGCGACATCCGCTTCCTGGACACCCCGGAGCCCGTGCTGGCCCTGATCCGCACGCCTGCCGATGCCACGCACGGCGATACCCTGCTCGCCCTCTTCAACCTGGGCCACGACGCCGTGAACCTGGAGCTGCCGCAGGCCCCGCAGACCATTGCCGTCGACGGGCATGGCTTCGAGGGAGCCCGGCGCGAGGGTCAGCGTTTCACCCTGCCCGCCTACGGTGCCTATTTCGGCAAGATGGCGTGATGTTCCGAGCCTGACCGAATCAACCCACCCATGGCCCATCTTCAACTCAAGGCACTGCGCAAGTCCTACGGCGAGATCGAGACGCTGCACGGCATCGACCTCGACATCCACGACGGTGAGTTCATCGTCTTCGTCGGCCCTTCCGGCTGCGGCAAGTCCACGATGCTGCGCTGCATCGCTGGCCTGGAGGAAATCACCAGCGGCGAGCTTTACATCGGCGGACAGCTCGTCAACGAGGTCCCGCCGGCCAAACGGGGCATCGCGATGGTCTTCCAGAGCTATGCGCTCTACCCGCACATGACGGTGGCCGAGAACATGGCTTTCGGCCTGCGTCTGGCCGGCATGAAGAAGGACGAGCAGGCGGCCGCCGTGCAGCGGGCCGCGCAGATCCTGCAGATCGAGCATCTCCTGGAGCGCAAGCCCAAGGCCCTCTCGGGGGGACAACGCCAGCGTGTCGCGATCGGTCGCGCCATCGTGCGCAAACCCGGCGTTTTTCTGTTCGACGAGCCGCTGTCCAACCTGGATGCCGCGCTGCGTGTGCAGATGCGCGTGGAACTCGCCCGGCTGCACCGCGAGCTCAAGACCACGATGGTCTACGTGACCCACGACCAGGTCGAGGCCATGACCCTGGCGAACCGCATCGTGGTGTTCCATGCGGGCCGCATCGAGCAGGTGGGCACACCGATGGAGCTCTACCACCACCCGGCCAACCTGTTCGTGGCTGGATTCATCGGTTCGCCCAAGATGAACTTCATCTCGACGACGCTGGAGTCCGCCGTACCGAACGAAGCCCTGTTGCGGCTGGCCGATGGCCGCCAGTTGCGTGCGGCCGTCGACGCCACCAGCCTGCCGGCAGGCGCTGCCCTCACCCTTGGGGTTCGTCCGGAGCACATCGACGCCCAAAGTGCGTCGCCAGCCAATGAGCTGCGGGGCACAGTTCACGCAGCAGAGCACCTGGGCGACGCCACTTTCCTTTATGTGGACGTGCCAGGCGCCCAGGCCCCTGTGGTGGTTCGGGCGTCTCCCGACAACCCCTTGGTCATCGGTGACACGGCCCATTTGGGCCTGCCGCCCTCACGTTGTCATGTGTTCGATGCCGACGGCCGGGCTCTGCCCCGCCCGCGCTGAGCGGCCCCCTTTCCCCAACCGTGTCATTGGACATACCCAAGCGCCCGAACAGGCCGAAACCAAAGGAGCAAGCCATGAACATTCAACGTCAACGCATCAAGCTGCTGGCTGCAGCAGCTGCCGTCACCCTGTCGGCCGGCTTCGCCGGCTCGGCCTATGCCGTCGAGCCCGGCAAGCTGCTGATCTGGATCAACGGCGACAAGGGCTACAACGGCCTGCAGAAGGTCGGCGACGAGTTCACGAAGAAGACCGGCGTGAAGGTGACCGTGGAGCATCCGGAAGATGCCCCGGGCAAGTTCCAGCAGGCCGCGGCGGCTGGCAAGGGCCCGGACATCTGGATCTGGGCACATGACCGCGTGGGCGAATGGATCCAGGGTGGCCTGCTGCAGCCCGTGACCCCTTCGAAGAAGGTCATCGACGACATCGACCCGCTGGCCTGGAAGGCCTTCAACGTCGGCGGACGCACCTGGGGCTACCCGATCTCCATCGAGGCTGTGTCCCTGATCTACAACAAGGACCTGGTGCCCACCCCGCCCAAGAGCTTCGAGGAAGTGATCGCACTGGACAAGAAGCTCAGCGCCCAGGGCAAGAAGGCGATCCTGTGGGACTACAACAACACCTACTTCACCTGGCCCCTGCTGGCAGCCAACGGCGGCTATGCCTTCAAGCAGAAGGCCGACGGCACCTATGACCCGAACGACACCGGCGTGAACAATGCCGGCGCGCTCAAGGGCGCCGAACTGATCGCCACGATGATCAAGGACGGTGTGATGCCCAAGGGTGCCGGCTACGCGGACATGGAGGCGGCGGTGAACCAGGGCAAGGTCGCGATGATGATCAACGGCCCCTGGGCCTGGGACAACCTGAAGAAGTCCAAGATCAACTTCGGTGTGGCCAAGATCCCCACCGTGGCCGGCAAGAAGGCGGCGCCCTTCGTGGGCGTGATGGGGGCGATGGTGAACAAGTCCTCGCCCAATCGGGACATCGCCGTGGAGTTCATCGAGAACCACATGCTCAGCGTGGCTGGCCTGAAGGCCGTCAATGACGACGTGCCGCTGGGCACACCCGCGTCGAAGGCTTTCTTCAACCAGCTCAAGAGCGACCCCAACATCCAGGCCACCATGGCCAGCGCCCAGGATGGCGCGCCCATGCCCAACATCCCGGAGATGGGCCGCTTCTGGTCGTCCATGGCATCTGCCCTGCAGAACATGACCGAAGGCCGCCAGACCCCCAAGGAGGCCCTGGACGCAGCGGCCAAGCGCATCAGCGCAAAGTGACCTGAACCGCGGCCCGCGAGGGCCGCTCCACGGCGGGCCGGCGTGGTGCCGGCCCACCTGACAAGCTTGTATGACCCAGACTTCCGTCCTGCAGCGTTGGGCTCCTCCGGCCATCGGCATCGTCCTGGCCTTGGGGGCGCTCTACCTCGTCACCCTCATCCACGCGGCCGGCGAAACCCTGCTGGCCGGTACCGTGCTCACGGTCACCGCTCTGGCGGCCTGGGTCTACTCCTCCCAACGGCTCTACGCCTATCGCTATCTGTTCCCCGGCATCGCCGCCGTGGTGATCTTCGTGGTCTTTCCGATGCTGTACACGGTGGCCATCGGCTTCACCAACTACAGCTCGCGCAACCTGCTCACGTTTGAGCGCGCGACCAGCTACTTCCTCGATGAGACCTACCAGGCCGAGGGCCGCAGCTATGGCTTCGCCTTGCTGAGCGACGGTAGCATCTACGTGGGCCGCTTCGAGGACGCCGAGACGGGCGAGCTCTTCCTCAGCCCGGAACTCGACCTGGAGGATCCGACGCCCGAGCCGGTGGTCACCCAGCCTGCGCGTCAGGACCCCGACGGTCTGGCCCCGGTGGAACTGCGGGAACTCATCCGCCTGCAGCCTCGCCTGCGCGCCCTCACGGTGACCATGCCCGATGGGGGTCTGGTGCGCATGAGCGGCCTGCGCCAGTTCGCGCCCGTCCAGAAACTCTATGCGCTCAACCCCGACGGGAGCCTGAGCAACCGGCAGGACGGCTCGGTGCTGCGCCCCAACTTCGATGTGGGGTTCTATCAGAACGAGGCGGGTGAGAACGTCGCTCCGGGCTTCCAGGTGGGGATCGGCGCGGCGCACTTCAAGCGCATCTTCACCGATGAAGCCTTCCGCGAACCCTTCGTGCGCATCTTCATCTGGACCGTGGTATTCGCGGCGCTGACAGTGCTCTTTGCCACGTCGGTCGGCATGATCCTGGCCGTGCTCCTCAGCTGGGAGGCCCTGCGCTTCCGTGGCGTCTACCAGACGCTGCTCTTCCTGCCCTACGCGGTGCCCGGGTTCATCTCGATTCTCGTGTTCAAGGGCCTGTTCAACAACAACTTCGGCGAGATCAACCTGATCCTGCACGGGCTCTTCGGCATCAAGCCAGCCTGGTTCTCTGACCCCTTCCTGGCCAAGACCATGCTGCTCATCGTGAACACCTGGCTGGGTTACCCCTACATGATGGTGCTGTGCATGGGCCTGCTCAAGGCCATCCCGTCCGACCTCTACGAGGCCTCCGCCGTGGCCGGTGCCGGACCGCTGACGAACTTCTTCCGCATCACACTGCCGCTGGTCATCAAGCCGCTGGCGCCGCTGATGATCGCGTCCTTCGCCTTCAACTTCAACAACTTCGTCCTGATCAACCTCCTCACCGGCGGGCGCCCTGATTTCCTGGACACCCAGATTCCGGCAGGCACCACGGACATCCTGGTGTCCTATACCTACCGGATTGCCTTCGAGGACTCAGGCCAGAACTTCGGCTTGGCGGCCGCCATCTCCACCGTCATCTTCGCGATGGTGGCGCTGCTCTCATGGATCAACCTGCGCGCGACGCGCATCACCAAGGACGAAGCCCGCTGAGGCCCCGGAGCACACACCATGGCCATCGTTCTCGACAAGTCCCATCGCTGGCGCGTGCTGGCGGCCCATGCCTTCCTGATCTGCCTGATCGCGGTGATCATCTTCCCGTTCCTGATGATCCTGTCGATCTCGCTGCGCCCCGGCAACTTTGCCGCCGGCAGCCTCATCCCTGACCAGATCAGTCTCGAACACTGGAAGCTCGCCTTGGGCATTCCTTACGAGGGTCCGGACGGGCGGATGGTCGAGCCGCCCTTCCCCGTGCTGCGCTGGCTCTGGAACTCGGTGAAAGTGGCCACGCTGTCGGGGATCATCACGCTGCTGCTGTCCACCACCTCGGCGTATGCGTTCTCGCGCATGAAGTTCCGCGGCAAGTCGCAGGCCCTGTCGGCCCTGCTGCTGATCCAGATGTTCCCGGCCGTGCTGGCCCTGGTGGCCATCTATGCCATCTTCGACCGCATCGGCAACGTCTTCCCCTTCTTCGGGATCAACAGCCACGCAGCGCTGTTGCTGGCCTACGCGGGAGGCATCGGGCTCTTCACCTGGACCATCAAGGGCTACTTCGACACCATTCCCGGCGAGATCGAGGAAGCGGCCAAGGTCGATGGCGCCTCGCCCTGGCAAGCCTTCCGCCTCGTGCTGCTGCCGATGGCCGTTCCCATCCTGCTGGTCGTCTTCCTGCTGGCTTTCATTCACGCCATCATCGAGTACCCGGTCGCCTCGGTGCTGCTGCAGGGGCAGGATCAGCTCACCCTGGCGGTCGGCTCCAAGCTCTTCCTCTACGAGCAACGCTACCTCTGGGGCGACTTTGCCGCAGCCGCCATCCTGTCGGGCCTGCCGATCACCGTCGTCTTCATCCTCGCCCAGAAGTGGATGGTCTCCGGCCTGACAGCCGGGGGCATCAAGGGCTGAGATCTTGCACCCCCTTCCCCAACCGCCCCTCAACCACCGCAAGGAGACATCACCATGACGCTTGCACACCACTTCGCGAAGGCCGCTGCGGCCACGGCCCTGGCTGCGCTCACCCTGGGCAGCGCCGTTGCCCAGAGCTCTGCCCCCCCGGCCGGCTTCGTCTCGATCCACTACAACCGCTGCGACAACAACTACGACGGCTGGGGCCTGCACCTGTGGAAGGACGGTGGCATTCCCCTGCCGGGCATCGAGTGGCAGAAGCCCATGATGCCCACCGGCAAGGACGACTTCGGCGTGTACTGGCACACCAAGCTGGACGACTATGTCAAGGGCCGCGTCAACTACATCATCCACAAGGGTGACACCAAGGACCAGGGCGGCCGCGACATGGCCTTCGATGGCAACGCCCACAAGCAGATCTGGGTGAACAACGGCGACCGCGCGATCTACACCTCCCTGGCCGATGCCAAGAAGGCCCGCGAAGCCAAGCCCTGCAAGTGAGCTGAGGCCCACCGCCCGCGCTCGCGACCGACCCGCACCGCGCCTTGGCGCGGGGCGGTGCCCACCCCTTCGTTCCCCTTACGCCATGAAGCCCCACCACCTGGCCCTGCTGCTTGCGCCCCTGATGGCCGCCTGCGGCACCTCCGCCCCGCCGTCCAAGCCCCAGGCTGCCGCCGCACCGGCCGTGCAGGCCAGCACGGCCACCCCGGACAACGTCCCTGGCCGGTTTGCCGACAACCCCATCGTCTACTTCGTCATCACCGACCGCTTCTTTAACGGCAACCCGGGCAACGACAACAGCTACGGCCGCCAGCGAGAAGCCAATCCGCGTGACGACGTCGGCACCTTCCAGGGCGGTGATCTCAAGGGGTTGACCCTCAAGCTCAAGGAAGGCTACTTCAAGTCGCTCGGGGTCAATGCCCTGTGGATCACCGCTCCCTACGAGCAGATCCGCGGCTGGGTGGTCGGCGGCGACAAGGAGTTCAAGCACTACGCCTACCACGGCTACTACGCGCTCGACTACACCGTGCTCGACCAGAACATGGGCACGCCCGAGGAGCTGCGTGAAATGGTCCGGACGGCCCATGCACAGGGGATTCGCGTGCTCTTCGACGTGGTGATGAACCACCCGGGCTACCTGGACATCCGAACTGCCTCCGAGATGTTGCCCAAGGTACTGTGGCCAGGCCACGAGAGCGCCAACCTGCGCAATTACCACAGCTACATCGACTACAACAACTTCGCCTTCGGCGAATGGTGGGGGCGTGACTGGGTGCGTGCCGGCCTGCCTGGCTACATCGACGGCGGTCGTGACGACCGCACCATGCAGCTCGCCTACCTGCCGGACTTCCGGACCGAAAGCAAGCAGGCCGTCAAGCTGCCGACCTTCCTGCGCAACAAGCCGGGCACCCGCGCGGTCGACCTGCCGGACACGACCGTGCGTGGCTATCTCATCAAATGGCTCACGGACTGGGTCCGCGAATACGGGATCGACGGCTTCCGCGCCGACACCGTCAAGCACGTCGAACCCGAAGCGTGGGCCGAACTCAAGCGCGAGGCCACCAAGGCCCTGGCCGAATGGAAGGCGAAGAACCCCCAGCAGAAGATCGACGACGAGCCCTTCTGGATGGTGGGCGAGTACTGGGGACACGGGCCGGAGCGCACCGCACTGCATGATGCCGGCTTCGACGCGATGATCGACTTCAACTTCCAGCAGCAGGGACGGCGATTCAATGAGCCCGAGCCGATCTTCGCCCAGTATGCGCGCGTCTATGCGGGCCGGCCGGATTTCAACAACCTCGCCTACATCTCGTCGCACGACACCGAGCTCTTCAGCCGCAAGCGCCTGTACGAGGCTGGCACCGCCCTGATGCTGGTGCCCGGCGGCGTGCAGATCTTCTATGGCGACGAGACGGGCCGCCCTGACGGCCACCGCCCTCGCACAGACCCTCAGCAGTCCACGCGCTCATTCATGAACTGGGAGAGCATCGACCAGGACCTCCTGAGCCACTGGCGCAAACTGGGCACATTCCGCGCGCGCCACGTTGCGCTGGCTCGCGGCGTGCACGAGCAACTGCAAGCGTCACCGTACGTCTTCAGCCGCGTCGACGCGGCCACCGGAGACCGGGTGGTGGTGGCCCTGACGCCGCCAGGTCCTGCAACGATCCCTGTCGGCTCGGTGTTCAAGGAGGGCGAGCGTCTGCGCGATGCCTACACTGGGCAGGTGGCCAGCGTGAGCGCGGGCCAGGTGCGACTCGAAGCCGGACGGGTCGTCTTGCTCGAGCGCGCGCCCAGCGCCTCGCGCTGAAAGGCCGGGCATGCAGTTGCTGGGCTCCGGCGCCGCCCGTGCGGATCAACGGCGGGCAATCTTGGGTACAGTGTGCGTGAAGAGAGTTCTCCATGCCGCTTCCTACCCTCGATGCCGCCGCCTCCGTCCTGACCACCCCGATGCTCGGGTCTGTGGGAGGCGCTGACGTGCCAGGATTCACCCCCCCCTATCCGGACCCCCGCCTGCTCGCCGACATTGGTGCGACATACGCACGTTTCTGCCTTGAGCATCAACCCGGGCGCTTCGACTATGTGACGGTGCTCCCCTGCGCCGACTACCCTGGCTTCGTCGAGGTCGTCCAGGCTTATCTGGACAGCCTGCCGCCGGGGACCAAGCCGCGCCATGCTGCGGTGGCCATTGCCAACCCGATCGAAGGCGACTGGGTGCGCATGACCAACCGCGACTGGGCCTTCTCCATCGCCGGGGCACAGCGCTTGCTCGGGCTGTCCACCTTGCTGGTGGTGAACAACTTCACCGCCCTGGCCATGTCGCTGCCCCGTGTGGGAGAACAGGGGCGCGAACAGGTCGGCGGCGGCGAGCCCCAGGCCAATGGGGTGATTGGCCTGCTCGGGCCGGGCACCGGCCTGGGCGTCTCCGGGCTGGTGCCCGTGGGAGACCGTTGGGCCACGCTGGCCACCGAAGGGGGCCACGTGAGCTTTGCGCCGGCCGACGAACGTGAGCTCCAGGTGCTCCAGTACGCCTGGAAGTCACTCACGCACGTGTCCGCCGAACGGCTGGTCTCCGGGCCTGGCATCGAGATCATCTACCAGGCCCTGACCGACGGGCGGACCGACCTGCCCGCCCGGCTGAGCACCACCGACATCGTCCAGCGCGCCATCCAGAACCTCTGCCCCTGGTGCGTCGAGGCCGTGGAGACCTTCTGCAACATGCTGGGCACCGTGGCGTCCAACCTGGCGCTCACGCTGGGAGCCACCGGTGGCATCTACATCGGTGGTGGCATCGTGCCGCGCCTGGGCGAGTTCTTCCTGCGCTCAGGCTTCCGCGAGCGTTTCGAGGCCAAGGGGCGTTTTTCCGGCTATGTGGCGCGCATCCCCACCTATGTGCTCACCGCCGAGAACCCGGCCTTCCACGGCGTGTCCTCGCTGCTGGCCGAGCATGTGCCGGCGCACGAGGGCGGCAATCCACTGATGGAGCGTGTGCGCGCGGCCCGCACCGGCCTCACGCCCGCCGAGCGGCGGGTGGCCGATTTCGTGCTCGACAACCCGCGCACGGTGCTGAACGATGCCATTGCCGTGATCGCCCAGATGGCCGAGGTGAGCCAGCCCACGGTGATCCGCTTCTGTCGCTCGCTGGGCTTCCAGGGGCTGGCCGACTTCAAGCTCAAGCTCGCCTCGGGCCTGACCGGCAACATCCCCGTGCAGCGGACCCAGGTGCGCCGGCAAGATGCCACACCCGATTTGTGCGCCAAGGTGCTGGACAACACGATCTCCGCCATCGTGCAGTTCCGTGAGTCGCTCAACGTCGAGGCCGTGGACGAGGCCATCGAGCTGCTGCGCGAAGCCAAGCGCGTCGAGTTCTACGCGATGGGCAACTCCACGGTGGTGGCGCTGGACGCACAGCACAAGCTCTTCCGCTTCCGCATCCCGTCCGTGGCGCACACCGATGCCTCGATGCAGTCGATGGCGGCCGAACTGCTGGGCCCGCAGGACGTCGCCGTCTTCATTTCCAGTTCGGGTCAACCGCCGGAGCTGGTGCGCGCCGCCACACTGGCGCGTGACCGAGGCGCCGCCGTGCTGGCCATCACGGCCAGCAAGTCACCGCTGGCCAAGAAGGCCACCGTGTGCATCCCGGTGGATCACAATGAGGACAGTGCCACCTTCCTGGCGATGATCTCGCGCATCCTGCACCTGCTGGTGGTCGACATGATGGCCGTGGGCGTGGCCGTACGCCGCGATACCGGCAGCAGCGTGCCTCGTTCAGCGCAACCGGGCGAGACGCCCGGCGACCATCCGCCGGGCATGCTGATCTCCCACGTGCTCTGACGGCCCCGCCGTCAGCGCACGCAATCCACGTAGTAGCGGCGCGTTCCGGTCGCATCCTCCTCTTCCACCAGGCCGTGCACATCGGTGTCAAAGCCGGGGAAGGCCGCATTGAACTCGCGCGTGAAGCGCAGGTAGTCGCAAATCTTCCTGTTGAAGCGCTCGCCCGGGATCAGCAGCGGGATCCCCGGGGGATAAGGCGTCAGCAGCGACGTCGTGATGCGCCCTTCCAGCTGGTCGATCTCGACCCGCTCCGTCTCGCGGTGGGCGATGCGGGCATAGGCGTCGCTGGGCTTCATTGCCGGGTGCAAGTCGGACAGGTACATCTCGGTGGTCAGGCGCGCGATATCGTTGCGGGCATACATCTCGTGAATGCCCTGGCAGAGGTCACGCAGGCCCATGCGCTCGTAGCGCGGATGCTGGGCACAGAACTCCGGCAGGATGCGCCACATCGGCTGGTTCTTGTCGTAGTCGTCCTTGAACTGCTGCAGCGCGGTCAGCAGCGTGTTCCAGCGGCCCTTGGTGATGCCGATGGTGAACATGATGAAGAAGGAGTAGAGCCCGGTCTTCTCGACCACCACGCCGTGTTCGGCCAGGTACTTGGTGACGATCGAGGCCGGGATGCCGGTCTTGGCGAACTTGCCGTTGAGATCCAGGCCTGGGGTGACGATGGTCGACTTGATCGGGTCGAGCATGTTGAAGCCTTCGGCCAGCTTGCCGAAGCCATGCCACTTGGCCGACCCCTTGATGAGCCAGTCCTCGCGTTCGCCGATGCCCGATTCGACCAGCTTGTCGGGTCCCCAGACCTTGAACCACCAGTCCTTGCCGAACTCCTTTTCCACCTTGCGCATCGCACGGCGGAAGTCCAGCGCTTCCTGGATGCTCTCGGCCACGAGGGCCGTGCCGCCAGGCGGCTCCATCATGGCCGCCGCCACGTCGCACGACGCAATGATCGCGTACTGAGGCGAGGTCGAGCTGTGCATCAGGTAAGCCTCGTTGAACAGGGCCCGATCCAGCTTGCGGGTCTGCGAGTCCTGCACCAGGATCTGTGAGGCCTGGCTCAGGCCGGCCAGCAGCTTGTGCGTGGACTGCGTGGCAAACACCAGCGACTCCTTGGTCTTCACCCGACCCTTGCCCATGGCATGCATGCCGGCGTAGAAATCGTGGAAGGCCGCGTGCGGCAGCCAGGCCTCGTCGAAGTGCAGCGTGTCGATGTAGCCATCGAGCATCGACTTGATGCTCTCTGTGTTGTAGAGCACACCGTCGTAGGTGCTCTGCGTGATCGTGAGCACGCGCGGCTTCACCTTCTTCGGGTCCACCCCCTTGAGCAGCGGATTGGCGGCGATCTTCTTCTGGATGGCCTCGCGGGTGAACTCGCTCTGCGGGATGGGACCGATGATGCCGTAGTGATTGCGCGTGGGCGTCAGGAACACCGGCACAGCGCCCGTCATCGTGATCGCGTGCAGGATGGATTTGTGGCAGTTGCGGTCCACCACCACCACGTCCCCCGGGGCCACCGTGTGGTGCCACACCATCTTGTTGGACGTGGAGGTGCCATTGGTGACGAAGAAGCAATGGTCGGCGTTGAAGATGCGCGCCGCATTGCGCTCCGACGCCGCCACCGGGCCGGTATGATCCAGCAGCTGCCCCAGCTCCTCCACGGCATTGCACACGTCGGCACGCAGCATGTTCTCGCCGAAGAACTGGTGGAACATCTGGCCGATGGGGCTCTTCAGGAAGGCCACCCCGCCCGAGTGACCAGGGCAGTGCCAGGAATAGGAGCCGTCCTGGGCGTAGCCCACCAGCGCGCGGAAGAAGGGCGGCGCCAGCGAATCGAGGTAGCTCTTGGCCTCGCGGATGATGTGGCGTGCCACGAACTCCGGGGTGTCCTCGAACATGTGGATGAAGCCGTGCAGCTCCTTCAGCACGTCGTTCGGGATGTGCTGGGAGGTGCGCGTCTCGCCGTACAGATAGATCGGAATCTCGGCATTCTTGAAGCGAATCTCGCTGACGAAGGCCCGCAGGCCCTTGAGCGCAACGTCCACCTCCTCGCTGGACCCGGCGCCGAACTCCTCGTCATCGATCGACAGGATGAAGGCGCTGGCCCGGCTTTGCTGCTGGGCGAACTGCGACAGGTCGCCGTAGCTCGTCACCCCCAGGACCTCGAAGCCCTCTTTTTCAATGGCACCGGCCAGGGCGCGGATGCCCAGGCCCGAGGCATTCTCGGAGCGGAAATCCTCATCAATGATCACGACGGGAAAGTGAAAGCGCAGCATGGCGGCCCCCTGGGCTCAAGTCAGAACGGAAACCGCGAAGTGTAGGGCTTCGGGCACCCCGAGGCGATGACGGGTTCGTCCTGTTCCGCACGCGCCACACCCGGACGGGTGAGTCTCTGGGTCATTGCGCCCGCCCAGCACGTACACTGCCGGCGGATCATTGACACAGTGGAGGCCTGCACCCATGGATTTCGAGGCATCAACCTGGTGGTGGATCCTGGCCGGCATGGCCGTGATCGCCGAATTGCTCACGGGCACCTTCTATCTGTTGATGCTCGCCCTCGGCCTGTCGGCAGGCGCCTTGGCGGCGCATGCAGGTGCCGGGATGGCCGGGCAACTGGTGGCCGCCGCACTGGTCGGAGGCGGCGCCGTGGCCGGATGGCGCTGGCGACGGGGCAAGGCCGCCGCCTTGTCCAGCCGGGGCCGGGCCGACCTGAACCAGCTCGACGTCGGCGAACGTGTCACGGTGGAACAGTGGCAGGCCGACCGCACCGCCCGCGTGCACTACCGCGGCGCCACCTGGACCGCCCGCTATGCGGGTTCGGACATGCCCGAACCCGGTGTGTTCGTCATCAAGGCCGTCGAAGGCACCCGCCTGCTGATCGACCGCTGACCCCGCTTTCACCTCAGGAGGACCCATGGACTTTCCGATCGTCGCCCTCGTCATCGCCGCCATCGTGCTGGTGTTCATCATTCGCTCGCTCAAGGTCGTTCCCCAGCAGAACGCCTGGGTGGTTGAACGCCTGGGCCGCTTCCATGCCGTGCTCAACCCGGGTCTGAACATCCTGGTGCCATTCATCGATCGTGTGGCCTACAAGCACTCGCTGAAGGAGATTCCCCTGGACGTGCCCAGCCAGGTCTGCATCACCAAGGACAACACCCAGCTGGCGGTGGATGGCATCCTGTACTTCCAGGTCACCGACCCGACCCGCGCCAGCTACGGGTCGTCGAACTACATCATCGCCATCACCCAGCTGGCCCAGACCACGTTGCGCTCGGTGATCGGCAAGATGGAACTGGACAAGACCTTCGAGGAGCGCGAGGCCATCAACATCGCCGTGGTCAATGCCCTGGACGAGGCTGCGCTGAACTGGGGCGTGAAGGTGCTGCGCTACGAGATCAAGGACCTGACACCGCCCAATGAGATCCTGCGGGCCATGCAGGCCCAGATCACGGCCGAACGCGAGAAGCGCGCGCTGATCGCCGCTTCCGAAGGTCGCAAGCAGGAGCAGATCAACATTGCCGAGGGCGAGCGCCAGGCCTTCATCAACAAGTCGGAAGGCGAACGCCAGGCCGAGATCAACATCGCACAGGGTCAGGCGGCTGCCATCGTCGCCGTGGCCGACGCCACCGCTGACGCCATCCGCAAGATTGCGTCCGCCATCCAGCAGCCCGGCGGCGCCGAGGCCGTGAACCTCAAGGTGGCCGAGAAGGCCGTCGAAGCCTACGCCCAGCTGGCGCAGAAGAACAACACCATGATCGTGCCCGGCAACATGACCGAAGTCTCCGCGCTGATCGGCACGGCGATGACGCTGATGAAGGGAGCCACACCCTCCGGCCGCTGATCGGCAGGCCCTCTTCGCTCGACCGCGTTCGCAAGCACCTTCAAACTTGCTACAATCTCGCGCTTCGGCCGTTGGGCCCCACAGACACCCTGGAGAGGTGGATGAGTGGTTTAAGTCGCACGCCTGGAAAGCGTGTGTGGGTTAATAGCCCACCGCGGGTTCGAATCCCGCCCTCTCCGCCAGAAAGCTTCTAAGTCGTTGATTTAGAAGCTTTTTTCATGTCTTCACGGAGGCGATTGCTACAAGTGGATGCTACAAGCGTTGTTCATCCGTGCCCGTCCGCTCCCTCCCCTACCTCGTTGTCCGTGGCAGCAGTTGGTGCTTTCGCATCACTGTCCCGCCAGACCTCCGCCCTCTCCTTGGCCGCACCGCAATCACTCGGAGCCTCGGGAGGCTCTCCAGGCTCGAGGCAGTCTCCGCAAGCCTGATGCTTGCCAGGCGGCTCCACCATGAATTTGCCTACGCACGCGAACTGATGCCCAACTACAAGGATGACCCGACCTTCAAGCTGCTCATCGACAGCCGGATCCGGGAAGGCTTTCTGATGGAACGGCTGGAGGAGGAGCAATCAGCACGGATCGATGAAAAGATCGCACGCCTCCAGGCAACGCGAAGACACGCTGAGGCGCTCGGTCAAGCGGCAGAGACTGCTCGCGCGGAGACCCTGCGAGCCGTTCAGGCCGCCGGTCTGGCGCCAAGAGGCGCCGGGGGCAACGAATGTGCGCAACGTTCCGGTCCCACGGTTGGTGAGGTCATCGATCGCTATCTGACTGCGATGGAGCAGCAGGGCCCGGTGCCAATGCTGAAGAAGCACAGGACTTGCCTGCCACTCCTCAAGACCATGATCGACTCGACGTGCGTGTCCGAGCTCCGCCAGGCACACATCAACAAGTTCTTTGAAAAGGTTCAGAGGTTGCCGCCCAACTGGGCCAAGAAGAAGGAGCTCGAGGGCAGTTCGTGGCTTGCCATCGCGAACTCGAATACCGGGGAGACGATTGCACCGGCCACGTTCGACGGAACCTATCGCGCCAGCGTGTCCGCATTCCTCAGTTGGGCAGTCGGCAACTTCCAAGATGAGGGATTCCCGACGACGCTGACGCTCAGACACATCAGCTACACCGGAGACCGTGCGGAAGGTGAGAACAAGCAACGTGATCTGACGCCGGAAGAACTCAAGCGACTCTTCCACAATGAAGAACTGCGCAGACTTGCCGCCGACCCTGCCAACGTTCACAAGTTCTGGATCCTGGCCCTCGCCCTGCACACTGGCGCGCGAATTCGCGAGCTCTGCCAGATCAACCCGCAGGAGGACTGGCGTTGCGAGGATGGCATTCCGGTGCTCAGCATCGACGACTCCACGGGGGCGGACGTGGATGTGGTCAAGTCGGTCAAGAACGCTCCCTCCAAACGTGTCGTGCCCATCCACCCTGCCCTCATCGAAGCCGGCTTCCTGACCTATCTGACGACAGTCAAGGAGGCGGGCGTTCGGCGATTGTTCCCTCAGTGGCGCCCAAAAGAGGGCAAGGCAAGCTGGCGAGCCGAGGAGTGGATCCGGGACTTCTTCAAGAAGATCGGTCTGCGAGATGACACTCCTGGACAGCGCGTCGTGGGTGCACATGCTTTCCGGAGCACCTTCGTGAAGGCCGGGATCAACGCGGGGATCGACAAGATCGGCACCTTAACCGGGCACAGTGGCGATATGGACCCGCAGGTTGCGAGCTACGCTGGTGGCTCGAACGCCGTAAGGGCTGCCCGGAAGCTCGAAGAGCTCCGCAAGATCAAGTTCGACATCGATCTGGCAAACCCTCCTCCGCCAACCCTGGACGCTCGCATGCTGCGTTCTTCATGATTGATCTGCGGGCATGAGCAGGCGGGGGCCCGCAGCTCGCTGACTGCCCCGCGCGCCGGCTCTGGGATTGGGCACCCTCCACCACCGCTGTTCAAAAGTTGGTGCGATGCAATGCGGCAATGCGAGCTGCGCGGTGTCGCCCAGCAGGTCTTGCTTGTCGTGCAATGCACGCTTTGCGAACTCGCACTGCACAGCACGCGCGGGATCTCACCCGAATCGACCCCAAGGCTTCGTCAGAGCTCTGTCGTCCATGCACACAACTTTCAGCTTGTCAACATTGACACACTGCGGCGTGCCAAGGTGGAATCACACCCGTGCATGCATGGCGGACCTGGGCAGGTAGGTCACCCGTGACATGCCCTCCAGCAGCCTTATCGGTATCCTGACGTTCGGGCTGTTGTGAGCGGCACAGGCCGCAGGGCTAGAAGGACTGGCATAGCCCACCGGTGGATGCTGGCTCGAGAGAGTCGCTGCAGACCGGACCAGTGAGCACGTTCCGGGCGCGACGAACCTTGACCACCTGGAACGTGCAACACACAGCTGCAGCTGAGGTCGAGGGTGGTCTCCTACACGCATGGCCCGCGTTCGCCAGCGGAAGCAGGACCAAGTCCCCAGCCCAACCCTGCGTTCGCGCTGGGGTTTGGGGGGAACTTTGCTCCTCTCCTTCCGCATGGCCCTCTCCCTCCTACGGAGGGGCTTCACCCTGCCCCTCAGGTCACCAGAGCCCGAGGCTTCGCAGAAATTCCGGGGAAAACTTCCACGCAAGTCCTTGATTTACAAGGAATATGGCATCCGACGCTAAAAACTACATGAATCAATAGTAGTTGTAGCGTTCACCTCCTTGCTCACCCCTTGGCCTCGACCAAGAGATGCGGCAGCAGCAGGCATCGCCAGACTCTCCGATACACCCTCCGCGATGGACTCGGACACCAATCCACTTCCCCATGATCCGAGGTAGGTCTCATCCATGGCCTCCTCGGAGTGCACTCCAGGGAGGGAGAGGAAGAGCCCTCGGTCGATCAGGCGGCTCTCGACAACTCGTGCGCTGATCCTCATGTCCGTAAGCGTCCAGCGAACCCACCCTTGAAGCCCACGGCCTAAGCGGCAACGATG
>VFQQ010000532.1_pt1 | contig 73604 bp, 76 predicted proteins | sample 3512341 | NCBI WGS metagenome assembly VFQQ01 (sample SAMN10412373, study PRJNA504923) | tailings metagenome | isolation source: Relicate 2 Philex TSF1 revegetated site | place: Philippines: Tuba, Benguet | collected 2017-08-29
CCCGTCCGCCACCCCCTCGACCCGCCCGGTGACCACCGCCTCGGCCTTGATCACCCGCCAGTCCTGGAAGTGCGGCTGCACCCGCATGTCGGCCGGGCGCTGGATGTGCGAGCGTGGATCGAGCGGCGCGAACAGCCCGGAGCGCTCCAGATTGGCGCGCACCACGCGGGCGATGTCGGTGACGAAACGCTGCCCCTGCGGCTGCTCGGTGTCGAAATCCGACACCGCGATCGGCAGCGGTTCGGGGTTCGCACGCGTGATGTCGATGCGCAGCTGTGCCGAGGCCGGCGCGGCAAGGGCCAGAAGGCCGATCACAACGAGGAAGAGACGGAAGGTGTTGGTCATCCCAGCATGTCCTTCGGATTGAACGTGAATTCGATGTCGCGCCAGCGTTCGTACTTGGCCGCAGGCAGCCCCTGCAGCGGCGAGCAGCGGTTGATGGCGCGGGTGACGCTGTCGGCCGCGGCGCGCCAGAAGGGATCGCTCAGACGGCTGCGGTCCAGCAACTCGGGCTGCTGGCGCAAGGATCCGTCGGGGTTCAGCAGCACGCGCACGCGCACCACCAGATCGGCGGCGTCGCGCGCGCCCACCGGCGGGCTCCAGCACTGTTCGATCTGCCGGCGGATGGCGTCGATCTCGCTCATCGACATCGGCTGGTCGAGCGCCCCGCCCTGCGGCGCCGCCTGGCGTTGCGGCGTCGCCTGCTGCGGCGCGGGCTGGTTCGGCGCCTGTTGCGCCGACTGCTTTGCGCGGAGATCGAGCAGGGCCGAGATCTTGTTCGGATCGAAAGCCGGCTTCGGCGGCTCGGCCTTCGGCGGCTCGGGCCGGGGCGGCGCGGGCTTGGGCGGCGGCGGTGCCTCCACCTTCTTCTCCGGCACCGGTGCGGGAGCCGGCTCGGGCTTCGGCGGCTGAGGCGGCGGCGGGGGCGCCGGCTTCGGCGGCTCCGGCGCGGGCTTCGGCGGTTCCGGCTTCGGCGGCTCGGGTTTCGGCGGCTCGGGCTTCGCCTGCGCCACTTTCGGGGGTTCCGGTTTCGGCGGCTCCGGCCGGGGCTGATTCGTCTTGTCGGCGATGGGCGCCAGTTCGACCACCATCGTATGTTCGACCGGCGGCGGTTCGGGCGTCATGAAGGGCAGGCCGACGATCGCGGCCACGATGACGACCGCATGCAGCGCCGTCGAGGCGCCGAGTGCGGTTCGCATGCCCTGTTCGTCCAGCATCGCCGCCTACCGCCTCACCGCGTCGAAGCGCGCCGGGGAGCATCCCCCTGCGGCAGCTGGGTCACGAGCGCGACCTTGGTGAAGCCCGCCTCGTTCAGGGCGCCCATCACCTGCATCACGCGGCCATAGGCGATGCCGGTATCGCCGCGCACGAAGATGCGGCGCTCCATGTCGTTCTTGGCGATCGCCTTTAGACGGGGACCGAGTTCGTCGACCTCGAGCTTCGTTTCCATCAGGAAGACCTCGCCCTGCCCGTTGATCGACACCGCGAGCGGCTCGTCATTGCCCTTGATGTTCGGCGCCGAGGCCTTCGGCAGGTCGACGGTGACGCCTACCGTCAGCAGCGGCGCGGTCACCATGAACACGATCAGCAGCACGAGCATGACGTCGACGAAGGGCGTGACGTTGATCTCCGACATCGGCGGCCGGCGCTTGGCGCCCCGGTGCGGCGTCTTGATCGACATGGCCATGTCAGGCCGCCTCCTCGTCGATCTGGCGCGAGAGGATCGCCTGGAATTCGCCCGTGAACCCTTCCAGCCGGGTGGTGTAGCGGCCGAGGTCGGCGGTGATCTTGTTGTAGGCGATGACGGCCGGGATCGCGGCGACGAGGCCGAGGGCGGTGGCGAACAGCGCCTCGGCGATGCCGGGCGCCACCACGGCGAGCGAGGTGTTCTTCGAAGCCGCGATCGAATGGAAGCTGTTCATGATGCCCCAGACGGTGCCGAACAGGCCGACGAAAGGTGCGGTCGACCCGACGGTCGCCAGAAAACCCGTGTAGCGTTCGAGGCGTTCCATCTCGCGGTCGATGGTGACGCGCATGACCTGCGCGACGCGCTGCTGGACGCCGGCCATGAGGCCCTCGGACCGCGACAGGCCGCGCTCGGCCGATCGGCGCCATTCGCGCATCGCGGAGACGAACAGGATCGCCATCGGGTGATCGGGGCGGACACCGATGCGATCGGCCAGCTGGTCCAGCGATCCGCCGGACCAGAAGTCGTTCTCGAACTTGTCGGCCTGCTGCGCCACGCGGCGAAGGCGGATCGACTTCTCGATGATGATGGCCCAGGACCAGATCGAGGCCACGATCAGCGTCAGCATGACGATCTTCACCACGATGTCGGCCTGCAGGAACATGCCGAGCATCGAGAAATCCACGTTGGCCGGGACCGATCCCGCCAGCTGCGAAGCGTTTACGTCTCTATCCATCTCTTCCTTCAGTCCCCGGCGTATTGGGCCCCAGCCGGTCGAGTGCGTCCCGCACGGCGGCGGGAAGGCGTCGCGCCCGGCCGGCGCGATCGATGCAGGCGATGCGAACCTCGGCGCGGATCAGATCCTCCTCGGCACGCCGCACGCTCTGGGCCGCCGTCATGCTGGCGCCCCGGATGTCCACGAGGCGCGAGCGCACCTCGATCTCGTCGTCGAGCCGCGCCGGGCGCAGGTAGTCGACGAAGACCGAGCGGACGGTGAGTGCGAGGCCCTCGCGATCCCACAGATCCTGCTGGCGCAGCCCCGCGAGGCGGAGCAGGTCGCTGCGGCCACGTTCGATGAAACGAAGGTAGTTCGCGTAGTAGACGATGCCGGAGGCGTCGGTGTCCTCCCAATGCACGCGCATGGGCAGCACATGCTCGGCCCCGACGATCCGGCCGCGCGTCGCGGTCTCACGCATCGTCCGGGCCTTCCACATCGTCCAGCAGATCGGGCTGGCTCGCCGGCCGCCGCGGCGCGGTGAGACCGAGATGCCCGAAGGCGGCCGCGGACAGCACGCGCCCGCGCGGGGTGCGCTGCACCAGGGCCAGCTGGATCAGATAGGGTTCGATGATGTCCTCGATCGCATCGCGCGGCTCGGACAACGCGGCGGCGATGGTTTCGATCCCGACCGGCCCGCCGCCGTAGTTCTCCGCGATGCAGCGCAGATAGCGCCGATCCATCGAATCGAGGCCCAGGCGGTCGACCTCCAGCCGCTCCAGGGCTGCGTCGGCCTTCACCCGGTCGACCTCGGCCGCGCCAGCGACCAGGCCGAAATCGCGCACCCGCCGCAGCAGGCGGCCGGCGACGCGGGGTGTGCCGCGCGACCGGCGCGCGATCTCGGCGGCACCGTCCCTGGTCAGGTTCAGATTGAGGATGCGCGCCCCGCGGGCGACGATCAGTTCCAGCTCGTCGGGCGTGTAGAATTCCAGGCGGCTCGGGATGCCGAAGCGCTCCCGAAGCGGTGTGGTCATCAGGCCCGAGCGTGTCGTCGCCGCCACCAGCGTGAACGGCGGCAGGTCGATCCTGACCGAGCGCGCGGCCGGCCCCTCGCCGATGATGAGATCGAGCTGGAAGTCCTCCATGGCGGGATAAAGAATCTCTTCTACGGCAGGATTAAGGCGATGAATCTCGTCGATGAAGAGGACGTCGCGGGGTTCGAGGTTGGTGAGCAGCGCAGCCAGATCGCCCGCCTTGGCGATCACCGGACCGGAGGTGGCCCTGAATCCGACCCCCAGTTCGCGCGCAACTATTTGGGCCAACGTGGTTTTTCCCAAGCCGGGCGGGCCGTGGAAGAGCACGTGGTCGAGCGCCTCGCCGCGCGCCTTGGCGGCGTCGATGAAGACGCGCAGGTTCTCGCGTACCCGGCGCTGGCCGACGAAATCGCCCAGCACCTGTGGCCGAATTGCACTATCGAGATCGTCGCCGTCGCGTTTCGATCCGCCGACCAGCCGCTCCGCGCTCATCGGCCGAGTTCCCGCAGGCCCGCGCGGATCAGATCCTGCACCGACGCGTCGGCCTTTTCGCGCGCCGCCTTGGCGACGGCGGCGAAGGCCTCCGACTGGCGATAGCCCAGATTGACCAGGGCGGAAACGGCATCACCCGCCGCCCCCGACGCCACCGGCTTGCCGGGCGTCTGCACGGCGGGACCGAGTGCGACCGCGCCCGCCTTGTCCTTCAATTCGATGGCCAGGCGCTCGGCCAGCTTCTTGCCGACTCCGGGCACCCTGCCCAGCATGGCCTTGTCCTGGGCCGCCACGGTGCGGGCGAGGTCTTCGGGCGAGAAGGTGGACAGCACGGCGAGGGCCACCTTGGCGCCGACGCCCTGCACGCCCTGCAGGTGCTCGAACCACAGCTTCTCGCCCGCGTCGCGGAACCCATAGAGGCGGATCGCATCCTCCCGGACATGGGTTTCGATCAGGAGGCGCGCCGCTTCCCCCGGCACCAGGTCGCGCAGCGTGCGGGTGGAGCAGGCGACGACATAGCCGACGCCGCCGACATCGAGGATCGCCTCGCCTTCGCCCACGCTGTCGACGATGCCGCTGAGCTTGCCGATCATGCCCGTGCCCCGGCCAGTACCGGCGCGGCCGACCAGCGCGACAGGCTCGCGGCGTGATGGGCGTGGCATATGGCGACAGCCAGCGCATCGGCGGCGTCGGGACCGGCGATCGGCGCCCCGGGCAGCAGGCGGCGGACCATCGCATGGATCTGGTCCTTGTCGGCATGACCGGTGCCGACGACCGACTTCTTGATCAGGTTTGGCGCGTATTCCGCCACCGGCAGCCCGGCCTGGGCGGGGGCCAGCAGGACCACGCCCCGCACCTGCCCGAGCTTCAGGGTGGAGACGGGATTGCGGTTGACGAAGGTTTCCTCGACCGCGGCGGCATCGGGTTTCCATTCGCGCAGGACGCCCGTGACGCCGGAGTGGATCTGCAGCAGCCGTTCGGCGAGCGCCGCGTCAGCGTCCGAGGTGACGGCGCCGTTCCCGACATGGCGAAGCCGGTTGCCGACGGCCTCGATCACGCCCCAGCCGGTGGAGCGCAGGCCCGGATCCAGGCCGATCAGCAGCATCGCACAAGATCCCCCTCCCCCGTGGCGAAAGCCATCGGGGAGGGCCGGAGTGGGGGCCGACGCGAAGACAACGCTGACGAAGGCCTCCTCCCAACCCTCCCCCATCCGACGCACGGGGAAGAGCTATAGAGGCGGAGAAGGCCTCGCATCGTCACGCCGACAGCTTGCGCATGACGTCGTCGGCCACTTCGAAATTCGCGTAGACGTTCTGGACGTCATCGCTGTCTTCGAGCGTGTCGAGCATCTTGAGGAGCGCCTGCGCCTTTTCCTCGTCCACGGGGATCGAGTTCTGCGGCCGCCAGATCACCTTGGCCTCCGCCGGGTCGCCGAACTTGGCGCCGAGCGCCTCGCGCACCGACAGGAAATCCTCCGCGGTCGAGGTGATGCGGTGCACCTCCTCCTCGGTCGCGCAGTCCTCGGCGCCGGCTTCGATCGCGGCTTCCATCATGGCGTCGGCCGAGGCGGCGGCGAGCGGATAGATGATCTCGCCCACCCGGTCGAACATGAAGGAGACGGAGTTGGTCTCGCCCAGGCTGCCGCCGTGCTTGGAGAAGGCGGAGCGCACCTCGCCCGCGGTCCGGTTCCGGTTGTCCGTCAGCGCCTCCACGATGACGGCTACGCCGCCGGGGCCATAGCCCTCGTAGCGCATCTCGACATAATCCTCGCCCTCGCCGCCGCCGGCCCCCCGCTTGATGGCCCGGTCGACCGTGTCCTTGGACATGTTGGCGGCCCGGGCGGCCAGGATGGCGGCGCGCAGGCGCGGATTCGCCGCCGGGTCGGGGAGGCCCGAACGGGCCGCGGTGGTGAGTTCGCGAATGAGCTTGGTGAACACCTTGGCGCGCTTGGCGTCCTGCGCGCCCTTGCGGTGCATGATGTTCTTGAATTGAGAATGGCCGGCCATGGCGCGTCGAAACCCACGGAATCTGGAGGAAAATCCGCGAACCTATACCACATGTTGTGTGCAGGCGAGGCTGTTCGCTAGCAGCGCAATATGGCAAGAATTCGGCGGACGGCGGCGTCATAGCCTCCGGCAAGCCGCGCGTCGACCGTGAACTGAGGCCATGCACCCAGCCCTCTCCGTCATCTTCTTCACCGTGCTGACCGGCGCCGGCCTGGGCCAGCTGTTCCTCTTCGCGCTGATGATCGCGGGCGGGCATACGCCCGGGACGACGGCCTTCGGCGTCACCTCGACCCTGCTGGCGCTCGGACTGGTCGGGATCGGGACGCTGTCCTCGAGCGCCCATCTGGGCCGCCCCGAACGCGCCTGGCGGGCCTTCTCCCAGTGGCGGTCGTCCTGGCTGTCGCGCGAGGCTCTGCTGATGGCGCTGGTCGTGCCGGTCGGGATCGCGCTCGCCGCCGGCTGGCTCGGCGAGGACCGCACGGCGGCCTGGTGGCGCATCGCCGCCGTCCTGACCCTGCTGCTCGCCCCCGCCACCGTCTTCGCCACCGCGATGATCTATGCCTCGCTGAAGCCGGTGCGTCAGTGGCGGAACGGCTGGACCGCGGCGGTCTACCTCGTTCTCGCGCTGATGAGCGGCGCGGCGCTGGCCTATGCCTGCCTGCGCGGCTTCGGCTACGACAAAGCCTGGCCGGGCGGCGCCGTCGCGCTGGCGCTGACCGGCATCGGCCTGCTGGTGAAGCTCGGCTACTGGTGGCACATCGACCACCGCAGCCGGCCCCTCGCGACGGCGGAAAGCGCGACCGGCCTCGGCTTCATCGGCAAGGTGCGTCCGCTCGACCCGCCGCATACGGAAGAGAACTACCTGCTGAAGGAGATGGGCTACCGGGTGGCGCGCAAGCACCGGGCGCGGCTGCGCCGCATCACCCTGCTGGCCGGTTTCGCGCTTCCCGCCGCCCTGCTCGCCATGGCGCTGATGCTGCCCGGCTGGCGCGGGGCCCTGGCGGCGGAGGCGGCCGCCGCGGTCATGCTGTTCGGGCTCGTGGTGGAGCGCTGGCTGTTCTTCGCCGAGGCGACCCACACGGTGACGCTCTATTACGGCGGCACCGCATGACGGCCCGCTTCCCGTCACATTGCCGCCACCGGCGGCGCGCTCTATGACGGGCGAGCGGCATGGCGGGATCGACGTGAGCGAAGATAGGGCGAACTGGAACGGACGGCGGGTCCTCATCACCGGCGGCCTGGGCTTCATCGGTTCCAACCTGGCCCGGCGGCTCGCCGGGCTCGGGGCCGACGTGATCCTGGTCGACAGCCTGATCCCGCAATACGGCGGCAACCTGCACAATGTCGCCGACCTGGAGGGGCGCGTCCGCGTCAACATCTCCGACGTGCGCGACCAGCACGCCTTCCGCCACCTGGTGCAGGATCGCGAACTGATCTTCAACCTGGCCGGCCAGACCAGCCACATGGATTCGATGACCGATCCGGTCACCGATCTGGAGATCAACTGCACCGCCCAGCTTCGGCTGCTGGAAGTCTGCCGGCAGCACAATCCGAAGCTGAAGATCGTCTTCGCCTCGACCCGGCAGATCTACGGCAAGCCCGACTACCTGCCGGTCGACGAGAAGCACCTGCTCCGCCCGACCGATGTCAACGGCATCAACAAGATGGCGGGCGAGTGGTACCACATCCTCTACAACAACGTTTACGGCATCCGCGCCACCGCCATACGCCTGACCAATACCTTCGGCCCCGGCATGCGGGTGAAGGACGCGCGCCAGACCTTCCTCGGCGTCTGGGTCCGTGCCGCGGTCGAGGGACGCCCGTTCGAGGTCTGGGGCGGCGAGCAGCTGCGCGACTTCACCTATGTCGAGGATTGTGTCGATGCGCTGTTGGTCGCCGCCATCCATCCCAGCACCGACGGCGAGATCTACAATCTCGGCGGCGACCGCGTCCTGTCCCTGAAGGACCTTGCCGATCTCGTGGTGGCCGCGAACGGGGGCGGATCCTACGAGATCAAGACCTTTCCGCCGGAACGCAAGCGCATCGACATCGGCGACTACTACGCCTCCGACCAGAAGTTCCGCACCGCTACCGGCTGGACCCCGCGTACCCCGCTGGAAGCGGCGCTGGCGAGGACGCTCGCCTACTACCGCGCCAACCTCACCCATTACATCTGAGAACCCGATGGACACCGTTCCGCAGATCGACCTCAAGGCCGGCTATCTTGAGCACAAGGCGGCGATCGATGCCGCGGTGATGCGGGTGCTGGACAGCGGCTGGTATGTCGGCGGCGAGGAGGTGGCGGGTTTCGAACGGGCCTTCGCCGCCTGGGCCGGCACCCGGGAAGCCGTCGCCTGCGCCAACGGCACCGATGCGCTGGTGCTGGCGCTGAAGGGCCTCGACCTCGGCCCCGGTGCTCGGGTCGCCACCGTCTCGCATACCGCCGTCGCCACCGTCGCGGCCATCGAACTCGCCGGCCTCGTCCCGGTGATGCTCGATATCGACGACTACGGCTGCCTGGATCCCGTTGCCCTAGACGACCTTCTGAGCGGCCCGGACGGGGCCCATGTCCGCGCCGTCATACCGGTGCACCTGTACGGCCAGCCGGCCGACATGGCGGCCATCGGCGCGCTCGCGGCGCGGCACGGCATACCGGTGCTGGAGGATTGCGCCCAGGCGCATGGCGCGATGCTGAACAACATGAAGGTCGGCACGTTCGGCCGCCTCGCCGCCTTCAGTCTCTATCCGACCAAGAACCTGGGCGCGCTCGGCGACGGCGGTGTCATCGCCACCGATGACGTCAGGCTCGCCGAACGCCTGCGGGCCTTGCGCGAATACGGCTGGCGGGCGCGCTACATCAGCGCGGAGGCCGGGCAGAACAGCCGGCTCGACCCGATCCAGGCGGCGATCCTGTCGGTGAAGCTCGCCCATCTCGACCGCGACAACGAACGGCGCCGCCAGATCGCCCGTGCCTATGACTCTGGCCTGCGCGGCGTCGAGATCCCGAAGGTCCGTCCCGGTGCGGCCCATGTCTACCACCAGTACGTGATCCGCCATCCGGAGCGGGAAGCCCTGCGCGAAAGGCTGAAGGCGAAGGGCGTGATGACCAATGTGCACTACCCCGAGCCGGTGCATCGCCAGCCCGCCTATCAGGGCCGCGTCCCGGCCGGGGCGATGACCCGCACGGAAGCCCTGCTCCCCCGGGTGCTCAGCCTGCCGATGTACCCCCAGATGACGGATGCCCAGGTTGCGCAGGTGATCGAGGCGGTGCGGGCCGCCGCCTGACGCTTCAGCCCAGCTGCAGGACAACGACGCCGGCACAGATCATCACCAGCCCCGCGCCTTTCACCAGGCTGAACGATTCACCCAGCCACAGCACCCCCAGGAGCGCGACGACCACATAGGAGAGCGCGACGGTCGGGAAGGCGATCGAGACCGGAATCTGCCGCAGGGCCAGCACATAGAAGAAGGCCGCGCTGCCATAGGCGCCAAGCCCGACGATCGTGCGGGGGTGCGTGAACTGGCCGATCAGGGTGGGCGCGTCGGCGGCGCTCTTCAGGAGCAGTTGGCCCGCCACTCCGATCAGGATGGCGGCGGCCAGGGCGGCATAGGCGAGGAACACGGGCCCCTGCTCAATGACCGGCGCCGGCGCGCGCCGGCAGGCGCTCCACGCCGGCGGGATCCACAGCCCGGGCCGCCGAGGAGCCGCGTTCCACGCTACGCACGATCGATTGCGGCTTGTTGTTCACGGTCAGGAAGAGCCTGCCGACATACTCGCCCACCACGCCCAGCATCACGAACTGCACCCCGCCCAGCAGCAGCGAGGACGCCATGATCGATGCCCAGCCGGGCGGCGTCTCCCCGCGCGCGGCCTCGAACAGGACGGCGAGGAAGCCGGCCACGCCGATGCCGCTCATCACCAGTCCGAACATCGTGGCGAGCCGCAGCGGCATGACCGAGAAATTGAGCAGCATGGCGAGCCAGAGCCGGATCAGCCGCCGCATCGTGTAGTTGGTCCGCCCCTCCGCCCGCGGAAGATGATGCACCAGCAGCGTCCCGATCCGCCGGGTGGACTGCATCAGCAGGCCGTCGACATAGGGATAGGGCCCCGTATAGCGCAGGACCTGTTTCACCACGAAGGCGCTCATGCAGCGGAAGCTGCACAGATAGAGACCCTTGGGCTTGTCCAGCACCTGGTCGGCGCACCAGTTGGCGAACCGGCTGCCGAGGTTGCGCCAGGCGGCGTGTTCCTTCTTGGCATAGTAGGTGTAGACGACGTCGAAATCCCCGTCGCGGGTGTGTTCGAACAGTCGGACCACTTCTTCCGGCGGGTTCTGCAGGTCGTCGTCCATGGTGATGACATAGTCTCCGCGCGCCTGCGCCAACCCAGCCATCACCGCGTTGTGCTCGCCGAAGTTGCGCGCCAGGTCCACGACGGTCACCGGGGCGGCGAACCGGCCGATCAGGCCGCGGCAGACCTCCAGGCTGTTGTCCGGGCTGCCGTCGACCACCAGCACGATCTCATGCCCGCCGGGGACCTTCAGAGCGGCCACCGCCTCGACCAGGGGGCCCACGCTCTGGGCGCCGTTGTAGACGGGAACCACGATGGAAAGCGCGAAGCGTTCGCTCATTGCTTGACCGCCACGAGAAGAATCGATCCCCCGAAGGGAAGGTTGACGCCGGCTTCGAGGATGCGCCCCTCTATCCCGGTGATGAACCGGAACAGCCTTTCGACCAGCCCCGGATAGGCATGCACGTCGCTCGGCGCTTCGGTGCCGCGAGAGATCAGGCGGCGCAGCAGCATGAGGGGAAACAGAAAGCAGTTCCAGTAGGTCGCCCGGATCACCTTGAACCCGGCGGCCTCGAGCATGAGCACCGCCCCCTTGCGTGAGAACCGGCGGGCGTTCTGGACGCGCCGGTCGTGGGCCGAGAGCATCCATTCATAGGCGGGAAGGTTCAGGACGAGCGTGCCGCCGGCATCGAGGCAGCGATGCAGTTCGCCGAGCGCCCGATCCACCTCCACCGCCTCGTGGCTCAGAACGTCGATCGAGACGATCGCGTGGAAGGACTGGTCGTGGAAGGGAATGCGGTTGATGTCGCCGGCGACGAGCCGGGCCCGCGCCCCGGCCACGGCGCGGGCGAGTGCCTGTGGTGCCGCGTCGAGGCCGACCAGGATCCAGCCCGGCTTGGCCCGGGTCAGCCGGCGGAGCAGTCCACCGGTGCCGCAGCCGGCGTCCAGCAGCACGCTTTCACCGGTCCCGACATTGCGGTCCAGGCTCGAAATGACGTTGCTGTGCACGGCCCGATACCACCACATGTGGTCTTCGACGCCGCGCATCAGCTCGAATTCGCGTGCTTCCATGATCAGCAGGTATTCGCAGCCCTATGGCAGATGGGAACGATGCGATTAGGCTCTTTCAATTCGGCGGGTTTATGGCCCGATCGTGCCTGCCCGCCACTATGCGCCATCATTTGGACTGAATCGCGGGTATATTTGCATTAGGGTAACGGGGAAATGCGATCCTGCCGTCGCCCCGAAGAGTCGAGCTGTCCGCGCCGAGCCAGAAATCTGTCATGAGCTCCGATCCAGTCACCGATCGCTCACAGCCCGCGGTCGCCCGCCTCCTCGCCCTGCCCGGGCACGCTCTTGCCCTGCCGCGCCCCTCCGCCGCGGTCATGGCGCGGGTACTCCATTTTCTGCCCTATCTCTACATGGTCGGGTTCTTCTGGCCGCCGATGAACCACGATGTCGCGGCGCTGGTCGAGACCTCGCGCCGGTGGCTCGGGGGCGAGCGGCTCTTTGTCGACCTGATCGACGTCAATACGCCCCTGACCTTCGTGCTGCACACGCTGCCGACGCTGCTGTCGCAGGTGAGCGGAATTCCGGTCGCCCTCGGTACCGTAGGCCTCATCGTCACGGCGGTGCTCGCCTCCGGCATCGCTTCGCGACACTTCATTCTGACCGGACCCCTCGGCCGGGGCGGGCTCGCCCGCGACGCGCTGCCCTTCGTCGTGGCCTTCGTCCTCGCCATGTCGCCCGGGCAGGAATTCGGCCAGCGCGAACACCTGATGCTCTGTGGCGCGCTGCCCTATGTTCTGCTCGCCGGCATCCGCGCGGAGCGGCCGGTTCACTGGCGTACCGGCCTGCTGGTCGGGCTATTCGCCGGCATCGGCTTCGCCATGAAGCCCTACTTCCTCGTCATTCCGCTGCTGATCGAAGCCTATCTGCTCACCCGCCGGCCGCTCGCCACATCGTTTCGCGACCCCGCGCCCTGGATGATCGCCGCCGCCGTGGCCGTGCACGCGGTGTTGATCCTGTTCGTCTTCCCCGCCTATATCGAGAACGTCCTGCCGCTCGCCTTCGCGGAGTACCTCTCGGTCGGCGAGGGGCCGTTCAGCGTGCTGTTCGGCTCTGCCATGTCGGCCACGACGGTGGCGCTCGGCCTGCTCACGGGCACCGTCCTGCTGGGCCAGCGCAACCCGGCCCATATCCTGGTCGCGCTGCTGGCGCTCGGCGGTCTGCTCCTCTGCATCATGCAGGGCAAGGGCTGGAGCTATCACACCATCCCAGCCATCGCCTCCACGCTCTTCCTGCTCGCCATTGTCGTGGTCGATCAGATCGACCGGCGGCTGGCGCGCGTCGGCAGCCAGCGCGCGGGCAGCCTCGCCGTCGGCGCCGCGCTGCTCGCCATCATCGCCTATCCCTATTTCCTGGCGAACCAGCCCTTCGCCTATCAGGGTCGCTATCAGACCTCCGCCGCCAAGCGCATGGGCGACATCATCGCCGTGGAAGCTCCGAACCGTAAGATCTTCGCCTTCGCCCCCGGCATCTATCCCTTCTTCCCGACCATCCTGTACGAGAAGACCACGCTGGCCGGCCGCTACCTCACCATGTGGCCGATCCAGGGCCTCTATGCCCGCTGCTTGCCGAACGGCAAGCTCTATCGCGACCCATCGGAAATGTCGGCACTCGAGAAGCGGGTCGAGGACGAGATCGTGCGCGACTTCATCGCCGCGAAGCCCGACATCATCTTCAACGACCGGGTGCCCGGCATTCCACGCTGCGGGCCGGACGTGTTCGACTACATCACCTATTTCTCCCACGACCCCCGGTTCGCCGCCGCGCTCGCCGCCTATGAGCCGGCCTACGAGTTCGACCGCTATACGGTGTGGCGCAAGAAGAGGGGCTGACCCTGGGCGGCGCAGGATCGTTCAAGACCGGCCAAGGGTGATCCCCTAGCGTCCGGAGGCATGAGCGCCGAACAGTCCCTCGCCTTCCTCGTCTTCGCCTTCGTCGCCGCCATCACCCCCGGCCCCAGCAACCTCATGCTGACCGCCGCCGGCGCCCTGTCGGGCGTGCGCGGCGGCTTGCCGTGCCTCGCCGGTGTCGGGCTGGGGATGGGAGTCCTCATTTTCTGTGTCGCCATGGGCCTCGGCTTCGTCGCCCTCGACCATCCGCTCGTGCTGCAGACGATCAACTGGCTGGGCGCGGCGTTCCTGCTGTGGCTGTCCTGGAAGATCGCGTCCTCCAAGCCCGGTGGCGGCGGCGACGTGAAGCCGGTCGGATTCATGGAGGCGGCAGCCTTTCAGTGGATCAACCCGAAGTCCTGGCTGGTCGCCGCCAGCGCCGCCGGCACCTACCTTCGGGCCGATGGCGCGGGCGCCTTCCCGCAGGCCCTCTGGTTCACCGTCCTCTTCCTCGCTGCAGCGGCACCGAGCGGTTTCGCCTGGCTGGTCTTCGGGGCATCGATGCGCCGCTTCCTGCGCGCGCCCCGCGCGGCCCGTCTTTTCAACATGGCGATGGGTCTGGCCCTCGCCGCCTCGGTCGGGCTGATCCTGGCCTAGGACGGCAGGTCGGGGGGAAACAGGACGCCGCCCGAAATGACCAGCTTCATGCCTTCCTCGACCGTCATCGCCACCTTTCTCGTCTCCGCCCGGGGCACGAAGACGATGTAGCCCGAGGTCGGATTGGGCGCCGTCGGCACATAGACGGCGATCATGTCCGCGGCGCCGATCTGGCGCGCCGCATCGCCGATATTCTCCGATGCGACGAAGGCGATCGACCAGCAGTCGCGGCGCGGAAACTCGATCAAGACAACCTCGCGGAACGACTTCGACGAACCGCCCAACACCGTCTGGAAGACCTGCTTCAGGCCGCCGTAGATGGACCGTACGACGGGCATTCTGTCGAGCAGACGCTCGCTCCAGGACACCAGCGTGCGGCCCAGCAGATTCGCCGTCAGGAAGCCGATGGTGGTCAGCAGGATGACAGATACCACCAGGCCCACCCCCGGGACGTCGAAGGGCAGATAGGTTCGGGGATTGTAGACCCGCGGCAGATACGGCGTGACGAGCCGGTCGGTGAAGTCGATGAAGGACCAGACCACATAGGCGGTCAGCGCGAGCGGTGCGACGACGATGATTCCCGTCAGGAAATAGGTCCTGAGCGTCGTCAGCGCGGAGTGACGCGTCTTCACGGGCTCCGGCGGGATGGGCACCGGATTTTCGGACGTCATGGATGGCTCCGATCACAAATCGACCGACCTATGACGGTCCGGTGACGGTGCGGTCAAGCCCGCCGTTCGGACCGAATTGCCCGCAGGCGCGTTAAGGACGGACCGCAGCCGCCGAAAGTATCGCAGATGCAGACCGCCAGAGCCCGCATTAACGCCGTGGCGACCGCCCTTCCGCCCCATGTGCTGCACCAGGAGGTGGTGGCCGACCGGGCCGGCGAGATCTTCCTCGGTCCCGCCTTCGAACGCATGCGCGGGATCTATTCGCATGCCGATATCCGGACCCGGCATTCCTGCGTGCCGATCGACTGGTACATGGAAGAGCACGGCCTGCAGGAGCGCAATCGGCTCTATATCGAGAATGCCGTGATCCTGCTCGAAACCGCGGCGCGCCGGGCTCTGGACCGCGCCGGCTTGGCGGCGGCGGATCTCGGCGGCATCGCCGTCGTCTCGACCACCGGTCTCGCCACCCCCAGCCTCGACGCATTGCTGATCGAACGCATGCAACTCCCGCGCGACATCCAGCGGCTGCCGATCTTCGGACTGGGCTGTGCCGGCGGCGTGCTGGGCCTCGCCCGCACCGCCGCGCTCGCCGCGGCTTCTCCCGGACAGGCCTGGCTGTTCCTGGTGGTGGAACTCTGCGGACTGACCTTCCGCGCCTGCGACAACAGCAAGAGCAATGTCATCGCGACCGCCTTGTTCGGCGACGGCGCGGCCGCCTGCATCCTGTGCACGGAAGGCGAAGGACCGGCGGTGGCCGCCGCGGGCGAGCATACCTTCGCCGACAGCCTCGACGTGATGGGATGGGAGATCGTCGACGATGGCCTCAAGGTGCTGTTCTCGCGCGACATACCCGGCATCGTCCGCAAGGAGATCGGAGAACTCGCCCGCCGCTTTCTGGCCCGCCGCGACCTGACGCTGGGCGACATCGGCGAGTTCGTCTGCCATCCCGGCGGGGCCAAGGTGCTGGATGCGCTTGAGGATGTCTTCGAAGTTCAGCGCGGCGGTCTCGTGCGTTCGCGCGAGGTGCTGCGCCGCTATGGCAACATGTCCGCCGTCACCGTCCTGTTCGTGTTGGAAGACAGCCTGGGCGAGGGGCATGGAGGGCTGCGGCTCCTGACCAGCCTCGGACCCGGCTTCACCGCCGCCTTCCTGCTCCTGGAAGGCGCATGAGCACTCTCCACGGCATCCTCCTCTTCGTCGTCCTCCAGCGACTGGCCGAGCTCGCCTGGAGCGCCCGCAACACCCGCCGGCTGCTGTCACGAGGTGCGGTCGAGGCCGGCCGGGGACACTATCCGCTGATCGTGGCGCTGCATGCGGCCTGGATCGCGGCCATCGCTGTTGCGGTGCCGGCCGACCGCGCGCCCCAACCCGCGCTCCTCGGCCTGTTCGCCCTGCTGCAACTCGCCCGGGTCTGGGTCGTCGCCAGCCTCGGCCCTTATTGGACGACCCGAGTCATCTCGCTCCCCTCGGCGCCGCTGGTCCGGCGCGGGCCCTACCGTTGGATGCGCCATCCGAACTACGCCGTCGTCGCCGCCGAGCTCGCGGTGCTGCCGGCCGCTTTCGGCGCCTGGTGGATCGCCGTCCTCTTCTCGCTTCTGAACCTTGCCGTGATCCGGCATCGCATCCGGGTGGAGGAGGAGGTGCTGGCGCCCCGGCTTCAGTCCAGCCGGGCGGCCAGTTCCGGCGCGGCGGTCGCCGGCCAGATGGAAAGCTCGCGATTGCGATAGCGCTGGCGATGGAGCGGCGGTGCCGCGACGGCCTCGGCCGCGCCCCGCCGGTGCGGCACGACCAGCAGCCCGTCGGGATTGGCTTCCGCCCAGCCGGGCAAGGTCTTCGCATCGAGGGAGACCACCGGCCGGCGCAGCCGGGCGAGCCAGCTCACCTCGCCCTCGTAGCGCCCGACGAAGGCGACCGGCACGCCCCCGGACAGGAGGGTGGCCGCGGGCCGGAGATCGTAGCGCGGCAGCAGGAAGATGCGGCCCGCCGCCAGCACCAGGACGAGAACGGCCAGAGTTCCCAGCGCCGCGCGGGATGGCATGGCCGAAGGGCCCGTGCGTCGCGCCAGTAGCAGCATCAGGGTGGGCAGAAGCGGTACGAGATAGTGCGTCTGCTTGCCGCTGATGAGCGAGAGGATGACGAAGCCCGCGCCCGCCGCCGTGAGGCAGAGCCGCTCTCCAGCATCCGGGCGTGTCCATCGGATCGTCCATGCCGGCCACACGATCCAGGGCAAGCAGAGCACGGGCAGGACCGGCAGGTACCACCAGACCGGGCGCCGGTGGGCGAACGCTTCGATGATGCGCCCCGCGGTCTGTCCCCACAGGATGGCGCCGGCATACTCCTCTCCGCCGGCCCATGCCGCGGGCAGCGCCCAGGCGAGGCAGAGTGCGAGCGCCGCCGTGATCGCGGCCAGGAGGCCGATGTACCATCCGAGCCGGACTTGCGGCCCCGCCCAGATCGGCGCCAGCAGGGCGGCGGGCGCGAGGTAGACGAGGATCACCGGCCCCTTGCCGAGCCCCCCGAGGGTCAGTGCGAGCGCATAGAGGGCGAAGCCCGCGAGCCGCCGCCTCTCGCGCGCCAGCGCCAGGCCGTTGAGGCCGAGCAGGACGAAGCAGGCCAGCATCACGTCGAACAGGAGCACCGTGCCGAAGACGGCGAAGCCGGCGGAACCGAGGATCAGCCAGCGGGCCTTCGCTTCGATGCCCCCTCCTCCCGGAGCCGCATCGTCCCCCCACAATCGCCGCGCCAGCGCCCCGCCGAGGGCGAGCACGCCGCACCCGAACAGGGCCGGCAGCATCCGCGGCCACCAATCCACCGGCCCGAACACCAGCCAGCCGGCCCGAATGAGCCAGAACAGCAGCGGCGGCTTGTGCGCGTAGGGACGGCCTTCCAGAAGCGGCACCAGCCAGGCGTCGTTCAGGTGCATGCTCCAGGCGACCGAGAGATAGCGCGTCTCGTCATCCGGCACCGGCGGGCGCAGCGCGAGCGACAGCAGCGCGAGCGCGAGCAGTGCCGCGTAGGGGCCCCACCGGTCAGTGCGCATCGGTGCTCTCGGTGGGCCGCGCGGGCAGCCCGCGGCGCTTGAGCCAGAGCATGCCCGCCAGATCGAACAGCCCCGCTCCCAGCCGGTCGAAGAGGCCGTAATGCGTCCGGCCGGTGCGCCGGGGGCGGTGGCCGATGGCGACGAAACCGACCGGCAAGCCGGCGCGCAGGAACAGGGCGGGCAGGAATCGATGCATGTGGTCGAAGGCCGGCAGCGAAAGGTAGGCCTCGCGCTGGAACAACTTCAGGCCCGCGCCGGTATCGACGGCCCCGTCGCCGAGAACGCGCCGCCGGACGGCATTGGCGATGCGCGAGCCGAGGCGCTTCGTCCAGGGATCGATCCGGCGGCCGCGCAGGCCCGCAACCAGCCCGCCGCCCTGCAGCGTCCAGGCTTCCAGCAGCCGCGGGAGGTCGGCGGGGTCGTTCTGGCCGTCCCCGTCCAGGCTCGCGACCAGACCAGCCCGCGCCGCGCGGATACCGGTGAGCAGCGCCGCCGACTGTCCGCACCGTCGCGGATGCCGCAGCCCCCGCAGCCGCGGTTCGGCCGCGGCGGCCGCGCACAGCCAGGCCCAGCTGGCATCCGATGAGCCGTCATCGACGATGACGATCTCGAAGGGCATCACCGGCTGCAGGACGGCGATGATCTCGGCCACCAGCCCCGGCAGCGCCGCCGCCTCGTCATGGGCGGGTATCACGATGGAAAGCTGCGGCGAATCAGTCATGCGGTCGCGATCCTATTGCGATCGGCCCTCCGGCGTGGAAGGAAAGGAGCCGCAAGAGTCCGGGAGGAACTACATGCGTCTGAAGGGCAAGACAGCGATCGTGACCGGGGGCGGCTCCGGCTTCGGGGAGGGCATCGCCCGCCGCTTCGCCGAGGAGGGCGCCCATGTGGTGATCGCCGACATCAACAAGAAGGGCGCCAAGCGCGTCGCCGAGGCGATCGGCAAGGCCAAGGGCAAGGCGGCGGCAATCGAATGCGACGTCACTTCCGCCGCCGACTGGAAGAAGCTGGTCAAGGCGACGCTGAAGGATTTCGGCCGTATCGACATCCTGGTCAACAATGCCGGTATGCCGCAGCGCAACTCGCCGATGCTCGACACCGACGAGAAGACCTTCGACCGGATCTATGCCGTCAACGTCAAGTCGATCTACCTCTCGGCCCAGGCGGTCGTGCCGGTCATGCGCAAGCAGGGCGGCGGCTCGATCGTCAACATCGCCTCCACCGCCGGCGTGCGTCCCCGGCCCGGCCTCGTCTGGTACAACGGGTCCAAGGGCGCCGTCATCACCATCACCAAGACCATGGCCGTCGAACTCGCGCCCGAGAAGATCCGGGTCAATGCGCTGAATCCGGTGGCGGGGGACACCCCGATGCTGGCCGAGTTCATGGGCGGCAAGGACACCCCGGAGATGCGTGCCAAGTTCATCGCCTCGGTTCCGCTCGGCCGGCTGTCGACCCCCCGCGACCTCGGCAACGCCGCGCTCTACCTCGCCTCCGACGAAGCCGATTTCATCACCGGCGTCTGCATGGAGGTGGACGGCGGGCGCTGCGTGTGAGCGCGGGGCAGTTCCCGCGCTTCGCGCCGATCGGGCGCCTGCGGACGCCCTTCGCCACGCTCGCAGACTGTCCCCGCAATACCCGCGCTCTCGATCCGGCTCCGCTCTGCCGGATCGAGATGGCGGCGGAGTTCGTGCCCGGCCTGAGCAGCCTGGAGGGGTTTTCCCACCTGATCCTGCTTTACTGGCTCGACCGCGCCGGGGCGGCGGATCTCGTCTTCACCCCGCCCTTCGATCCCGAGCCGCGGGGCATTTTCGCCACCCGCAGCCCGCGCCGGCCGAATCCCATCGGCCTCGCCGTGACCGCCTTCGAGGGGTTCGAGGGACCGGCGACGCTGCTCGTCCGCAACCTCGACTGTATCGACGGCACGCCCCTCCTCGACATCAAGCCCTATCTGCGGACGACCGACGCGGTCCCCGATGCCGCCATGGGCTGGCTTGAACCGAAAGGTCGTGCCAAGAGAGGGGCATGAGTGCTCCCCTTCTTTCACTGCAGGACATCCATCTGCGCTTCGGCGCCACACCGCTGCTGGACGGCGCCGCGCTCGCCGTCGGCGCGGGCGAGAAGGTCTGCCTGGTCGGCCGCAACGGATCCGGCAAGTCGACATTGCTGAAGGTCGCCGCCGGCATGATCGAGCCGGACCGGGGCGAACGCATCCTCCAGCAGGGCACGACCATCCGCTACCTGGCCCAAGAGCCCGATCTCGCCGGGTTCGGCACGGTCCTCGGCTATGTCGAGGCCGGGCTGGCGCCGGGGGATGATCCGCACCGCGCCCGTACGCTGATCGAGGCGCTCGGCCTCTCCCCCGAGGCCGCGCCTTCGCACCTGTCGGGGGGCGAGACGCGCCGCGCGGCGCTCGCCCGCGCGCTGGCGCCGGAACCCGATATCCTCCTCCTGGACGAACCCACCAACCATCTCGACCTGCCCGCGATCGAATGGCTGGAGACTGAGCTCAGGAGCATGCGCTCGGCCCTGGTGCTGATCAGCCACGACCGCCGCTTCCTGCAGAACCTGTCCGACGCCACGGTCTGGCTCGACCGCGGCCGGACCCGGCGATTGGACAAGGGATTCGGCGACTTCGAAGCCTGGCGAGACGATATCCTGGAGCGCGAGGAAGCCGAACAGCACAAGCTCGACCGCCGCATCGCCGCCGAGACCCAATGGTCGCGCCAGGGGATTTCGGCCCGCCGCAAGCGCAACCAGGGCCGGCTTCGGGCTCTCGGCGAACTGCGCAAGACCCGGCGCGAACAGCGCCGCGTGGCCGGCGACGCGAAGATGGTGGCGAGCGAGGCCGAACTGTCCGGCAGGCTCGTGATCGAGGCGAAGAGCGTCTCCAAGGCTTTCGCGGGACGCGCCATCGTGCGCGACCTGTCGCTGCGGGTGCAACGCGGCGACAGGCTCGGCATTGTCGGACCGAACGGGGCCGGAAAGACGACCCTCATCCGCCTGCTGACCGGACTGCTCGAGCCCGATTCCGGCTCGGTGCGCCTTGGTGCAAATGTCGAGGGGGTTACGCTGGATCAGAAGCGCGAGGCGCTCGATCCGTCCACGACGCTCGCCGACGCGCTGACCCATGGTCACGGCGAACGCGTCGTGATCGCCGGTGTGGCGCGCCACGTGGTGGGCTACATGAAGGACTTCCTGTTCCAGCCCGAACAGGCCCGCACGCCAGTGGGCGTACTGTCGGGGGGCGAGCGCGGGCGGGTGATGCTGGCGCGGGCGCTGGCGAAACCCGCCAACCTCCTGATCCTGGACGAACCGACCAACGATCTCGACCTGGAAACCCTCGACCTTCTTCAGGAACTTCTCGCCGACCACCCGGGCACCGTGCTCCTCGTCAGCCATGACCGCGACTTCCTCGACCGCGTCGTGACCAGCACGCTCGCCTTCGAGGGTGACGGCCGCTGGGTCGAATATGCCGGCGGCTATTCCGACATGGTGGCGCAGCGCGGGAGGGGCGTCGAAGCGCCGGCGCAGGTCCGGGTCCAGAAGCCGAAAGCGGTCGACTCCCGGCCCCTTCCATCGCCCAGAAAGCGGCTGGGTTTCAAGGAGAGCCATGCCCTGAAGACTCTTCCCGGCCGCATGGAGGCACTGCAGAGGGAGATCGCGAGCCTTCAGAAGACGCTCGACGACCCGAAGCTCTACAGCCGCGACCCGGCGCTGTTCGGCAGGACCGCCGCGGCGCTGGAGGAGAAGCGGGGCGCGCTCGCCGCCGCGGAGGACGAGTGGCTGGCGCTCGAGCTGCTGCGCGAGGAACTGGAAGCCTGACCCGCGCGGCGCTTGCGCTCGTTTCGCTTTCAAGGATACCGTTGAAGCAGAGCGCATGAAGCGCCAGTCCTAACGGGGAAGGCGGGAAACATGAAAATGGCCGGTATTGTCGCCGTAGCGGCGGCTGCGTTTCTTTCCATCGGCGCGGCGCAAGCGCAGGTCGACAAGAAGCAATTCAACGTGGTCGGCACCTGGGGCTTCCTGACCAACTGGCAGCAGCTCGAGGAACCGTTCTGGAAGAGCGACCTGCCCAAGGCTTCGGGCGGCAATCTCACTGGAAACGCCAAGTCGCTGACCGAGGTGAACCTGAAGGGAACGGAAATCCTCCGGCTTCTGAAGCAGGGGGTCTTCGACGTCGCGGCGGCGCTGCCGATCTATGTCGACGACGGTGGCGCCATCATCGAGGCGGTCGACATCTCGGGCGTCGCCAGGGACTTCGCCATGGCGCGCAAGATCTCCGACGCTTGGCTGCCCGAGATGCAGGAGGTCATGAAGGCGCGTTACGGCAGCATGATCCTGGCCCATTTCCCCTTTCCCCAGCAGGTCTTCTATTGCCGCGGCGAGATCAAGAGCATCGCCGATCTGAAGGGCAAGAAGGTGCGCGTGCAGGGCACCTCGCAGGGTGACTTCACCGAGGCGGTCGGCGCCGCTTCGGTCACCATCCCGTTCGGAGAGGTCGTGCCCGCGATGCAGAAGGGCGTCGTGGATTGCGGCATCACAGGCACAATGCCGGGCTACAAGGCGAAGTGGCACGAGGTGGTGAACACCATGTTCGTGCTGCCGGTTGGCTACACGATCGGTTTCTGGGCCGTGAACCTGAACAGCTGGAACAAGCTGTCGAAGCCGACCCAGGAGCTGATGACGAAGGAGTTCAAGGCTCTCGAGGACAAGTCCTGGAAGACGATCGAGGCGGAGTCGGACGAGGGCATCGCCTGCAACACCGGCATCGGCGGTTCCTGCTCGGCCGGCCAGGCGGCGAAGCTCACCCTCGTCAAACCCTCGGACGCGGACATCGCCGCACGCGAGAAGGCCTTGAACGAGGTGGTTCTGGCGCGCTGGGCCAAGCGTTGCGGCGAAGCTTGCGCCGCCAAGTGGAACGAACTGGTGGGCAAGCCCTACGGCCTGACAGCCAAGCCCTGACTCCGGCGGACGAAAGGGCGGGCGGCCGGCCGGCCGGGCGATGGAACGTATCTGGACGACGACGGCCGCGTTCGCGCGCATGGCCGCCTGGGCCGGCGGCGGTCTCCTCATCGCCGCTGCGGTCATCGTGACCGCCGAGGTGATGTCGCGAAAGGGGATCGGGGTGATCTTCTCCGGATCGGATGAGATCGCCTCGTATCTCTTTGCCGTCGGCACCAGTTGGTCGATGGCGCATGTCCTCGCCACCCGCGGGCATGTTCGCATCGACGCGCTGTGGCTGCGGCTGTCGCCCCCGCTGAGGGCGGTCTGCGATGTGGCCTCCCTCCTCGTTCTCGGTCTCTTCGTCGCCGTGCTCGTGGAACGAGGCTATGCCCTGATGGCCGACAGTATCGAGATCGGCGCGCGGTCCAATACCCCGCTGCAGGTCCGGCTGGCGATCCCCCAGGTGGCATGGTTCGCCGGCCTGCTTCTCTTCCTGGTCACCCTGGTCCTCGCGCTGGCGCGCACCTTGCGCGCGCTCCTGGCCGGCGACTTCAAGGCCGCCGCCTCGATCGCAGGCGCACCGACGCAGGAAGAGGAGATCGGCGCGGAGATCGAAGGTCTCGGCCTGAACCGCGGCAAGAAGCCCTGACCCATGCTCGCCACCGCTTTGCTCCTTCTCCTTCTTCTGCTCGCGCTCAGCGTGCCCGTCGCGGCGACGATGGGCGTCCTCGGCCTGGCGCTGGAGCAGATGTTCTCCGCCATGCCGCTTCGTCTCGCCATGGGCGAGATCATCTGGAGCGCCAGCACCGAGTACATCCTGATCGCCATCCCGCTCTTCGTCATGCTGGGCGAAATCCTGCTGCGGTCGGGTATCGCCTCGCGGGTCTATGCCGCCATCGCCCAGTGGCTCTCCTGGCTCCCGGGCGGGCTGATGCATGCCAATATCGGCGCCTCGGCGATGTTCGCCGCGACCTCCGGCTCATCGGTCGCGACGGCCGCCACGATCGGGACCGTCGCGCTGCCCGAGATCAGGAACCGAGGCTACAACGAGCCGCTCTTCCTCGGCACGCTGGCGGCGGGCGGCACCCTTGGCATCCTGATACCGCCGTCGATCAATTTCATCCTCTACGGGCTTCTGACCAACACTTCCGTGCCGCGCCTCTATCTGGCGGGCATGATTCCGGGCCTCCTGCTTGCCCTGCTCTTCATGGCGCTTGTCCTGCTGGCCTGTCTCGCCGATCCGGCGCGCGGCGGCAGTCCGATCGCGACCAGCTGGCGCAAGCGGATCAGCACGCTCCCTGACCTGGTGCCGCCGTTCTTGATCTTCGCGGTTGTGGTCGGTTCGATCTATGCCGGCTTCGCCACGCCTACGGAAGCGGCATCGCTCGGGGTCGTGGCCGCCCTTCTGCTCGCGGCCTGGGAACGCCGGCTCAACCTCGCCATGCTCCGCGCCGTCGCCGAAGGCACGATGCGAACGACCGGGATGATCATGCTGATCATCCTGGCCGCACAGTTTCTCAACTTCGTCCTCGCCGCCATCGGCCTCACCGACGGTGTCGCCGACCTGGTCGACCGGATGGGCCTGGGCGCGGTCGGCACCCTGCTCGTCATCGTCGTCCTCTATCTGATACTAGGCTGCTTCATGGAGACGATCTCCATGATGATCCTCACAACGCCGTTCATCGCCCCGATCGTCTTCAAGCTCGGCTGGGATCCGGTCTGGTGGGGGATCGTGCTCACCATCCTGATCGAGGTGGCGCTGATCACCCCGCCCGTGGGCCTCAACCTCTATGTCGTACAGGGACTGCGTGAACGGGGCACGATCGCGGAAGTGATCCGAGGCGCGCTGCCCTTCGTGCTCGCCATGCTGGCGCTGATCGGCCTGTTGATGGCGGTGCCGGGACTCGCCCTGTGGCTGCCGACGGCAGTGATGGGCTAGATCAGATGAAGCTGCGGACCAGGTTGAGGAAACCGTCCAGCTTGTCGTGATGCACCCAGTGGCCGGCGCCCTCGAAGCTCTCGACCCGCGCGGTCTTGAAGTTCGCGAGGCGCCCGTCCTCCGCCGGGTTCGAGGCCCAGCTCTCCTTGCCGTAGACGAGAAGCGCCGGGCAGACGATGCGCGACCACAGGCTCTCGATCTCGGCCACCGTCATGTCATAGGGCGGAAAGGCGCGGACGTAGTTGTCGAATTTCCAGCTGTAGGTGCCGTCCTCGTTCTGGTTGACGCCATGCACGGTGAGGTGGCGCGCCTGTTCCGGGGTCAGGTGCTTGTTCTCGTCCTGCATCCGCTTGAACGCCTCCTCGATCGAGGCGTAGCGCCGCGGCAGCCGCCCCGACAGGGCGCGCTGCTCGTCGATCCAGTTCCGCATCCGCTCGTCGATCGTCTTGCTCGCCCGCGCCGCCAGCATCTTCGGACTGGGCCCCAGCCCCTCGATCGCCACGATCTTGCGCACGTTCTCCGGATAGATGCCGGTGTAGCGCAGCGAAATGTTGCCGCCGAGCGAATGGGCGACGATGGTCACGGGCGCCAGACGCTGCTGGTGGATGAGCTGCGCCAGGTCATAGACGTAGCCCGCCATGGTGTAGTTCCCGTCTGGGGACCACTGGCTGTCGCCGTGCCCGCGCAGGTCGGGACAGATCACATGCCAGTCCTTCCTCAGCGCCGCCGCCACCCAGTCCCAGTTGCGGCAATGGTCGCGCCCGCCATGCACCAGCAGAAGCGGCGAGGCGGTCGGGTTGCCCCAATCCACGTAGTGCAGGCGCAGCCGCTGGGAGAAGAAGGTGTGGGAGGTGGGTCCGGGCGTGTCGTCTGTCATGATCCCCCGTCTCTACTCCAAACGGCGGGGGGGTGGAAAGACACGCTATTCTGGGGCCATGCGCGCCATCGTCCTCCTGATGCTGCTGATCGCCGCCCCGGCCGCCGCGGACGAACTGTTCGGCGGGCCGGCCTGCATCCGCGACGGGCAGACGCTGTTCGTCGGGGTACGGATCGAGCAGGGCCAGTGTCGCGGCGGCATCAAGGTCAGGCTCTACGGCATCGACGCGCCCGACCCCGAGCAGCGCTGCGCGACCCCGTCCGGCGCCCCCTACTCATGCGGGCTCGCGGCGCTCAACGCCTTGGAGGATTTGACCTTTCGGATGACGGTCCTGTGCCGTCCCCGGGCCGGGACGGAGCCCGACCGCAGCCTGCCCTCGATCTGCTGGGCGGGAGAACGGGAGCTGAACGGGGAGATGGTGGCGCGGGGCTGGGCGCTGGCCCATCCGCTCGAGGGCGAGGAGTATCGGGGCGAGGAAGAGGCGGCCCGGTCGGCCGGGCGCGGGCTCTGGGCCGGCCGGTTCGACCCGCCCGGAGCATGGCGGCAGGAGCGGCGGCGATGAGCGGATCGGCCGGCCTTCGCCCGGCCTTCACCATGACCACGACCCGGAAAAGATTAACGAATCTGGGTAGAATGTGATCATCCGCCGCTTTGCCGGAAGGAGCCCGTGCGCTATTGGTCCGGGGGCCGGCGGTGGCGGCGCGTGACGAGGGTGGGATGTCGAACGGATCGGGATGGCCGCTGGCCGTGATGGCGGCGGCGCTGGCATGGTCGGCGGGGGCTGCGGCGCAGACGATAGTCGAGGGCGCGGATGCCCCGGCCGAAGCCGAGCGGCGGACGATCGAGGCGGTCCGCCAGGGCAGCGAGGCCGCGCGCGAGACGCCGCAGGCCTATCGCCGGGTCTCCTACGAGGAGGTCCTCGCCCGGCCCGACGACATCGACCTCAACTACAACTTCGCCCAGACCCAGATCGCCGACGGCGATCTCAAGGGTGCCAGCGCGACGCTGGAGCGCATCCTGCTGCAGCGGCCGGACCTCCAGCGCGTGCGCCTGCTCTACGCCGTCGTGCTGATCCGCCTGGACAACGCCGAGGAGGCGGAGCGCGAATTGCGCGCGCTGCGCGGCGAGCCGATGCCCGACAGCCTGCGGGCGGAGATCGACGCCGCGCTCGCCGGCATCGAGCGCAAGAAGCGCACGACCCGCTACAGCGCCAGCCTGACCCTCGGCGGGCAGATCAACACCAACCGCGACGCGGCACCCAATTCCAACCAGCGCGTCGCCGGCGGCGTCACCTTCGTCGCCCCGGACGGCACCACCGATTCGGCGATTCTCGCCATCGCGACGGTCGAGATGCGCCACGACCTCGGCGCCCAGGCCGGACACGAGTATTTCCTGCGCGCCGGCAGCTTCCTGTCGGAGCAGTCGCGGGTCGATTCGCTCGACCTGCAGGCCTTCAACGTCGAGACCGGCTTCACCTACAAGACGGACTTCGCCGACTTCACGCCCTCGGTCGGTTTCGGCCATTACATGCTGCAGGGCGAGCGCTATCTCGACACCTTCGGGCTTAAGCTCGATGCCCGCCGCCGGCTGAACGCGGAATGGACGGTCTATCTCTCGGGCGAGTTCCAGCACCAGGACTACGACCGGGTGACCAAGCGGGCCGACGGGTTCTCCATCGCGCCGCTGGCGCACGAGCGCACCGGCGAGAAGATCGAGGCGGAAGGCGGCGCGATCTGGCGCATCGATCCGCGCAATATCCTGCGCGGCAGCCTGACGCTGTCGGGCAAGAACGCGAAGGAGGACTTCCACTCCTACACCTACGGCCGGGCCGAACTGTCGCATATCCGGCTGCTCGGCCGCGGCATGTTCCTGATCACGACCGCCTCGGCCGGCCTGCAGGACTACGACCAGCCGGACCAGCGCATCTCGCCCAAGACGCGCAAGGACAACATCTATACCGCGCGCGCCGCCTTCGGCGTTCCGCTGATCACCTGGATGCCGCAGACCGAGGGCACTCCCTTCGGCGACATGGTGCTGAGCCTGACGGCGCAGCTGACCCACCAGGATTCCAACATCACCAACTACACCTATACCGACGTGTCCGGCCAGGTTCTGGTCACCAAACGCTGGGAGTTCTGAGCATGGCCCACGTGAAAGCAGCCCTGCTGACCGGCCTCTCGCTGGTCGTCCTCGGCGCCGCGGCGGCGCAGGCGGCAGAGAAGGCCGGCGTGTCCGCCGCGGTCCGCGGCGAGGTGACGCGCGTCGCCAGCACCGCCGGCCAGCCGACCGGCACCGCCTTCAAGGGCGGCGATGCGGTCTTCATGGGCGACGGCATCGAATCGAAGCCGGATGCCGGCATGCAGGTCATGCTGATGGACCAGACCACCTTCACCATCGGTCCCGACAGCCGCCTGACCATCGACGAGTTCGTCTACGACCCGGGCGCGGGCGCCGGCAAGGTGGGCGCGAGCATCCTGAAGGGCGGCTTCCGCTTCGTGTCCGGAAAGGTCGCGGCCAACAAGCCCGCCGACATGACGGTGAAGACCCCCTCGGCCACGATCGGCATCCGCGGCACCGCGGTGCTGGGCTTTGTCGGGCCGACCGAGACCATCGTCGCCCTGGCCGGTCCGGGCCGCAACAACGACACCGGCGACAAGATGGCGGGCGCCGACATCGTCACGTCCGACGGCACGGCCCAGCTGCGCCGCCCCGGCTTCGCCGCCCGCATCGTCAGCGGCATGTCGCCGGAGATCGTCCGCCTGACGCCCGACCTGCTGGCGCGCTTGGAAGGCGCGCTCAACCCGGGCGGCAGCGGCACGAGGCCGGGCGGCGGTCCCGGAGCCGGCGGCGGCGCACCGGCGCAGGGCGGCGGGACGAGCGCCCCCTCGGGCGGGCCGCCTTCCGCCTCGGCTCCGCCCGGCAGCATGCGCAACACCGGCGACAGCGCCCTGGTGCAGACCCTGGTCTCGGTCGCCGAGCTGCACGGCGTCTCCGGCCTGACCGCCAGTTCCGGCTCCGACGCGGCGACCACGACCGGCGGGTCGACCACCTTCTCCGGTGCCGGCAGCCAGGATGCGGGCCAGGGCCCGACGGCGCCGTCGGACATTTCCCAGGGTTCGGGGCAGTTCGAGTTCGAGGACTACACCACCGTCGCCCAGTTGATCGCGGCACCGCCCGGGGTCGGCAGCTTCGTCCAGAACGGCAACCAGATCTTCGATTCGCTCGGCGGCACCGGCTCCTACGATTTCAGCCTGTCGGTCAATTTCGGTTCGATGAACTACTCGGCGACCTATTCCAACATCAACAACGCGAATACCGGGGTGAGCGGCGCCACCGTCACCATGGACCAGATGTCGGCGCCGTATCTGGATCCGCTCGCCTTCACCCAGCAGGTGGGGTCCTGCGGTTCGGCCACCTGCACCACGGGCTTTTTCCTGCGCAACAACGGTACGACCGACATCGCCAAGTTCGCCGACCACTACATCGTCATCGACAACGGCTCGGTCACCGCGGTCGGTTCGGGCACGGCGACGCGCCCCTGACGGCGCGCGGCTGACGGCGCGCCGGCGGCGACACGAACCGGGCGGAACGGTGCGCGGGGCCGGCGCGTTGTTGCCGACCCCCATCGACGCGAGACCCCAGCCGTGAAGCGCCTGACCGTCCGCCACGCCACCACCTATGCCTATGCCCGGCCGGTCGAGTTCGGGGAACATCGGCTGATGCTGCGCCCCAGGGACAGCCATGACCTGCGCCTGGTGAAGGCGACCTTGACCCTGTCCCCGCCGGCGGAGGTGCGCTGGGTGCACGACGTGTTCGGCAACTCCATCGCCATCCTGCGCTTCCGCGAACCCGCCCCCGAGCTCCTGATCGAGAGCGCGCTGGAACTGGAGCGTTACGCCCTCGACCGGCCGGTCTTCGAGCTCGACCCCGCCGCCGCCAACTATCCTTTCATCTACAGCGCCGACGACCGGGCCGATCTCGGCCGCCTCCTGGAACTGCACCACCCCGATCCGAAAGGCCAGCTCGCCGACTGGGCGCGAGGCTTCGTGCGCGGCGATCGCACCGACACGCTGGCGCTGCTGGCCGACATCAATCTCGGGATCAGGAACGCCTTCACCTATGCCGCGCGCGAGGCGGAAGGAACCCAGACGCCGCTGGAGACGATCGAGCGCGGATCGGGCACCTGCCGGGACTTCGCCGCCCTGATGATCGAGGCGCTGCGCGCGCTGGGCTTCGCGGCCCGCTTCGTCTCCGGCTATCTCTACGACCCGGCGCTGGATGCGGGCGCCGAGGGCGGGCCGGCGGTGCAGGGGTCGGGTGCGACACATGCCTGGCTCGACGTCTACCTGCCCGGCGCCGGCTGGGTCGAATACGATCCCACCAACGGCCTGATCGGATCGGCCAACCTGCTTCGCGTGGCGGTCGCGCGCGATGCCGCCCAGGCGGTGCCCATCACTGGCAGCTTCACCGGCGACGCGGGGGCCTACCGGGGCATGAGCGTGACGGTCGAGGTGAGCAGCGCGCCGCAGCCCCCGTCTTCGCGTCCCCGCCGCCGCGCCGGCGCGAAAGCGCCGCCCGTCACGGCGGACTGACGCCGGCCGTCAGGCGCGGAACCAGATCCCGACCAGCACCATGTCCACCGTGCGGCCATCCGCGGCCAGCGGCAGGAGCAGGCTGTCGTAGAAGCGGGAGCGGCCGTCCAGCACCGTGTTCCAGCTGTTGGAGGCGGGCCGGCCGGTGCTGGCGATGCCGCCATAGACCTCGAGCGCCCGTGCCCGGAATCCCGGGTCCGGATGCTCGTGCACCCAGGTACCGGTCAGTCCGTAAAGGCGGAACGCCGCCTCCAGATTGCTGCCGTTCAGCCGGTAGCGGAACCGCAGGGGGTCGCGCAGCACGTCGACGAGGACGAGATTGCCCAGGATGAAGCCGAGGTCGAGCGGATCGATGTCGCGCCGTCCCGGCAGCAGCCCGCCGCGGCAGCGCGCTTCCCAGTAATCGTACAGTCGATGCAGGGGCGGGCTCGTGATCCGGCCGAGGATCTCGGCGCGCAGAGCCGCGCGGTCAGGCGATGGCATCGGCGAGGCCATCCCGCCGGCCATCGGATGTGAGGGGCTTGTCATCGATATGTGCCGTTCGCGGCATGACGTCCGGGACCTCCAGAATCGAGAGAGCCTGCCCGGTATTGTATAAAATTGTGCTTATGGCGGCGGGCTCCGGCCGATCCATCGACGCAGCCGGCGGGTCAGGCGCGGCGATCCTGCGGCCCGCGCCTTGACTGCCGCCTGGCTCCGCCGGGGCGCAGCCGGCCGAGAAAATACCAGCCGCCCCCGCGCTTCCACAGGACCGCCAGCACCAGGGCGGCCAGGGCCAAGCCGGCGTACGGCCACAGCGTGGCCCCCTCCTCGCGCGGCGGCGCGGGGGCGGCCTGGGTTCCCGCGCCGGCCACACCCGCGCTCGGGGGCGCCGATGCGGACGCGATCCGCGGCTGACTGTCCGGCGACGACATGACGTGGGATCCCTCCTCCCGGCCGGCGGCCAAGTTAGGCCGGCCCGCCGGTCATGGCGAGTCCCGCCCGGCGGGCCTGAAAAAAAGCGCCGCGCCCGGGGAACCGTCCGGTCGGATCGCCGTTGGATGGCAGGTTCACGGATGCGCCCCTGCCCGGACGGGTGGGGGTGGCGATGCCGGCGCCCGGGTCGGCCCGTGCGCCGACGGCGTAGCGGTTTCCCCCGGCTTCCGCGGCCCGGCTTCCGCGGATGGTCCCGAGTCAGAGGCGTGGCACATGGTCAAAGCGGCGTGCGTGATGGGAATGGCGGCGGGTGCCTGCCTGGGCGTGGCGACCGCGATGATGCTGCTGATGGCGGGGCCGGAGCGCATTCTCTATGCCATCATCCTGGGCGGTGCGGCGCTGCAGTTCCTGGTCTGGACGCTGCTCCGCACCGTGGTCAGCGGGCCCGACCGGCCGGCGGAACATCCGGTTTCGATCGGCAGGGGCGGGCGGGCCCGGGCCTCCAGGCAGGCGATCTGAGCCGGCGCCACGCGACCGCTAAACTTCCGGATGAAGAGACCCCGGCCCCGCCGATGCGGGCCGCCGCACCTGCGCACGCGGCTTCAATGGGTGGCATCCGGTGGCTCCGGCCTCCGCGTTCGCCCGCCGATGGTCAGCGCGGCGGCGCTGTCCACCAGCGCGTCGTATTCCGCCGCCAAGGCGAGCCATTGCTCGCGCACGCCGCGGTCGACGGCGGAGCCGGCGAGCCGCCGGCATTTCTCCGCCTCGCGGCGATAGCGTTCGATGCTGACGGATAGAGGCATGGGCTGGCTCTCGATCGCTGAAACTGCAAGTCCCCCAGACTAGGCCGCTCCTGCGCCGGCCGATGCGTCCTATGCCGCAATCCGTACCTACGCGCCTCGGCCCTCTCCAGCCGCGAACGCATCAGCCGCCGATGTGTTGCATGCGAAATGCGCGGAACGATCGCAGGGGGGTCACGTTGGTCCACTGGGTCCATGGACGGTCGGACATCCGAACCGACCGGACCTATGAACCAGCCACGAACCAAGGAGGATACCATGACGCGCACCCTGACCGCGCTCGGCACCGCTCTTCTTCTCGCAGGCGCGAGCGCGGCCTATGCCCAGACCGGCACGGGCACCGCGACCAGCCCCTCCGGCAACCCGCCGGCCAGCGTCAACAAGGGCGCGGAAAGCACCACGGGCGGCATGCAGGGCACGAGCGGCACACAAAGCCGCGACGGCACGCAGAAGCATCAGGGCGCCCAGGCCGGCGGTGCGGTGAAGAACCCGCCCGGTGCCGAGAGCACGACCTCGAACGTCACTGGCGGCACCGCCTTCGACCGCAGCGCTGTCGGTCAGACCGTCTACGATCGCGACGGCGAGGCGATCGGCAAGGTGAAGTCGGTCGACGGCAACCGCATCACCGTCTCGGTCGGCAGCTATCTGGGCGTCGGCAGCCGCGACATCTCGCTCGGCCGCTCCCAGATGGACACCAAGACCAGCACCAACAACAAGCTGGTCACCACCCTGAACAAGCAGGAACTGGCCGCGCAGCCGGAAGCCGGGAAGACCGGCGCCAGCATTAACACCGGCAGTTCGACGGGCGGCAACCGCTCGGACGCCACCGGGTCGAGCAAGCCGATGCAGCGCGATGGCACGTCGAGCACCACGACGTCGCCGAAGCAGTAGAAATCCGCACCTCACGCGAAGGAAGGCCGCCCCCGTGGCGGCCTTCTGCGCTTCTGGCCTACGTTATCGGCGGATAGCGTTCGAAGGCGGGGAGCGCGTGCGCATCCTCCATCCAGCCGATCCGTTCCGCCACCTGGATATGCGCGCGCGGCGGCAGCCGCTCCGGCTCGTCCATCGTGGCGGATTGGATGTCGATGATGCCGGGCAGGATGGCCTCGTTCGCGTAGAAGACGCCGGTGCCGCAATCGGCGCAGAAATGTCGCCGGCCGTGGGCGGAGGAGGCGTAGACCTTCGGCTCCCCCTTCGTCAGCTTCACCGCGGCGGCCGGAAACATGGCCCAGCCGACCAAGGGCGCCCCCGCGTGCCGGCGGCAATCGCTGCAATGGCACAGCGCATGGGTCAGGGGCTCCCCCTCGACCGCGTAACGGATCGCCCCGCAGTGGCAGCCGCCCGTGACCATGCTCCGCTCTCCCCGTGACTGCGCGATCCGAACCGCGAAAGATTGGCGCGCCCTGCTGGATTCGAACCAGCGACCCCGCGCTTAGAAGGCGCCCGTTTTTCTTCCACGTGCGATAACGCTGGTACACGGCCCGCTCCCCTCTCCGCCAAATTCCCTTGATATTACGCCATTTTCTTTCAACGTGGTTCCACACGAGGCCACGGGCGTTGACGCGCAATTTGTGGCCCCGAGTGTGGCCCCAGCGGAGCGCGCGACATGGCGACCAAGATCAAGATGACCGACAAGCAGGTATTGAACGAAGCGGCGGCACCGGAGGGGCAGCGGGTGACCCTGCATGACACCCTGTCGCCCGTGCAGCTTCGCGTGACCGACAAGGGCGCCAAGTCCTGGCTGGTGAATGGGCGGATCAAGGGCGGGGAGGCGATCCGGGTCACGCTCGGCACCTATCCCAAGATGAGCCTGGAGAAGGCGCGAGAAGCCGCACGCAAAGCGGCCGAACTGATGGAGCAAGGGCGCGATCCTCGCTCTGTGATGAAGCAGGAACAGGCCGAGCAGCGCCAGAAGGACGCCGACCTGTTCGAGGTGATCGCGGAGAGCTTCATCGAAAAGCATCTGGTGAAGAACCGGACGGGCGAGCGCGACGCCGGCTTGGTGCGCCGAGACTTGATCCCGGCATGGAAGGGCCGGCCGATCACTGACATCCGCCGCCGGGACGTGGCCGACCTGATCGACAAGCTGTCGACGCAGAAGACGACGAAGCGGAAGGGGCGCGGCGGGCGGGTGGTCGGCGGCAAGATCGCCGCGAACCGCCGGATGAGCCTCGTTCGCAAGCTATTCAACTGGTGTCTCTCCCGCGGCATCGTGGAAGCCAACCCGGCCGCGCGCATGGAGCGGGTCGGCGAAGAGAAGGCCCGCAAGCACACCCTGTCCGACTACGAACTGCGGATGACTTGGCGCGCGGCTGGAGAGATCGGCGGCCCCTACGGCGGGCTGATCCGCATGCTGATGCTCTCCGCGAAGCGGCGCGGCGAAGTGGGCCATATGCGGAGCGAGTTGGTCGACAGGATCGAGAACGTCTGGACGTCGCTTGCCGAGCACGAGAAGTCAAAGGTCACGCACCTGATCCCGCTTACCCCCGCCATGCTGGAGGTGATCGACGCGGTGCCGGTGGTCGGCAACGAATGGGTCTTCACCCTGTCGGGCGACAAGCCGATCAATTCGTGGTCGAAGTCGAAGGGCGAGTTGGACGACAAGCTCGCCGAACTGGTGGCGAAGGACGCAGCCGAAGCCGGCACCGAACCGAAGCCGGTGCGGAAATTCGTTCTGCATGACATCCGCCGCACCGTCTCAACCGGCATGTCGGAACTGCGGATCGACAAGGAGGTGCGGCAGAAGGTGCTGAACCATACCGACCGCAGCGTGATCGGCGAGCACTACGACGCCTATGAGTACCTGAAGGAAAAGCGGAGCGCGCTGGAGCGTTGGCAGGCACACCTCTTCGCCATCATCGACGGCAAGGCGGGGTCGAACGTGGTGCCGATGCTGAAGGCGGGCGCGTGATGGTCGAGATTGCAGTCGTGATGCCGAAGCGCATTCTATCGGCCGACGCCCTCCAACGCATTGCTGCCGCCGTCGACTTCGCGCCGGACGCGGAAGACCTTGAGCGGGCGGCTTGGCTTTTCGGCGCCCGTGAGGAAGAGGAGAAAGTTCGACCGGCGGCCCGTCGCGATCAGTGCGTGGCGGTTGTTGCCGCGATCGACGCTCTTACGCAAGCACTGCTCCAGGCCGATGAGCATACCGAGGCATGGGTAGGGCTGGCCGCACAGCGCCTCGGCGTCAACTGGGTCGTGAACGATTGGGAGGAGCAGTTGCTTAGGCTTCGGTCCCCGTGGTCGCTTGCGGTGGCGCTGCTCGACAATGAGACCGGCGGCGGACGCCCTGCAGCGCATGTTCCGGCGCAGATCGCGGCCGCACTGGCCCGCTCATATCGGAAGACCACGGGGAAAAAGCCTACCAGCAAGTTTGCGGGTGGGCGGCCCGTTACACCGTTCGCCCGTCTGACGACTGCTTTTTTCCGCGAAGTCGACCAGCACTTGAACTGGTCTGCAGTCGAGCGAGCCTCCAGGGCGGGCATCAGTTTGGACAAAAAAGCGGAAACCTAGTTCAAGGAAACCTCAAAAACGCTTCCCGCTTCTTGCTGAATTTCTGGTTTCCATGACTATCAATGTGTCCCGCTGGTTCAACGGCGGTGACACATGCAGACAGACACGAAGCCCCGGCGCTGGCTGCGCTACCCCGATCTGGTGGCGCGCGGCATCGTCAATAACCGGACCACTCTCGCCCGCCGCATCGAGAAGGACGGGTTTCCGAAAAGCACCTCGCTCGGCCTCAATTCCATCGCCTGGCTCGAAAGCGAAGTCGAGGCGTGGGAAGAGGCGCGCATCCAGGCCAGCCGAGAGGCCGCCTGATGGAGCGCGAGATCGCAACCTTCGTCTCGCTGAACGAGGCGATGGCACGCGCCCTGGCGGCGGCGAAGGAACGGCAGGTCGACGAGCGGCGCCGGACTGAGGAGCGTCAGCCGACCACTCTTCGGGACAAGACGTGAGCGAGCGGCGCGCCCAGATCGATGAGGCTGTGAACGCCGCCTATGTCCGGCACACGGGACCACTGCCCCCCGCCGGCAGAGCGATGCTCCGGCAGCACGGGATCACCCTCGCTTCAATCGAAGCCGCTCAGGACTCGGTGCCGGGTGTCTCTTGGGCTCGCGTCGTGCTGCAGGTGGGCGGACGGTTCGCCTTCGCTGCGCCGGGTGACGAGGGCGAAGAGGCCCTGATACTGGTCGCGCACGAACGCGGCTATGCCATCGATCTGGTAGCGGTCCCCGCGGCACGGCCGGAGACATGGCACCGCTATTTCGGCCTGGGTTTCGCGCTCGGGGCCGACAGGATGACGCGCGCCGCTTATCTCGGCCGCTCGGTCACCATGCACCGCAATCCCCTGCAATGGCTGAAGCGCGGCGGGCAAGGCGCCTGCCTGCTGCTGTCCCTGGATGACGTGCCGGAAGCGCTGGACGCCCTGCCCGAGAAGATCGTCGTCATGGCCGATGATGCGGCCTATGGCGCTGCACTCCAGGCCGCGATGACCGTCCGCTTCGGCGAAATCAGGCTGGCCGCCAATGGGTAGCGCCGACCCGTTCGACGACCTGCCGCCCGTCGCGCCCGTGGTGCCTCTACAGCCGCGACGGAAGGCGACACTGGCCACCCCCGCCATAGTGTCGGCATCCGATCTGAAGTTGCTTCGTCTGGAGCGACACGCGCCCTTTGTCGACGGTCTGATTTATCCCGGGCTCACGTTGCTGGCGGGCAAGTCGAAGATCGGCAAGTCCTGGTTCTCGACCGACCTTGCCGACGCTCAGGCGTTGGGCAAGAGGTTCCTCGACCACTTCGACACGACGGCTGTCCCGGTTTTGCTATGCGCCCTTGAGGATAGCCTTATCCGGCTTCAGGACCGCATGAGGCGGCTCAAGGGCGAGTTCGTGAAGTGGCCCGAGAACCTGAACTTTGCCACCGAGTTGAAGCCGATCAGTGCAGGCGGGCTCGACCAGTTGCGCGAGATGGTGGCTAAGACCGGCGCCCGCGTCGTCATTGTCGATACCTTCGGCAAACTGCGTGGTGCAGGCGACACCCGCAACCGGAACGCCTATCAGGCCGACTATTCCGAGATAGGCCAGATCAAGGCGCTGGCGGATGAACTCCGCATCGCCATCATTCTGGTGCATCACCTGAAGAAGGGCGCGGCCGACGATCCGCTCGACGAGATCAACGGCACCAACGGCCTGGCTGGTGCCGCCGACTGCATCATCATCCTGAAGCGGTCCCGCGTCTCCTCAGACGGCACGCTCTACGCCACCGGCCGCGATCTTCGCGAAATCGACCTGTCGGTGAAGTTCGACACGGAAAGCTGCAGGTGGTCGGTGGTCGGGGACCGGGAGGAGATCGAACGATCGGACGCCCGGAACCGCATCATCATCGCCATACAGCAGTCCAATGAGCCCCTGACGCCGAAGCAAATAGCCGAAGCGGCCGACCTCTCGCATGCTTCGGTGAAGCATACGGTCCGCAGGATGTGCGAGGCCGAGCAGATCGTGCGGGTCTCCAATGGCAAGTACACGCTGCCCCGTGCCGGGAGGGACTTCGGATGATCCCGGCCGTTCACCGCATTCACCGCGTTCACTCCCTACTACCCCGTTCACCGCGTTCACTCTGTGCACTGCGATCACTCTGTCTCTTTCTCCCTCTCGGTGAATGGAGTGAACGAGGTGAAGGAAGTGAATGGAGTGAATGCGGTGAACGACAGATAGAGGAGATGGGCTGGTGAGCCAGAAGCTCCTTACCCCCGCCGAGCAACGTTTTGTTACGGGCTTCGTCGCCACGGGCTCGGTCGAGCAGGCCGGGCTCATCGCAGGATGGTCACCGAAGTCTGCGCGTGTGTCTGGCTGGCGGGCGCAACGACGCCCCCACGTCGCCGCGGCCATCCGCGAGGCGCTGAACGAACGGCTCGGCGCGCTCACTCCGAAGGCGCTAAACCGCATCGAATGGCTGATGGAGAACGGCGAGCGGCATGCCGACCAACTCAAGGCCGCGATCTGGATAAGCGAGCGCTTTTACGGCCCGCTGGCTGTCCAGCACACGCATGAGCATCGCCTGTCCGCTGGCGATCTGACGCTAGACCAGGCTGCGGCCCGCATGCAGGAACTTGCCGCCCTGATCGGGCCGGCTTTGGCTCGAGCACGCGATCCCATGTCGCGAGATATTCCGCAGATTTCTGCGACATTTTCCGAGCTTGCCACGTCTGGGGCCACCCCGGGGCCACAGATCACCCCTCTTTCGGCCCCGCCGGCTGCCACTGAAGCCCGGCACCACGCCCCGGAGGGCCACGACGATGACTGACGCATTCCCGACCCCGCCGCCTGCGCCTACCGACCCCGGCCTAGCGATGGCCCTCGCCCTCCCGGCCGCCGATACCCTGGCGCAGGGCAGCCCCGAGGCGCAGGCCGCGTTCAAGAGCTTCACGGCCGCCGCCCTGCCTGTCCGCATGAACCCCGCGCACCCGATGCACCGCGAGGTTATGGCGCGCTGGGAGGGCTACAGCGGCCGTGCGGTGCCCCCCGGTGCCGATGATGGCGAGGACTTCATTCCTGGCTCGTCTAACGCGCCCGCAGAGGCAATCCGGCCCGAGACGTTCGCCGTCACGGGCTTGGCCGTGCCGGAGGGCGCCGATACCGCGGCCGTCTCCGGCCAGATCGCCGACGCGCGGCAGTGGGCCGTGACCGCGGGCCTCACCCCGGAGGAGTGGTCCACCTTCATCGGGCGAGCGAACGCCGCTTGGGCGGGCCAGATCGTGAGCCGGGAGACGGCGGAGGAGCAACTGCGCGGGGTCTGGCGCGGTGCCTATGACCAGAACGTGGCCATGGCCCGCCGCGCCGTCGAAGCCGTCGACCCGACCGGCAAGCTCGCTCAGTTCCTGAGGGACACCGCCCTCGGTGACGACCCGGCCACCATCCTTAGGTTCCACTCCATCGCCATGAAGAAAGGACTCTCGACATGATGAACCACGCTGCCCCTACTGTTCCTGGTGACGACATGCCGTCGCTGCTGGCCCGGGTCGAGAAGGACAAGGCAAGAGCCGCGACCGTCGCCGCAGAACTGTCTGCCCTTGCGACAGAGCGGGCGGCCCTTGCCCAGCCGCTCGGTCTGGAGGGGGCCGACCTGGGCAAGGCTCGGGAGGTGGCGAATGGTGTCCTGGCGACGGTGGGCCGCCTGGAGGCGATCGACGCGACCCGGGCGATGCTGGAGGGCGAGGCCGCCGAGATCGCTACCCGGCAGGCCGACACGGCGGCCCGCGCCGCTGCGGCCGTGGCCCTTCTCGGCCGGGACGGGACCGTCTGATGCTCGGCCTCTTTCGTCCTGCCGATCACGCCGCCCGCCTTGCCGCATTGCGCGGTCGACTGGCGGACACCGAGACCGAGCTTGCTCGTCTGGACGCCGCGCGCCCCGCTGCGGCCTACGACGCGGCTGTCGCCGAACCGGGCGGCACCGAGCGTCTGGACGAGTTGGACGCGGCGCACGCCCGGGCAGCCCGCCAGCGTTCGGACCTTCTGCTCGCGATCGAGGAAGCGGGCCGCCGCGAGGCTCAGGCGCATGCGGCCGTGTCTGCCGATGAGCGGCGCGGGCGCATCAAGGGGCTGACGAGGTTGCACAAGGCGCGGCTCGATGTCGTGAAGGACATCGAGGTCGCGTGCGCCGATCTGGCGAAGGCGCGGGCCAAGGAAGCCGACCTTGCACAACAGATCGCCCTTGAGGCCGCGAACCTCCGAGGGCAGGCGGGTATCGATCCGCACCACCGGCTTGCGCCGCATGCTTTCGCAATGCGGCTGAAGGTCTACGTCTGCACGAACTGGCCTGACCTCGCGCTGTCGCTGGGCTGGTCCTACCCGTTCGCCGCCGCCGTCCCCTCCCTGGCGGCATCGGAGCGTGAGGAGCAACGACTGTTCGAGGTTCTTGAATGATCCTGCCGATGGATAGTGCTGGATTGATCGAAAAAACCGATCAATTGCCGCCCGTGGCCTCGCGCGCCGTCGTCGCTGATGGGCCGGACATCACCCTGATGCTGTACGCACCCGAGGACGGGATGGTGGCTGGCATGTGTCTCGGTCCGCATCAGGCCATCGACCTTGCCCATGACCTGCTTGCGGCGGCCCGGCGCCGCTTCGGGCGGGGGGTGCCGGCATGAAGACCGCGAAAGCCTCAAGCCTTCGCCGCCGTCCTGCCTCGCGTCCGCCGGCCTCGGTGGGCACACCGAAGAAGCCGAGCGCAGCAGCGCGGAAGGGTGCCGACTTCTTGCATGCGCCGGAGCGGCTGAAGGGGGCGCCCCCATGAGCGCGCCTGTCGATATCGCGCTGCTTGGCGCGATGGAGGAATACGCCCGGCTCAAGACATCGTTCGGGATGCTCTCCTACCAGCCCTATCCCAAGCAGGAGGAGTTTCACGCGCTCGGAGCTACGCATCGCGAGCGGCTGTTCCGGGCCGCCAATCAAAGCGGAAAAACTTTCGCATCCGCGAACGAGATGGCGTTTCATTTATCGGGGAAATATCCCGATTGGTGGCGCGGCCGGAGGTGGAGCCGCCGCATTCGCGCTTGGGCTGTCGGCACGACAGCGGAGGCGACGCGCGACAACGCCCAACGCCTACTGATGGGAGAGTTCGGCAAGCTCGGCTCGGGTGCGATCCCCGCCTCGCTGATCGGCGAAACCCGCATGGCCCGAGGCACGGCCGATGCCTATGACGTGGTGCAGGTGAAGCACGTCAGCGGCGATTGGTCGGAACTGAAATACAAAAGCTTCTCGGACGGAAAGCAGAAGCTGGCCGGCGAAACCTTGGACGCGATCTGGGCTGATGAGGAGCCAGACGAGGAAATTTACTCCGAATTGTTGGCCCGAATTTCAGCGACGCGCGGGCTGATCTGGATTTCCGCAACGCCTCTGCTCGGCATGAGCAAGGTCATGATGCGCTTCCTGATGGAGCAATCGGAGGACCGCGCCGACATCAACATGCCGCTGGACGAGTCGGCCCATTTTACTGACGAAGAGCGCGCGAAGATCATCGCCGGCTATCGGCCTCACGAGCGGAAGGCGCGCGCCTACGGCCAGCCCATGCTTGGCGAGGGCGCGATCTTTCCGGTGGACGAAGAGTTCATCGTCGTGCCGCGCTTCGAAATCCCGTCATGGTGGCCGCAGATTTGCGGCCTGGACTTCGGCAACGCGCATCCGACCGCTGCCGCGCGGCTCGCCTGGGACCGCGAGAACGATACGGTCTATCTGACGCAGACCTATCGCCGCTCGCGCGCGACCGTCGAACAGCACGCGATCACGCTGCGGGCATGGGGCGACTGGCTCCCCTTCGCGTGGCCGAAGGACGGCTTGAACGAAACCGCCGCCGGCCCGGCGCTTGCGCAGCAGTACCGCAAGCAGGGCCTGAACATGCTCAGCGAGCACGCGACGCATGAGGAGGGTGGCGTGTCTCTGGAGGCCGGCATCCAGGAGATGCTTTCCCGCATGGAAAGCGGGCGCTTCCGGGTGCTCAAGGGCTGCGACGACTTCCTCTCGGAAATGCGCCTCTACCATCGCCAGAAGGGCAAGGTCGTGCCCTTGGTCGACGACATCCTCGATGCCGCCCGCTACGCGCTGATGATGTTGCGCCGGGCGAAGGTGAAGCCTTCCGCAAATCGCAGGCCGGCACCTGCCTTTGGCGGCAGCGCCGGCCACAACCCCTTCTCTTGGACCGATCGCCCGGCCGGCAACACCGGTGGCAGCGACGGCTATTCCCCTCTCAAGTTCTAGGAGCACGAGACAATGACGGTTCCTGTCGATACCGGGTCCGGCGCCCCATACATCAGCTACACCGGGGATGGGACAACGACGGCCTTTGCCGTGCCGTTCACCTTCGACAGTTCAAGCGAACTGGAAGTCATCGAGCGGGTCACGGCGACCGGCGCGGAGACGGTGAAGACGATCAGCACGCACTACACGGTGAGCGGCGGCAGCGGGTCGACCGGCACGGTGACGGCGGTCGCGGCGCCGTCGTCTTCCGTACAGTGGCATATCCGCCGGAAGACGCTGCGGAGCCAGACGGACAACTTCGTCACCAATGACGCTTTCAGGGCGAGCACGTTCAATGCCCGGCTGGACAAGATCACGCGCCAGATACAGGACGTGTGGGAACTGGCGTCCCGTGCCATTCGCTTCAAGCGCACCGAGCATCCGACCGCAGAGGTAGACCAGAAGTCCACCCGCGCAGGCCGCGTGATCGGCTTCGACGCCTCCGGCAATCTCACGACCTATGATCCGGTGGAAGGGTTCGACGACCCGGACGACGGGTTGGCGTCGCTTGGCGCTCGGCGGGCTGCGGCCGTGATCCTCCGGCGCGTTGACCCGTTCTCCTCCGATGTCGTCTGGAAAGCCTACTCACCGGAGGGAGCGCTGATCCCCACCGCCGGCACCACGACGGACGGCTTTGCCGAGGCGCACGCCGCCGCGCAGACGGGTATCTACAACCTGATTGTCGACGGCGGCGGCATCGCGTCGTCACTGATGAACGCCAACGTGTTGAACCTGCAGGCTGCCCAGACGATCGGCCCGGCCGACAGCGCCGTCTATGAAATGCGCGGGGTGAACTTCAACTTCGTTGGCTTCGTCACCTCCGGCACCGCTCTCACGGTCGACAGCTTCAGCAAGGGCCGCATCACCTTCGACGGGCAGGTTGTCTGCAGCCATGCGGGGGTGGCGCTGGAATTTCGGCCGACCAGCAACCACACCAGCGACAGCAACAAGAACCAGGGTGTCGGCAGCTTCGCCTTCCGCGTCGTCCAGAATGCCAGCACGGACAGCGGCGCCGTCGTCGTGAAGTTCAACGCGCAGAACGGCGAGAGCCTGAACGGTTCCGAGTACAGCTTCCTGGAGATCAACGGCGGCCGGGTCGGCGCGCAGTTCACCGCCGCCGGGACGGGTGTGATAACGGATTGCCGCTTCGATCTGTGGGGCGTGCATGACTTCCACAACGGCTCGGGCGGGATCGGTGTGGAGATCGGCGCCGGGGTCGATACCAACGTCTTCCGCATCGGCTCGACCACCCCGGCGTCGGCTGACGCGACCCTGAAGATTGCCGGCCGCGCCAACGTGGTGGAGGTCCACGAGAAGGGATCGAACGCGGTCAAGATCACGCTCGACAGCGCGGCGGTAAAGAACGAGATACACGTCTGGTCGGCGACGGCTTCGGGCTGCACCGTGACCGACAATGCGTCGACCAAGAGCAATTCGGTCTACTTCAACGGCGCGCTCGTGCTGGAACCGCAGGCGGGATCGTGGACGCCTGCAATCGACTTCGTGACGGCTGGCGACCTGTCCGTCAGCTACTCGACCCGCGTCGGCACCTATGTTCGCAAGGGGCGTCTCGTCACGGTCTATTTCGATATCACTACGTCCGCCTTCACGCACACGACGGCGAGCGGAACTTTTCGCATCACCGGCCTGCCGTTCGCTTCGGCGAGCGGACAGAACTACGCGGGCGGCGATCTGGCGTTCCAGGGCATCACGAAAGCGAGCTATTCGCAGTTCACGCCTCAAGCGAATGCCGGGGCCGCGACCCTCAACATTCAGGCGGCCGGCTCGGGCCAGACACTCGCCGCCCTCACGGCCTCCGACGTTCCGACCGGCGGGACCGTCGTGCTGCGCGGTTCGGCGACCTATGAGACAGCGGCGTGAGGAGAAGAGAATGTCTGATGCTCTCAACGTCTCGCAGGACTACATGGCCCGCCGCGCACAAGCGGCTATTACCGAGAACGACCCTGATGTTCTTTTCGCGAAGCTGACGGGCACTGCACTGCCCGCCGCTCCCGCGCCGTCACCGAACGATGGAGGCGGGCCACTGGATTTCATTCTGAACCGCCCCACGAACCGCGCCACAGCCGCGCTCTCGGGCTTGATCCAGGTCGGCGCGGACATCGGCAAGGGTGTTTTTGTGGAAGCGCCGGGCGCGATCTATCGCGGGGCCACGGGTGCCGTATCGGAAGTCTTCAGGACGGCAGACAGCCTCGCCACCTGGCTCAATGAGAACGTGGTCGACCTGACCGTTCCTGTACCTGATTGGGTGCCGGAATGGATCAACAATCCTGCCCGAGGGATTTCCGGTGCGGCCGGCACGGCAAAGGATTTCGTAGCCGAGCGAGAAAGCATCACCGGCCAAATGACCGAGTTCGTCAGCCAATGGCTGACGAGCATGCGCCTTGTCGGGCCGCTGGCTTCCGCGCTCGGCATGAAGCCCGGGGCCGTCACCAGCGCGATCAAGGCCGGCGCTGCCGGTGCCATTGGTTTCGATCCCAAGCAGCCGCGCCTATCCAACCTGATCGAAGAGAACGTGCCCAACCCGATAACCGCCTTCCTTCAAGCGAATGAGGAAGACGGGGAACTGCTTGGCCGGGTCAAGTCGGGTCTGGAGAATGCCGGGCTCGGTCTGGTGGCCGATGGCGTTGTCCAGGGCTTGCGCGTGCTGCGGGCGCAGAATGTGGCGGCGCGGGAAGCGAACTCCGCCGCGAGCCCCGAGGCACCAGCACCGGCCGCGATCGACGCACCGCCGGCACCGATGGCGAGGCCGGCCGGCCCGCCGCCAATCAGGTTCACCGAGGAGACGGCCGACAAGGCGGCGGCGTTCCTTCGCGGCGAAGACGGCGCGGCCCCGGTACAGGTGAACCTCTCCCGTTTTGAGGGGCCGGAGGAGATTGTCGACGGCATCCGGCGCATGAGCACGATGCTCCCGGAGGGAAGCACGATCCCGATGGCCCAGACGCAAGCGGCGGCCCGCGACCTTGGCATGACGGCGGAACAGCTTGCCGCCGGCATCCAGGGCGGGGCCTTCGACAGCAGGCAGATTGCGGCGGGGTGGATGCTGTACCGCTCGGCGGCGGGCGAAGTCATGCGCCTTGCCGAGCGGGCGCGCGCCACCGGTTCGGTAGAAGACATCTCGGCCTTCAATGCCGGCTTCCAGACGGCATACGGCATCCTCCAGACGGTGAAGGGTCAATCCGCCGAAATCGCTCGCGCCCTTCAAATCCACGCGGCCATCCGCCGTTCCGACCCGGACATGGTCAAGGGCCTTCAGGGCATGATCGAAGAAGGCGGCGGGACGCTGAAGTCCCTGGAGCTTGCCGAGCGCATCGCCTTGCTCAACGATCCGACCAAGGCCGCGCAAGCCATCGCGGAAGCCGGCAAGGCCACCACGCGCGACCAACTGGTCTACCTCTTCGCCAACCTGAAGCTGTCGAACCCGGCGACCCATGTCGCCAACGTGCTGGACACAACGGCCTCGACCTTCTGGCAGGTCCCGGAGACGTGGTTTGCGAGCAAGTTCTCGGGCGATATCGCGAAGGGCGAGGCCACGGCCCGCCTCTTCGGACAGGTGCGCGGGATGCGCGATGGCATCCGGGCGGCGGGCCGTACCTGGCGGACGGGGGACAGCGAGTTTGCGATGGGGACGCGCGTAGAGGGCTATTCAGGCCCGCTTGCAAGTGCCGAGGAGCTGATGCGGGGCGGCACCAGCCGGCAGGCGGCCGACTATCTCGCCATGCTCATTCCGACCCGCGTCCTGCAGGCCGGCGACGAGTTGACCAAGTTCATCAACTTCCGGGGCGAGGCGGCGGCGCTGGCGCACCGGCAGGCGACGATCAAGGAAGGGCTTGAAGGCGCGGCTGCGTCGCGCCGTGTCGACGAACTGCTATCGGACATGCCCGACTGGTTGTTGAAGCAGGCGGAGGCGCAAGCCCTGAAGGGCACCTTCAACGAGCCCTTGACCGGCGTGGGGAAGCTGGCCGGCGATCTGGTCGACAGGGTCAACATCCCGGTCGGCGGCGGGCTGCAAATACCGGCGGGCCGCATCATCGCGCCTTTCATCCGCACACCGATCAACCTGACCCGCTGGTGGTTCCACCGGACGCCAGCCGCCTTCCTGTCGCCGCAGATACAGAGCGAGATCGCCGCTGGCGGCGCGACCAGGGCAACGGCCCTCGCGCGTATAGCATTGGGCTCCACCGTGACGGCTTCGATGGCTGACCTGACCCTGCAGGGAAGGATTACGGGGGCCGGCCCGAAAGACCCTGAACTCCGGGCCGCGCTCATGCGCACGGGCTGGCAGCCCTACAGCTTCCGTACCTCGGAAGGCAACTTCGTTTCCTATGACCGGAGCGGCACCCTTGGCGCCCTGATCGGACTGGCGGCGGACGCCACCGAACTGATCAGCGGCGTCTATAGCCGCGAGGCAAGGACCGTCGACATCGACGGCCTGCCGGTGGAGGAGACGGCCGCTGCGGCTGTGGTTTTGCCGTTTGCGAATGCAGTGACCCAGAAACAATGGATGCAGGGCATAGCGCGCTTCATCGACGCTCTTTCGGACCCGAATACCAAGGGCGACGCATGGTGGGCCAATCTGGTGGCCGGCCTGACGGTGCCGGCGGCGGCTGGTGCAATCGAGCGGACCATTGACCCCGATGTGCGACGTGCTCACGACGCGCTCGACGCGATCCGCGCCCGCATCCCCGGTCTGTCATCCGATCTTCCGCCGAGGCTCAATCTCTGGGGGGACGTGGTGAGCGATGAGAACGGGCTATGGAACCTCTTCGTCCCGGCCCGCTTCAGCGGCGCGAAGGGAACGGCGATCGACGACGAAATTCTGCGCCTCGGCATGGAACCGTCGCCCCCTTCTCAGGTGCAGCCTTTCGGGCGAAATGGCGTGTCGCTGAACATCAAGCTTTCGCCCGAACTGCATAACCGGCTCATCCAGCTTGCCGGAAACGAACTGAAGCTGAAGCTGCCCGGGGTGGGGGAGATCGGCGCCCGCGACTATCTCAACGCAATCATCGCGGGCGCGGCCGGTGCCGCTTCGGCGCAGTGGAACGGCGCCTCGGATGAAAGGCGGGAACTGATGGTCCGCGAGGTATTGCAGAAGTTTCGCAGCGCGGCTCGGCAGAAGTTGATCGACGAGAGCCCCGAACTGCAGACGCTGATCGGCGACGAGCTTACGGAGCGGGCCACGTCGATCCGCACACCGCGAGTGCAGTTTCAATAATCTGCCTGCCGCATGGCCGCTGGCTCCCCTGGATCGAGGCGGAGTTTGGGATGAGCCGGCAGTCCGCCGACAACTTTATGCGAGTTGCCGAGCGATTTTCCGGGGACGCCAAACTGCCAACGATTGGCACTTTGGCCCCCACCGTCCTCTACGCCCTGGCCGCGCCCAGCACGCCCGATGAGGTCATCTCCGAGCGCAAACGCTGGTACGAGGTCAAGCACCCGGAGACGAAGAACGGCGCGACTGCCGAGCGGGCGATACTTCGCCAACTTGGCGAAGTCCAGGCCCCCCGCTTCACCGCCGACACTGCCGCCAAGCTCGGCACGTCCGAACGCAAGGTCCAGCGCGCCGCCGCTCGCGGCCACAAGATCAACGACGGCCTCCTGGCCGCCCCTTGACACCTGACTCCCGCCCGGCGCATCGTTGCTCCGCCTCCCCGAGGCCGGGCCGTAGAAAGCCCGAGAGCAAGGATAGAACCCCATGAGTCCAGCGGCCGCGTTCGCATGTCCAAGGCGAAAGCCTAAAGGGGCGCGGGCCGTCTTTGCCGGTTTCTACCCGCTGGGCTGCCCATGTCCGTAGAAGGACGCAAAGACCATGACCACCGCCAACACCACCACGCCTGAAATCGGCTCCGACCCCTGGTTTGCCGATCTGCTCCGGCGCTTCCATCTCCAAAAGGGGCTGCTTCAAGTCGCGGCCAACGGCGCACTCTCGCCGCCTGCCTGCGACGACATCACGAATGCCGGGGTCGACGAGATTGCCCGGATCAACGAAGCGGTAATCCCCGTTCCCGCGCCGAGCATCACGGCCATCCAGGTCAAGGCGCGGCTGCTCGTCGACGATCTGGACCCGGAGGAGAAGTGGAGCGGCGACGCCGAGGGGGCCTATCACCTGAAGGATGAGACCGAGACGACGCCGCGTCTTGCCGCTTCGATCTGGGCGGACCTGGAGCGGTTGGCGGCCGAGGCGGCGGCGCGGCAGTCGGACGCGCCCTGCACACCGGAGATTGCCAGGGCTGCTCTGGAGGCCGTCGACATCCTTCCCCGCCTGGACGGGCTCTGCTCGGTCTTCCATGCCCTGGTGGAGGGCGGGCACCCGCTGGACGCCGACGCACTGGCGTGGCTGACGTTCCGGTTGGCTGACATCAAGAACGACCTGACGCAGCGGGTCGAAGCCGTGCACGACCTGACCCGCAATGAGGAAAGCAAGGCGACGCAAGCCCGCGTCGAGGCGATGATCGGCGAACTGCAAGGGAGGGCGGCGTGATGACTGACGCCGCCCTGGTGCGCCGCATGGCCGATGCGGTGCTCACCCTGATCCGTGAGCTACCGGGCTGCCCGGCGGACGTGTCGACGGCGGTATGGTTCGCCGCCTTCCCTGAGGCCACCAGCGCGGATCGTAGCGCCGCGCTCGCCCTCGCGGAGGCCGAAATGGGGGTGCCGGCGCCGACGATGCACTGACCACCATCCGACCCTCCACACTGGCCCCGCTTCGGCGGGGCTTTTCTTTTCAGATCAGCGCTACCCACCGCGCCACGGCCAGCGCTGCGCCGACGCTGATCGCCCCGCAGATCAGGAAGGCGAGCACGAGCCAGGGCCAAAGCACCGGCTGCCGTGGCCCCTGCCCTAGCTCCGAACTTTTGTGGCCCTGGTGTGGCCCTCGTGCACTCGGGCACGAAATGGGAAAGTTGGCGGGGCGACATTCCCCGCCTAACTTATTGTGATGATTGTGAAATTTTGGCGCGCCCTGCTGGATTCGAACCAGCGACCCCGCGCTTAGAAGGCGCGTGCTCTATCCGGCTGAGCTAAGGGCGCGCGGCATCCGCCCTCAGCGGATGCGATGGAAACTGAAATTGTCGGCATAGGCGCGGCGGACGACCCGGTGCGCCTTCGGCTCCTCCACCTCGAAGGGGATCCCGCGCGCCTGCGCATAGGCGATCGCCGCCTCCTTGGTCTCGAATGTCAGGCGGAGCTGGCCGCGGGTGTCATGCGTCCCGGTCCATCCCATCAGAGGATCGATGAAGCGGGCCTGGACCGGCTCGTATTCCAGCACCCAGGCGCGCGTCAGCGCCTTGCCGGACTGCATGGCGGTCTTGGCGGGCTTGTGGATGCGGGCGACGGGTTCAGACATGGGCGTCCTGCTCAAGGCTCTCCGGGCGGCCGGTCCTGGTCGGGGCGACTGGATTCGAACCAGCGACCTACTGCTCCCAAAGCAGCCGCGCTACCAGACTGCGCCACGCCCCGCCCCGCGACAGACCGCGTTGCCACAAGGGTTTAGCCCATCGCTCCCCGGCGGGCAACGACGGCGGCGCCGTCGGAAAGCCGGCGCGGGTTCGGCCGCAACGCCACCCTCTTCGGCGACACCGGACCCCGTGGCGTCCGGCCACCGTAAAAGGCTTGTTAACGCCGGATAGGGCAAAAGGAATAGAGCCCTTCCATTTTCCGAGACCCCCGGATGCCGAGAAGCGCGAACACCGAGCATGAGCGAACCTGTCACCACGCGCTGCTGGCCCTCCGGGCCATTGCGGACATGGCCGAGGCTTGGCCGGACGAGGTCATCCGAAAGGAAGCCCAGGATGTGCTGGGCCGCATGCTGCTGCGGCTCAAAGGGCTCAGTGACGATCCGAAGGAGCCGGGCCATGCGCGGGACACTGCGCGGCGCCTGCTCGCAGGCCTTCTGAACGGCTGAGAGCAAGAACGCGCGGTAGTATGCCCATCCGAGCAGTCCATGCCGGCGCGCCTTCCCATGATCCGGCGGCCGGCCAACGGGGCGGCCTCGCGGCCGCCCCGATCGCCAAATCAGCCGCGACGCCGCAGAAGGCCCAGCCCGAGGAGCCCGCCGCCCAGGAGGACCAGCGTCACCGGCTCCGGTATCGGCTGGCCATTGGCGGCCAGCGTCGCCGACCAGGTCGCCGTGATGTTGCTGTCGCAATCCAGCACGCCGTCGCTCACGTCGTTGGAACAGCTGCCGCTCGCCGTGAAGCTGCCGAAGAACATCGTCGGCTCGAAGCCCGGGCTGGTGACGATGCCTTCCATCTCGAAGGTAAGGCTGTCCGTGCAGTTGTTGGCGATGCCGCAGGACAGGGCGTTGCGCGTCACCGTACCCACGGACAGGACGGTGAAGTCGAACTCGTTGAGCAGGATCAGGAACGGCGTGACGGTAATGTCGAAGTCCTGCGCCGTCGCCGTCGTGATCGCGGCGAAGGAGCCCACGCCGGTTCCCGGCGTATACGCGTTGAGAGACTGGTCGAGGTCGAAGAAACTGAGCTGCGACACGATCGAAGTCGTGCCGGGCCCCGGCAAATTGTCCCAGGCACCGCCGAAGCCGGCGGAACCATTGATCGCCGCGGCTTCCGCCGCACCGAACGAAGCGAGCAATGCCAGGGCTCCACCTGCCACCGCTCCCGAGAGCCGATTGATCCGCATCTGGAACCTCCATCTCTGGAAGCTCCTCCCGATCGATCTTAAAGCAGGAATCAGGCCAGCGCGGATTGGCACGGCCATTCAAGGACATGGGTTTGGAGGTTCGAGATGCTTGTAAACGCAGCTGACATGCGCGCCGCGTGTTTCCGCCGAGCACCCGGACGGATTTCACAGGCTCATCCGCCGCGCAGGCCGGATGCCTGCCCTTCGCGGAAGGCACGTGAGCGTAGGTATTGCTCCGTATATGCGCCGGCGGAGAAGCGGGTTAGACCACGCCACCACTCTCGTCAGGATGGTCATGTCCGGCTTGTTTGTCGTCGCAGGCGCGCTTCTGCTCGCCGCATCCCTGTTGGTCTGCATCATCGACGGGCCGGGATGGCTCGCTGCCGGCGCCTCGGCCGGCGCCGCCCTCATCCTTGTGCCGCTGCTATGGCGCGCCTGGCCCGGGCGGCGGGTCAGCGATCGCGGGCGGATCCAGGTTGCGGACGCCCCGCCGGGGTCGCGATCCCCCGAAGCCGTTCGACAGCGATGATCAGCGCGTCGAACTCCTCCGCGACCGCGACCCAATGGGCGCGCTCTGCCGGCTCGCGCGCGGCCGCGGCATTGGCGCGGCAGCGCTCCGCTTCCTGTCGGTAGTGCTCGATATCGAGGTTCCAGGGCATCGTGGCCGCGATGCTACCCCGATGCCGCCTGCACCGCCAGCAATCCCCGCCGCGTGAAGTCCAGCAGTCTTCTCACTCCAATTCGGTGCCGCATGCCGACCAGCATCATCCGAACGCTGCATCGCGACCTCTACGAAGCCTGGGACCGCTGGCGCGGAAGCCGGCGCATGCCGTCGTACACGGATCTCGATCCCGCCGCGTTGAAGCGGCAGCTGCCCTATCTGATGCTGCTCCGGCCGGAAGGCGCGCACTTCCGCTATCGCCTCGTGGGCACGCAGGTGGCGGAGGATATGGGCCAGGACTTCACCGGCCGCATCTACGGCAGGCAGGTGCCTTCCGACGCCTATGCATTGGAACTGGTCCAGCAGATGTGCCGGGTCCGCGACACGGCGGCCGCCCTCTTCTCCGTCACCCTGTACCGGACCCCCAAGGGTCAGACGCACAGCGCGGCGCGTCTCATCCTTCCCATGGGCGAAGGGGATGACGTCGGGATGATCCTGCAGGCGCGTGCGGCCCGCCTGCCGGTGCAGAACATCGAGCGCCACTTCTGGGTGGGCGACGCCACGGGCGTCATGGTGGGGACGGTGGAGGTCGGCAGCGCCGAGGATGTCGGCAAGCTGGCGGAAGACTGGCTGCGGACATCGGCCCAGCGGGAGGCGGTGGATGCGCATTTCGACCGGCTGACGGCGGGCGCCGACTACCACATGGATATTCAGCGCGGCATCATCGTGCTCAAGCTGACCGGCCGGGTGACGGTGCCCCATCTGGTGGCCATGCAGACCCGGGCGCGGGCGGATCATCGCTTCGATGCGGAACTCGGTATCCTGCTGGATGCCCGCTCCGCCGATCTTTCGGGACTCGCCCCCGAACAGGTGCGGGCGCTGGCGCAATCCTCGCCAGCGGCGCCCGCCGTGCCGCGAGCGATCGTCATCGCCGGCGAGATCCAATATGGCCTCGCCAAGCTGTTCAAGACTTTCGCCGAGATGGATGGCCGGTCGGCCACCGAAATCTTCCGGGACATCGACGAGGCCAATGCCTGGCTCGAGGGAGAGCTGAGCGTCCGGCGGCTGAGCGCGATCGCCGACAACGCGTTCGCCACCCACCCGCAAGCCTGACGGCAACCGCGGGCGCGGCACCGGGTCAGCCGGCTTCCAGGCCGCGCTCGAGCGCCAGCCGGGTCTGCGCGGCGGTGCGGCGCAGATCCTCGACCAGCGCTTCGGGAACGTCACCCTCCCGTGCCGCGCGTTCGACCCGCCCGGCGGCCGCGGCGACGGCGGCGGCACCGAGATTCGCCGCCAGCCCGCGCAGCCCGTGCGCCTCGCGCGCCAGTGCCGCCCGGTCGGGAGCCGACCGGATCGCCGCCAGCGCGCTCTCGATCCCCTCCGGCAGCGCCACCAGCAGTTCGCGCAGGCCCTCCGCCCCCACCGAGGCGCGGAGCACGCCCAGATGGGCCTGGTCCAGGAGGGAGTGGGCCGGCGGAGGCGGAGCGGGTTCGGGCGCCGGCTCGCCCGCCAGGGCGCGCGCCATGACGGCGTACAGGCGGGGAAAATCGATCGGCTTGGTCACCACCTCGTACATGCCGGCGGCGAGATAGCGGTCGCGGTCCACGCTCAGCGCGTCCGCCGTCACGGCGATCACCGGCACCCGGCCGCGAGGTCCGTGGAGCGCGCGGATCGCCTGCGTTGCCGCGACCCCGTCCATCACCGGCATGTGGCCGTCCATCAGCACGATGTCGAAGTCTTCGCGCTCGGCCGCCGCCACCGCCAGGGCGCCGTTGTCGGCCACGCTGACGCGGTGGCCGGCGTTCTCCAGCATCGAGCGCACCAGCATCTGGTTGATGGCGTTGTCCTCGGCCAGCAGCACGTGGAGCCGCGGCAGCGCCGGGGCGGGCTCGCGCTCGCCGCCTCCGCCCGCCGGCTTCGGCGGCGCGCCGGCCTGGAGAGGGAAGTCGAACCAGAAGGTGCTGCCCCGCCCGAGGGCGCTGGAGACGCCGATCTCGCCCCCCATCAGGGTGACCAGCTGCTTGCAGATGGACAGGCCGAGGCCGGTCCCGCCGAAGCGGCGCGTGGTCGAAAGATCGGCCTGGGTGAAGCGGTCGAAGATGCGCGACAGCGCATGGTCGGGAATGCCGATGCCCGTATCGGCGACCTCGATCCTGACCCGGGGCCGCCCGGCGGCCCGCGCCAGACCGAGGCCGATCGTCACCCGTCCGCCCTTTGTGAACTTCACGGCATTGCCGACGAGGTTGAGCAGCACCTGGCGCAGCCGCGTCGGATCGCCCCTCAACCAGGCCGGCAGGGCCGGATCGCGCGTCACCGTGAGGGCGATGCCGGCCGCCTGCGCCCGTGCCGAAAGCATGGCGCAGACGCCGTCCACCAGCGGGTCGATGGCAAAATCGAGGGTCTCGAGCTCGACCCGCCCCGCTTCCAGCTTGGCCACGTCGAGCACGTCGTCGATGACGGCGAGAAGCTGGTCGGCGGACTGCCGCGCCAACCTGATCCAGCCGGACTGCTCCTCCTCCAGCCGGCTCGCCGCCAGCAGCTCCAGCATGCCCATGACGCCGGACAGCGGCGTGCGCATCTCGTGGCTCACCATGGCGAGGAACTGGGTCTTGGCCGCGTTCGCCGCCTCGGCCTGCCGGCGCGCGGTCGCGTATTCCTCGGCCAGCTTCGACAGATCGCGGGTCTGGCTGGCGAGCAGGGCGCGCGAGCGCTCCAGTTCCTCGACGTGGCGGGCGAGCTGTTCGGACTGCCGCTTCTGCTCGGTGATGTCGGTGCGCAGGCCCACGACGCTGCCGTCCGGCATGACCTGGTCGCTCGCCAGCATGATGCGCCCGTCGTGCAGCGGCACTTCGAAGGGTCCCTCGCCGCTGCGCAGGCGAAGGGTCCGCGCCTCGATCCGTTCCGCGCGCGTCGCCGGGTCGTGCAGCCCGCCGAGATTGCCCCTCTCGGCCGCCTGCAGGATCTCGCGGAAGGTCATGCCGGGCCGGGCCTGCTCGGGAGTGATGCCGAGGAAGCCCAGATAGCGGCTGTTGCAGAGGACGAGCCTGTCCTCGGCATCGAGCACGACGAAGGCCGCGTCCAGGGCCTCGACCGCGGAACGCAGCCGCGCCTCGGCCGTCTCGGCCTCGCGTCGGGCGAGCTCGAGTTCGGTCACGTCGCTGTAGATGGTGACGAAGCCGCCGCCCTGCATGGGCCGGCCCGATCCCTGGATGATCCTCCCGTCCGGACGGTCGCGCCGGAAGTCCACCGCCACACCGGAGAAGGCCTGCGCGGTCCGTTCGGCCACGATGGCCTCGACATCGCCGGGCCCGTATTCGCCGCGCCGGGCCATCTCGCGAACCATCTCCTCGAAGGTGATGCCGACGCGCAGCAGGTTCGCAGGTATGCCGAGCAGTTCCGCGAAACGGTTGTTCCAGGCCAGCAGCCTGTGGTCGCCCTCGAAGACGCAGAGACCTTGCGACAGGTTCTGGAAGGTGGTGTCGAGCAGGCGCAGATTGTCGTTCAACGCCTTGGCCTGCGCCTCCTCGGCGGTGAGGTCGCGCCAGACGGCCAGCAACGTGCCCTCGGGCTCGCTCGTCACCGGCGTCAGCGTCACCTCGGCCGGGAATTCCTCGCCGTCGAGGCGGCGTCCGCGCCAGGGGAAGCGATGGAAGCCGACCCGGCGGGCGAGGGCTTTCTTCTCCTCCTTGACGGCGGCCGTCGGGGTGCCGTCGGCAAGCCGCTCGGCCCAGATCGAAGCGGCGGGCCGGGCCAACAGTTCCGCCCGCCCCGAGGCACGGAACAGGCGCACCGCCGCCTCGTTGCAGTCGAGCAGGGTGCCGTTGCGGGCCAGGAACTGGGCGTCGTTCGACTGTTCGAACTGGCGGCGCAGCTGCATCGTCGCCTGGTCGCGGAAGCCGGCGAGTTCGCTCCTGCCGCGGCGCTGGCGGATGACGAGCGCCGTCACCCCGGCCGCCGCGAGGGCGAAGAGCAGGTAGCCGAGGCCGAGATTGAGCGCGAGGCGCCGCCATTCGGCCAGCGCGTCGTCGAAGCGGGTGACCACGGTGGCGACGAGGGGATACTGCTCAACGCGGCGGAAGGCGACGTAGGACGGGCCCTTGCCGGCGCCGGCATCGACCTGGACGAGACCGCGGGCCTCCGCCGTCAGGGTCGACCAGACCAGGTCCATCTCCGCGTCGGGCTGCCCATAGAGGGTGTCGTCATAGGGGTGACGGGCGACCAGCCGGCCGTCGGCGTGCCGCAGGTCGAGATGCCCGGCACCACCCCCGCGCACCTCGCCGTAGAAGCGGTCGAAGTAGACCGGCTCCAGTCCCGCGATGACAACGCCGGCGAAACCGCCCTCCCGGTCGGTCAGCCGGCGCGCCAGGGGGATGGTCCAGCGGCCGGACAGCCGGCTCAGGATTCCCTCGCCGATATGCAGACCGATCTCGGGATTGTCCCGCGGCACGGTGAAATAGTCGCGCTCCCCGGCCTCCATGCTGCGGGCCGGATAGGCGCCCGCGTCATGCACCAGGCGGCCCGCGCGGTCGAAGATCATGATCGAGCGGATGGCCGGCGCCGGCTGCACCAGCTGGCGCAGCAGGTCGTGCAGGCGGCGGTCGCGGGGATCCAGAGGCGCCTCCATGCCGGCGAAGACCGCCGCCACGGTGCGCAGCTTCATGTCGATGCCCTCGACGGTGCGGGCGGCGTGCTGGGCGACGACCAGCGCCTGTCCCTCGGACTCGCGGCGGGCTTCGGCCAGCCTGTCGCGATGCAGGTAGGAGAGCTGGCCCGCCAGCAGCAGGCCGAAAAGGCCGAGCACGCCCAGCAGGGTCGCCACCGGGGCAACCCAGACCCGCCGCGGGGGCGGTAGTTCAGCCTGCTCGTCCTGCAGCGCCATTGGCCGGGTTCACCGCCTCGGATCGTCCCAAACCAGCATTGACCATGCCAGCCGTTAACGGCTTCCGACCAGCCGGGCGAATGGCCTAGCCCTCGCCGGCATCCTTGCCGAACAGCCGGGCCGAACGGCCGGCATCATGCAACCGGAAAATTCCCTTGCCTGTCATGACCTTGCGTCCCCCGACCGAGAGCTCGCCCTCGACGAAGGCGAGATCGCGGGTCTCCCGCGTCACCCGGGCGCGACCCTCCAGCCAGTCGCCCGGCCGCGCGGGACCGATGAAATCGGTGGTCATGCGCACGGTGAAGCCTGTCCGCCCCTTGCAGTCGTGCTGCACGGCGCGCGCCAGCGTGGAATCCATGTAGGTGCAGAGGAAGCCGCCATGCGCGATACCGGCCGCGTTGAGATGCGCCGCCCCGACCCGGACCGCGCGCACGAAGCCGCCCGCATCGACCTTCTGCCATACCTCGCCCAGGTTGGTGCCCCAGGCCCCCCGGGTCCGGTAGGGTTCGAAACCGGGCGGCGGTTCGGCCGGCGCGCTCACGGCCTGGCGTTGCCGAAGATCGGATGCACGACCTTGTCGCCGGGCCTGATCTTGAGGCGCGAGACGGTGCCGCCGTTCACTTCCAGCACCGCCCGCACCGGGCCGGCGGCGGCGATGGTGGCGAGCGACTGGGGCACGGTACGCTCGGCGATGTTCAGGATTTCGCCGTTCGCCTTGATGAACAGCATGTCGAGCGGAATGAAGGTGTTCTTCATCCACATGGCGATGCCGGGCCGGTCCGCCCCGTAGTCGAACAGCATGCCCGCATCCGCCGCCAGTTCGCGCCGGTACATCAGCCCCTGGGCCTGCTGTTCCGGCGTCAGGGCCAGTTCGACCCGGAACCGGTGCGCGCCCGAGGCGGTGAGGATCTCGATGCCGGTGGTCTGCAGCGGCGCCGTCGCCTGCTGGGCGCAGGCCGGCAGCGCCGGCAGGACCAGGGAAAGGCCGGCGAGAAGCAGCGATCGGCGCGATGGCGGGGTCATGCCCCGCTGCTTAACCCAGCCGGGCCCGCCCGTAAACCCGCGCCATTGCCGCAGACGGCGCGGGCGCTACGATGCCGGCCAACGACAACGGGAGGCTTCCATGCCGGATCTGGCCCTGTCCTATGCCCACGGCACCTCGACCACGCCGCTGATCGGCGAGACCATCGGCAACTTCTTCGATTCCGTCGTCGCCCGCTTCCCCGATCGCGAGGCGCTGATCGTGCGCCATCAGAACGTGCGCTGGACCTGGGGCGAGCTGAAGCGGCGGGTCGACGATCTCGCCGCCGGCCTCCTCTCGCTCGGGCTGGAGCCCGGCGACCGGATCGGCATCTGGTCGCAGAACAATTCGGAATGGGTGCTGACCCAGTTCGCCACCGCCAAGGCGGGCCTCGTGCTCGTCAACATCAATCCGGCCTATCGCCGCTCCGAAGTCGAGTACGCGCTGAACAAGGTGGGCTGCAGGGCGCTGATCACCTCGCCCGCGCTCAAGACCAGCGACTACATCGCCATCCTCCAGGACCTCTGTCCGGAACTCGCCGCGTCGACGCCGGGGAAGCTTCAGGCGAAGGCGCTGCCCGAGCTGCGCTGGATGATCCGGCTGGGCGAGCAGAAGACGCCCGGCATGCTGAATTTCGGCGACCTGTTCGGCCGCGGCGGCAATGCCGAGGCCGACCGCATCGCGACGCTGGCCGGCCGGCTCCAGTTCGACGATCCGATCAACATCCAGTTCACCTCCGGCACCACCGGCTTCCCCAAGGGGGCGACCCTCACCCACCACAACATCCTGAACAACGGCTGGTTCATCGGCGAGGCGATGAAGCTGACGCCGGAGGACCGGCTCTGCATCCCCGTGCCGCTCTACCACTGCTTCGGCATGGTGCTTGGCAACCTCGCCTGCCTGACGCACGGCTCGGCCATGGTCTATCCGGCCGAAGCCTTCGAGCCGCTGGCGACGCTCGAGGCGGTGCAGGCGGAAAGATGCACGGCGCTGCACGGCGTGCCCACGATGTTCATCGCCGAACTGGATCATCCGGACTTCGAGAAGTTCGACCTGTCCAGCCTGCGCACCGGGATCATGGCGGGCTCCCCCTGCCCGATCGAGGTGATGAAGCGGGTGATCGACAGGATGAACATGGCCGAGGTGACGATCGCCTACGGCATGACCGAGACATCACCCGTCTCGACCCAGAGCTCGACCGAGGATTCCGTGGAGCACCGCGTCTCGACCGTGGGCCGGGTGCTGCCGCATATCGAGATCAAGATCGTCGATCCCGAAGGGCGCATCGTTCCGCGCGGGGAGACCGGCGAATTCTGCACCCGCGGCTATTCGGTGATGCAGGGCTACTGGGGCGATCCCGAGCGCACGCGCGAGGCGATCGACGTCGGGCGCTGGATGCACACGGGCGACCTCGCCACCATGGACGCCGACGGCTACGTCAACATCGTCGGACGACTGAAGGACATGGTGATCCGGGGCGGCGAGAACGTCTATCCGCGCGAGATCGAGGAGTTCCTGTACCGCCATCCGAAGGTGCAGGACGTCCAGGTGATCGGCGTGCCCGACACCCGCTTCGGCGAGGAGATCTGCGCCTGGATCAAGCTGCGCGAGGGGGTTGCGGCGAGCGAGGAGGAGATCCGCGACTTCTGCCGCGGCCAGATCGCCCATTACAAGATCCCGCGCTATGTCCGCTTCGTCGACGCCTTCCCGATGACCATCACCGGCAAGATCCAGAAGTTCGTCATGCGCGAGGCCATGATCGAAGACCTGAAGCTGACCGTGCAGAAGACGGCGTGAGGGAATGCGTTTGGGTTTTTCCGTGCGGCAATCTAGGATTTAGCTGTCGTCGTCAGAAATTCCGGTTGATTGCATGGACGCCCTGGAGCGCTTCGTTTCGGCTGCCCTGTTGGGCTGCGCGCTGCTCTTTCTCGCCGGCTGCGGACCGGCCACCCGAACGGTGACGCTGAAGCCCGAGCCGGCGATGCCGCCCGAAGCCCTCTATCCGGCACTGCCGCTCACGGTCGGGGTGATTTTCCCGGACGCGCTTTTGAACTATCGCGCCAATGGGACGCGAACCAGCTTCCGCAGGGGCGAGGCCCATACGGTCACCCATTACGACATCGACTATGGCGACTTCCATCGCCGCCTGTTGGAACGCGTCCTGCGGACCTCCTTCGCCGGCATCGTGTTCCTCTCGGACCGCGAGCGCATCCCTTCCGAGGTCGAGCTGATCGCCGAACCGGGCGTCCGCAATGCCGCCTATGGCGGGGGGGCCGACATCCGCTACACCCTGAAGTTCACCCGGCTCGACGGCAGCGAGATCAGCACCATCACTGGCGGCGCCATCTCGCCCGAACACAAGCCCGAGGAGCAGTGGATCTCGTTGGCCGTGCGCGATGCGGCCGCCGAACTGATGGTGCTGCTCGCGCGGGACAAGGAACTGGCCGACTGGCGGGCTGAGACCAGCGGGAAGGCCCGCTCCAAGGGGCCGACGTCGTGAGACACCTCCCTGCCCTGCTGCGATCCGCCGCCTGCTGCGCGCTTCTCGCCGGCTGCCCCGCCCCGACCACGACGGAGGTCAAGCCCATCGCCGCCGCTGCCGGCGCCCCCGCTGCGGCGGGGGCGGAAAAGCCGGCGGCGGACATTCCGCCGATCGCGGGCGCCGAAGGCTATGTCGTCTTTCCCGCCGTCCTCGACATCGTCGATCAGGAGGAGGCCGCCGCCTGTATCGCCACCGCGATCACGCGCGACGCGCCGCAGGCCCGCGCGATCGATCCCGCCCGCTTCCGCGACGCGCTCTACCCGTGGATGGAGCCGACGACCAAGCCGCGTTACGACGACCAGATGGAGGCATTCGCGAGAATGCCGCATGTGCGCGAGCGGCTGCGGCAGATCGGTCTGCGCTATCTCATTCAGGTCGACGGGCGGCGCAGCGACGGGGCCTATCGAAGCACCTCGGGCTGCGCCGGAGCGGGCTGCTTCTCGGCCGGCAGCCAGTCGATGGCCTCGTCGCTCTCGGCCACGGTTTGGGACCTGACGGAAGTCCGGCCACTCGGCGGAATCGACGCGCGTTCCTCGGGCACGAGCTTCGATCTCGTGGTCGGCGTCATCCCCATCGTCTTCATCCCCTATACGGGTGCCCGCGTCTGCACCGAGGCGGGCGATGCCATCGGCCGCGCGATGGCGGCGGGCACGCCGAAGTGACCCCGCCCGCGCCCTGCCCGGGGCGGCGGGACGCGAGGCCCGCCCCTCGGCCGGACCGAAGTCCGGGGTTGAAGCCGTCGAACGGGGCCGCCGCCTCAGCCGCCGGACGGGGTTACCGTGGCGAGGAGTCCGCGCGCCGCCACTTCCAGCTCGGCGTTGGCCCCGGCGAAGCGCAGCGCGCTCTGCAGCGCCGAGGCCGCCTCCTGCGGGCGGCCCTGGGCGATCAGCGCGCGGCCGAGTTCGAGCCAGGCCTGCGGCAGGCCCGGCGCCGCGGCGAGCGCCGTCCGGCAGGCGATCTCGGCTTCCGCATGCGCGAGCAGGGCGTTGGCCGCCCGGCCGACGCCGAGATGCGGCTCGGCGATCTGCGGGGCGAGCGCCGCCGCGCGCGCATAGGCGACCCGCGCCGCCCGGGCCTCGCCGGCTTCCAGGAACAGGTCCGCCAAGTTCATCCAGGCCCCGAGATGCCCGGGATCGAGCGTGGCGACGGCCTCTAGGTCGGCCGCCGCGGCGACCGTCTTGCCCAGGATGCGGCGCAGATAGCCGAGGTTGAAGCGGGCACTGATATCGCGGGGATTGCAGCTCACCGCCTTGGCCAGAGTCGCTTCCGCCTCCGCCGTGCGGCCGAGGCGGATCTGCGCCATGCCGAGCAGGCCGAGGGTCTCGGAATCCTCCGGCGCCGCCTGCAGGGCGCGCTCGAGAATGCCGGCCGCCTCGACCACGCGTCCGCCGTTCAGGGCAGCGGCGGCGACGGCGCGCAGATCCGCCGGATCAGCGCCGGACATCGGCGCGTCCTCGCGACGACCGGCGGGGGACGGGCGGGGTCGAACGCCCCGAGGATGCGAGGGGATGCGACATGAGGGTCCATTTCGATCGGAGTCGATGATCGCCCAGCATAGGGCCCCCGGGCGCGCGGCGCAGGCCCGGACGCCAAGGGATGTGGACGTCCCGGGACACGGGCATCAGAGGGTGGCGGCCCGTGGCGGCCGTTGGGCGGTGCAGACGTCAGATCAGCGGCCGGGCGCCGACCGGCGTGTCGAAATAGTCGGCGAGGCCGCGCAGCGCCTGCGGGTCGATCATCTTCAGCCGGCCGCGGGCGAAATGGCAGACGTTCATGCGCTGCAGCCGCGCCAGCGACTTGTTCGTATGCACCAGGGACAGGCCGAGCGCGTCGGCGATATGGACCTGGGTGATCGGCAGGGCCAGCTCGTCGCCCTCGACGATGTCGATCTCGCGCGCCCGGCGATAGAGATACATGAGAAGGGCGGCGATCCGCTCGGTCGCGTTGCGCCGTCCGACGGTAAGGAGGTTGTCGTCGACCACCCCTTCCTCGTGCGCGGTCAGCCAGGTCACGTCGAAGGCGAGTTCGGGATGCGTCTTGAACAGGCTCCAGATGCACCTGCGCGACATGACGCAGAGTTCGGCTTCGGTCAGGGTCTCCACCGCATGCGGGGCGGCTTCGAACATCTGCGCCTGGAAGCCGATCAGGTCGCCGGGCAAGAGGAAGTTCAGGATCTGCCGCCGCCCGTCGGACAGCGTCTTGTAGCGAAAGGCCCAGCCGGAGAAGAGCGTGAAGACACGCAGATCCGTATCCCCCTCACGGATGACGGCGTATCCGGCCGGCACGCGCTGGTGATCGGTCTTCATCTCCTGGATGAAGGACACCGTCTCCCGGTCCGCCGGCTTGAACAGGCCGGCGGTCCTGAGCGGACATTGGTGACAGCTCGGCGGTCGCATGGCCTGCGGGAACGCCGGGGAAGGACGATGGTTCCGCGCCAGAGCGCCAATCGTCTTCGCTGGTCGTGTTGCTGCAGGCTGTGGCGTACGCGACCAATTGGAATGCAGCCGCCGGCGTCCCGAGCCTCCCGCCAGGCCCTCAGATCGTGCGGGCGACGATTTCCTTCATTACTTCGCTGGTGCCGCCGAAGATGCGCTGGACGCGCGCATCCGCATAGGCGCGGGCGATGGGGAACTCCCACATGTAGCCCCAGCCGCCGAAGAACTGCAGGCAGGTATCGACCACCTTGTTCGACATTTCCGAGGCATGCAGCTTCGCCATCGCCGCGGTGGCGGGATCGAGCTCGCGCTTCACCACGGCTTCGAGGCAGCGGTCGACGAAGACGCGGGCGACCTGGATCTCGGTCTTCACCTCGGCCAGGCGGAACTTGGTATTCTGGAAGTCGAGGATCGACTGCTTGAAGGCCTTGCGGTCGCGCGTGTAGTCGACCGTGTGCTGGAGCACGGAATCGGCCATCTCGACATTGCGGATGGCGATCTGCATGCGCTCCCAGGCGAGTTCCTTCATCAGCTGGATGAAGCCCTTGCCCTCTTCGCCGAGCAGGTTTTTCACCGGCACCTTCACGTTGTCGAAGAACAGCTCGGCCGTGTCCTGGGCATGCATGCCGATCTTCTTCAGCTTCTTGCCCTTGGAATAGCCGGGCGTGCCGCTGTCGACCAGGATCAGCGAGGTGCCCTTGGCGCCGGCCGAAGGGTCGGTCTTCGCCACCAGCACCACGAAGTCGGACATGTAGCCGTTGGTGATGAAGGTCTTGGAGCCGTTGATGACGTAGTGGTCGCCCTGGCGGATGGCGGTGGTCTTCACGCCCTGCAGGTCGGAGCCGGCACCCGGCTCGGTCATGGCGATGCAGCCGATGATCTCGCCCTTGGCCATGCGCGGCAGGTAGTTCCGCTTCTGCTCTTCGGTGCCGTAGTTCAGGATGTAAGGCGCCACGATGTCGGAATGCAGCGAGAAGCCGGGGCCGGAATTGAAGGTGCGGGCCTGCTCCTCGATCAGGACGGCGCTGAAATAGCGGTCTACGCCGGCGCCGCCGTATTCGGCCGGCATGGTGGCGCAGAGGAAGCCCGCCTCGCCCGCCTTCTTCCAGGCCTCGCGGCTGATCTGCCCGGCCGCTTCCCATTCCTCGCGGTGGGGCGTGATCTCGCGTTCGTAGAACTTGCGGACGTGGGCGCGGAATTCCTCGTGCTCGGGGCCGAAGACGGTCCGCGGGATGACGGCGGTCATGGTGTTCTTCCCTTGAAGCTTCTTGTGGGCGATCGGTCCCTCACAGCGTGCGGGAGATCAGCTCCTTCATGATCTCGTTGGTGCCGGCGTAGATCTTCTGCACGCGGGCATCGGCATAGGCGCGGGTGATCGGGTATTCCCACATGAAGCCGTAGCCGCCGTGCAGCTGCAGGCACTCGTTCAGGAGGCTGTTCTGCAGGTCCGAGCACCAGTACTTCGCCATCGCGCCGGCGGCGGCGTCGAGCTCGCCCTTCACCACCAGTTCCAGGCAGCGGTCGACGAAGGTGCGGGCCACCTGCACCTGGGTCTTCAGTTCCGCCAGCTTGAAGCGGGTGTTCTGGAAATCGGCGATCGAGCGGCCGAAGGCCTTGCGTTCCTTGGTGTAGTCGGCGGTCCATTGCAGGGCCGCCTCGCAATTGGCGATGGCGCCGATGGCGACCTGGAGGCGCTCCCAGGCCAGTTCCTTCATCAGCTGATAGAAACCCTGCCCCTCCTGGGTCCCGAGCAGGTTGGACACCGGGACACGCACGTCGGAGAAGAACAGCTCCGAGGTGTCCTGGGCATGCATGCCGAGCTTTTCGAGGTTGCGGCCCTTGGTAAAGCCGGCCCGCCCCGCCTCGACCAGGATGAGCGAAATGCCCTTGGCCCCCTGCTTCGGATCGGTCTTGGTGACCAGGATGACGAGATCGGCGTTCTGGCCGTTGGTGATGAAGGTCTTCTGGCCGTTGATGACGTAATGATCGCCGTCCCGGATGGCCGTGGTCCGGACACCCTGCAGGTCCGATCCCGTGCCGGGCTCGGTCATGGCGATGGCACCGACCACTTCGCCCTTCGCCATCCTGGGCAGCCATTCGCGCTTCTGCGCCTCGGTGCCGTAGGAGAGGATATAGGGGGCGACGATATCGGAATGCAGCGAGAAGCCGGGGCCGGAGGTGTTGGCGCGCGACTGCTCCTCGATCAGGATGGCGCTGTACAGCCGGTCCACGCCGGCGCCACCGTATTCCTCCGGCATGGTGGCGCAGAGAAAGCCGGCCTCGCCCGCCTTCTTCCAGGCGGACCGGGGCACGACACCGTCCTTTTCCCACTGCGCGTGGTGGGGAACGATCTCGCGTTCGTAGAATTTGCGCACTTCGGCACGGAAAAGGTCATGCTCTTCCGTGAAGACGGGGCGGGGCAGCCAGGTCATGTCGTTGTCTCCCTAGATCCCTCTTCCTAGCACATTATCAAGCGATCAAAAGGCCTCCGCCGGCAGGGCCATCATGGTCTGTCCGCCCGCCTGGATCTTCGACAGGAGGCCGGAAGTGTCGGGCAGCATGCGGTCCATGAAGAACTTCGCCGTGACCAGCTTCGCCTCGTAGAAGGCCTTGTCCTCGGCGCCGGCGGCGAGCTTCTCCTGCGCCACCTTGGCCGACCGGGCCCAGACCTGGCCGAGCGCCACCAGCGCGAACATCTTCAGGTAGTCGGACGACGCCGCCCCCGCCTCGTCGGGGTTCTTCATCCCCGCCTCGCCGATATAGGCGGTGGCCTGCTGCAGTCGGGCGAAAGCCTTCGCCAGCGGCATGACGTAGTCCTTGGCGAGCTTCGGATCGGCCATGTTCTCCTGGATGAAGCGGTCGAGCGGGTGGAAGAAGGCGCGCAGCAGCCGGCCCATGCCCTCCGGCAGCTTGCGCCCCACCAGGTCGAGCGCCTGCACGCCGTTGGCACCTTCGTAGATCATGGCGATGCGGGCATCGCGCACGAACTGCTCCATGCCCCATTCGCGGATGTAGCCGTGCCCGCCCAGCATCTGCTGCGCGTTGGTGGCCGTCTCGTAGCCCATGTCGGTCAGGTAGGCCTTCAGCATGGGGGTGATCAGGGCGACGAAGTCCTCGCATTCGCGCCGGGTCGCCGGGTCGGGGTGCTTGTGCGCGAAGTCGAGCTTGAGGCCGGTTTCGAGCGCCAGCGCCCGCGCGCCTTCCGTGAAGGCCTTCGCCTGCATCAGCATGCGGCGGATGTCGGGATGCACGATGATCGGGTCGGCCGGCTTGTCGGGCGCCTTGACGCCGGAGATGGAGCGCATCTGCAGCCGGTCCTTGGCATAGGCGGCGCCGTTCTGGAAGGCGACGTCCGCCACACCCAGGCCCTGGATGCCGACGCCGAGGCGGGCGGCGTTCATCATCGTGAACATGGCCCGCATGCCCTTGTGCTCTTCCCCGATCAGCCAGCCCTTGGCGCCGTCGTAGTTCAGCACGCAGGTGGAATTGCCGTGGATCCCCATCTTGTGCTCGATGGAGCCGCAGGTGACGCCATTGCGGGCGCCCAGGCTGCCGTCGGCATTGACCAGGAACTTGGGCACGATGAAGAGCGACACGCCCTTGATGCCCGCCGGCCCGCCGGGGATCTTGGCCAGCACCAGGTGGATGATGTTCTCCGCCATGTCGTGCTCGCCGGCGGAGATGAAGATCTTGGTGCCCGTGATCGAGAAGCTGCCGTCTCCTTGCGGCTCGGCCTTGGTGCGCATGAGGCCGAGATCGGTGCCGCAATGGGGCTCGGTCAGGTTCATGGTGCCGGTCCAGGTGCCCTCGACCAGCTTCGGCAGGTAGGTCTTCTTCTGCTCCTCCGTGCCGTGCTTCAGGATCGCCTCATAGGCGCCGTGGCTCAGGCCCGGATACATGGCGAAGGCCATGTTCGCCGCCGTCATCATCTCCGACATGACGAAACCGACGATATGCGGCAGGCCCTGACCGCCGAACTCGGGCTCCGCCGTCAGCCCGGTCCAGCCGCCCTCGATGTACTTGGCGTAAGCCTCCTTGAAGCCCTTCGGCGTGCTCACCTCGCCGTTCTTCCAGCTGCAGCCCTCCTGGTCGCCCACCTGGTTCAGCGGCTGGATCACCTCCTGCACGAACTTCGCGCCCTCCTCCAGGATGGCGTCCAGCGTGTCGCGCGTGGCGTCCTGGAAGCCCGGCAGGTTGGTGTAGTTGTCGAGCTGGATCATGTCGTTCAGGACGAAGCGGAAATCCTTCAGCGGCGCTTGATACGTCGGCATGCGAGCCTCCTCAGATCGGGAAGCCCTCCCTCGGCTCTGCCGGGGGAGGGTTTGGGTGGGGGCGGTGGGGATGAGAAGAGTCAATGGCCGCGGTGATCATCTCGATCACACCCTCGACATTGGTCAGAGCGTCGGTATTCCAAACGCGCAGAACGCGCCAGCCTGCGGCTTTCAAGGCAGCGTCACGCTTCGCATCGGATACGGATTCGGCATGCTGCCCGCCATCGATCTCGATGATCAGCCGCGCCTCAACGCAGGCGATATCGGCGATATAGGAAGCAACGGGGTACTGGCGGCGAAAGCGGCGACCGAAGAATCCGACCGATTTCAACGCAGCCCACAGCTTCCGTTCCGCGTCAGTCGCATTGTTGCGCAGATCACGGACACGCTTGCGGGTCTGGTTGTCGAGCCGGGACATCGCAGGTCAACCCTTGCGGCACCCACCCCCACCCTGCCCTCCCCCGGCTCGCGCCGAGGGAGGGTTCAAGGGAGCCCTCCCTCGGCTTTGCCGGGGGAGGGTTGGGTGGGGGCGGTGGCCGTGAATTGACACGCTTCGACGCCTAGTTCCGAAGCGGCTTGCCGGTGGTCAGCATCTGCTCGATGCGGTCCAGCGTCGGGCCTTGGCGGATCAGGCGCATGAAGCCTTCCCGCTCCAGGGTCATCAGCTGCTTCTCGGTCAAGGTCTGGGTGATGTCGGTATTGCCGCCGGAGAGCACGAAGGCGACCTCGCCCGAGACCACCTTGTCGTGCGGCGTCGCCTTGCCGGAGGCGACGAAGCCTTCCACCGCCATGTCGAGCGCCGCCTTCGCCGTGGGCCCGGGGAGCTGCACCTCGGGCGGCGCCGGCGGCTTGTAGCCCTCCACCATCGACAAGGCCTTCGCCTTGGCATCGGCCAGCAGCCGGCGGCGGTTCATCGTCACGCCGTCGCTCTCGCGCAGGATGTTCATGTCGCGCGCCTCGGCCGCCGAGGTCGCCACCTTGGCGGTCGAGATCGCCTCGAACACCTGGGCGATGGCCGGCATCGGACCGCCGGGCCGCTTCTTGTTGGCGAGCGTGCGGACGATCAGCTCCTTGCAGCCGCCCCAGCCCGGCAGCAGGCCGACGCCCACCTCGACCAGGCCCATGTAGCTTTCGGCATGGGCCTGGATCGCATCGGCATGCAGGCAGATCTCGCAGCCGCCGCCGAGCGCCATGCCCGCCGGCGCCGCCACCACCGGGAAGGGCGCGTACTTCAGGCCCAGATAGGCCGCCTGGCCTTCCGAGATGCCCTGTTCGATCACCGGCCACATCGCCGTATTGGCGGCGAACAGCGCCAGACCGACATTGGCGCCGACCGAGAAGTTGTCGGCGTCGTTGCCGATGATCAGCGCCTTGAAGCCCTGCTTGTCGAGCTTCGCCGCCTTCTTCACGATGTCGACAATGTCGGCGTCGATGGCGTTCATCTTCGAGTGGATCTCGAGACAGGCCACGCCGTCGCCCACGTCCCAGAGCGAGGCCGAGCGGTTGGCAACGATCGGCTGCCTGCCGCGCTTCTTGTCGGCCAGCATCCAGGCGTCGTCCGCCACCGCGATCTCGGCGTAGTCGCCCGAGGGCGTCAGACGATACGTCTTGTCGTTCTCTTCCTTGTAGAAGGGCCGGCCCGCCGCCACCTGCACCATCTTCGGCACCGGGCGGCCTTCCGATTTCAGCTTCTCGGCGAACCAGGCCGTGCCCAGCATGTCGATCTGCTCGAAGGGCCCCCATTTCCAGGCATAGCCCGTCTTCATCGCCGTATCGACGTCGCGGATGTCGTCGGCGATCTCCGGCACCAGGTCGGCGGCATAGGAGAGCACGCGCGAGGCGACGGCCCAGGCGTATCGGCCGCCCTTGTCGGGATGCTCGACCAGCTTCCTCAGGTTCTTCGCCTTGGCGCTGTCGAGCTCGGCCCGCACCTTCTTGCGATACTCGCCGGTGCGCAGGTCGATCGCCTCTTTCCCGCGGTTCCTATAGAAGCCGCCCTTGCCCTTCCGCCCCGTATAGCCTTCCGCGATCATCTTCTGGGTCAGCGCGTTCAAGGGATGGTCGGCCCTGAAGCTCGCCACCAGGGGATCGGACTTCGGCAGGAGCCGCAGCATCGAGCCGATGACATGCGGGCCCAGGTCGATGCCGGTGAGGTCACCCAGGCCGAAAATGCCGGTCTTCGGGATGCCCATCGGCCGGCCGACGATCGAATCCGCCTCTTCCACGGTGAGGCCGAGGTCATAGGCCTCGGTCGTCGCCACATGGCTCCAGTAGATGCCGATGCGATTGCCGATGAAGCCGGGCGTGTCCTTGCACAGGATCACTTCCTTCCCCAGGCCCCTGTCGCCGTAAGACCGCAGCGCGGCCACGGCCTCGGGCCGCGTCTTCGGCCCGCCCACGACCTCGAGGAGGCGCATGTAGCGCGGCGGGTTGAAGAAATGGGTGATGGCGAAATCGGCGGCGAAGCTTTCGGGCAGGCCCTTCGTGAGCTCGCCGAGCGGAATGGTCGAGGTGTTGGAGGAGACGACCGAGCCCTTCTTCCTGACACCTTCGAGCTTGCCGTAGAGGTCCCGCTTGATGTCCGGGTTCTCGATGATCGCCTCGCAGATCCAGTCGCAATCGCCGACCAGACCCAGATCGTCCTCGAGGTTGCCGGGCGTGATGCGCCGGGCGAAGGCCGGGTGCATGAAGGGCGCCGGCTTGGTCTTCAGCATCTTCTCGACGGCGCCCTTGGCGAGCGCGGAGCGGTCGTTCGCCCCCTTCGGCACGATGTCGAGCAGCACGACCTGGCTGCCGGCATTGGCGCAATGGGCGGCGATCGCCGCCCCCATCACGCCGGAACCGACGACGGCGACCTTCTTGATCGGTGTGGCCACGCTCATCAGCACGCCTCCAGCACGGTGGCGATGCCCTGCCCGCCGCCGATGCACTGGGTGGCGAGCGCGTACTTCCCCCCCTCGCGCTTCAGGAGCGAGGCGGCCTTGCCGGTGATGCGGGCCCCGGTGGCGCCCATGGGATGACCGAGCGCGATGGCGCCGCCGTCGAGGTTGATCTTCTCGTTCGGGATCTTCGCCTCGATCAGGCAAGCGCCGGCCTGGGCAGCAAACGCCTCGTTGATCTCGATGACGTCGATATCGCCGATCTTGAGACCGGCGCGCTCCAGCGCCTTCCGGGTCGCCGGGACGGGGCCGATGCCCATCAGCTCGGGCGGGCACCCCGCCACCGCGATCGACCTGATACGGGCGAGTTTGGGGAGCCCGTGCTTGTCGGCATAGGCTTCCGAGCAGACCAGCACCGCCGAGGCGCCGTCGGTCAAGGGCGAGGAGGTGCCGGCGGTGACGGTGCCCGACTTGTCGAAAGCAGGCTCCAACCCGCTCAAACCTTCCTGCGTGGTGTCCGGGCGGATGCAGCCGTCCTTCTCGACCCGGTTGTTGCCGTCGACGATGGCGACGATCTCGGCGTCGAACTTGCCGGCGGCCTGGGCGGCGGCGGCCTTGCGGTGGCTTTCCACCGCCATCTCCTGCTGGGCCTTGCGGTCGATCGAATACTTCTTCGCGAGATTCTCCGCCGTGATGCCCATGGAGACATAGGCCTCGGGATAGCGCTGGTAGAGGCCCGGATGCGGCGCCGGGTTGAAGCCGCCCATCGGCACCCGGGTCATGCTTTCCACGCCGGCGCAGATGAAGACCTCGCCCGCGCCCATCTGGATGGCGCCGGCCGCCTGGTGGATCGACTGCATGGAGGAACCGCAGAAGCGGTTCACCGTCGTCCCCGCCGTCTCGATCGGCAGGCCGGCCAGGAAGGAGACGATGCGGGCGACGTTCAGCCCCTGCTCGCCCTCGGGGAAGGCGCAGCCCATGACCAGGTCCTCGACATCGGCCGGGTTCACCTTGGTCCGCTCGATCAGCCCCTTCACCACCTGGGCGGCGAGTTCGTCGGGCCGCACCTTGGCCAGCGCGCCCTTGCGGGCGAGGGTGAACGGCGACCGGGCGAAGCCCGCGATGACGACATTCTTTTCCATGACCTGATCTTCCCTTCGCTGATCGAACCGGACGCGGGCGTCTCTCGCTCCGTCGTCCGCCAGTCCTCACCCAAACGAAAAAAATCCGAACGGCCAAAGATCCGAGCGGCGGCTTGTCAGGCGGCCTTCTCGGCCGCGCGCTTCGCCACCAGCTCGCGCTCGATCGCCTTTACGATGTCCTTAAGCTCGCGGATGGCCTGGTCGACGTCCTGGCGCTGGCGCTCCAATTCGGCGATGCGCTCGCGCGAGCGGTCGATGGTGAACTGCATCTGCTCGACCTGGCCGTCGCCCAGGTCGTAGAGATCGAGCATGTCGCGGATATCGGAGAGGCGGAAACCGAGCCGCTTGCCGCGCAGGATCAGCGCCAGCCGCGCCCGGTCCCGCCGCGTGTAGATGCGGTTCATGCCCTGGCGCTGCGGCGCCAGAAGATCCTTGTCTTCGTAGAAGCGGATGGCGCGTGCGGTCACGCCGAATTCGGATGCCAGTTCCGCGATGGTGAAGGTATCGCCCAACGGCCCGCGCCTCCCTGCGCTGCCCCGCTCGCTGAGACATTTCTAGTTTACGTTTACGTAAACGTCAAGCAGTGCCTTCCCGGCAGAATACCACGGCTTCGCCCCGCGACATTGCCCGCCGTCACGGAAATAGCGCCGTTAACTGCGATTGTGACGCGAGCGCGATTGCGACCTTCGGGCGGTTCTGCATACTTAAGGAAATATTACTGAAGCCAGCGGTCCGCCGTCATGCCGAGTGAAGTAGAGCCGAACAACACGCGGGCGACGGCGCAGGGCCTGGCGCTGGGGTCGACGGTCCAGGGACAGTTCCCCGACCGCAACGACGCCGACTACTACCGCCTCAGCCTGGCCGCACCCGGGATTCTTTCCGTATCGCTGGTTACTGCGGAGAGCAGCCAGATCACCTCGCGCGGCACGCTCTACGATGCCGCCGGCAACCAGATCGTCGCCGCCTACTACTCCAATACCAGCGCCGATGCGCAGACCTACGACTACGGCATTGCCGCCGCCGGCGACTATTACCTCGACCTGCATGCCTGGAGCGTGACCGGCGCCTATGCCGTAACGGCGAACTTCACCGCCGGCGGCGCCACTTTCGACACGGCGGACAATGATACCCGCGAAACCGCCACCGCCGCCGCTTTCGGCACCCCCATCTACGGCTCGCTGCAGGCGAACACGGAACTGGATTGGTACAGAGTCGACCTGCCCCAGGGCGGCGGCAGCACCGTCACGGTGACCGTCAGCAGCGGCGACAGCACGGCTGTCGGCAGTATGGACATGGGTTTCGAAGTCCTTCTCTACGACGCCGCGGGAGCGCTGATCGGCGGCAAGATGTACCGCACCAACGAGCCTCTGGTCATCGAGGCTGGGTCCACAGGCACCATCTATGTCAGCATCGGGTCCGCTTACCCTTCGATGTCCTGGCCCAATTCGGAGCAGTATCGCATCGATGTAACAACCTCCACGGGAGGGCCGGCGCGCGAAACGGAAGGCAACAACACTGCCGCCACCGCCGACCCGCTGACAATCGGCTCGCCCATCCGGGGCCAGATCGCGTCCACCACCGACCAGGACTGGTTTGCCTTCCAGGTAAGCGGCAGCGGGGTCATCACCCTGTCGGCCACCCAGGCGATCGCAGAGTACCTGCAGCCGGCCGAATCGCAGCGGATCTCCGTGGTCGACGCCAGCGGACAGGTGCTCGGCAGCGCCGCCGGCTTCGACTCATCTTCGATCAGCGTGGAGTTGCCCGTCGCCGGCACCTACTACGCCCGCCTCGAATACAATCCCTATGTCGCCCGGGGCGCGGAGTACATCCTCTCCTCGAGCTTCGCTCCCGGCCCCACCAGCATCGAGGTCGAAGGCAACGACACGATGCAGACGGCGACCGCCATGCCGCTCGACGGCACGCGCACGGGCCGCATCGCCTCCGTCACCGATCGGGACTGGTTCTCCTTCACGGTCGACCAGACGTCGGTCGTCACGCTCAACCTGGTAAACGACATGCCGGGAAGTTGGGCGACCTATGCGTTCGAAGTGGTCGATGCCGCCGGCACCAGCTATGGCACTTATGCGGGCTGGCCGGGCCAGCCGACGGGCGATCTTTCCGTCGGGAGGCTGACGCCGGGTACCTACTACGCCGTGATCGGCGCCGGCTGGCACCCGAACAATGGCGCGGTCGACAATCACTACCGGCTCACCAGCCGCACCGCCGCTTCGAGCGAAACGGCAAACGGCATTGCCTCCGCCGCGGCGCCACAGGATCCACTGTTTGCTTCAGCCTGGTATCTCGGCTCAGCGCAGGGAATCAACGTACAACCGGCCTGGGCCGACTACACCGGGCGGAACGTCGACATTCGTCTCTATGGCGAAACCATTGGCCGCGTCGCCGACCTCAGTCAGAATTTCGCCCTCGCCGACAGCATCAGCGCCTTCACCGGCGCACCGCTGACCGGAGAGGAATACGTGTCCTTCTTCGCCACCAACCTCGCGCGGCTCGCGGTCGCCGAACGCGACGGCCAGGGCACGGTAGGCGTCGCCTACAACGCCTCCCTCGCCTCGCTCAACACCTATGGATCCGGATTCATATCGACTGCCGACACCTTCGCGGTCACCTACGGTGCCGCGGCGAACGCTGACATTCTGATCGGGGGACCGGCGGCAGGTGGTGGCGAAACCGTCACCCCCTCGGAAGTGACGACCTTCGATGCCGCGCGAGCCGCGCTCGCCGCGACCGGCCGGGGCGGGCTCGGCACCATAGTGGTTGTTCCGGCCGGCGAAGGCCGGCAATCCGACCTGGACGCCAACGCCAGTTGGGCGTCGGGCGATCGCCACAATGTCGTGGTCGGCGCCATCGGCCAGAACGGCGTCTACACCGCCGACAGCAACTACGGCACCAGCCTTCTGGTCGTGGCGCCAGGCGGCACCAACACCGCGCCGCTGCTGCCCAACGGAAGCTCGCCAGGCGGCGGCACGACCGAAGCGGCGGCGCTGACCGCGGGTGTCGTCGCCTTAATCCTGGAGGCCAATCCCGGCCTCGGCTGGCGCGATGTGCAGGATATCCTCGCCAACAGCGCGCGGGCCACCGATGTCCAGAATGTGAGCTGGGACACCAATGGCGCTGGCGACTGGAACGGCGGCGGGCATCGCTACAGCTGGGACTATGGCTTCGGTCTGGTAGACGCTCGTGCTGCCGTCAGGCTGGCGGAAAGCTGGACCTCGACGGCGCGGATCTCCGCCAACGAGTTGAGCGTCAGCGCCTCCGCCACGCCGAACGTCGCCATTCCCGACGCCAGCCCGGTCGGCGCGACCTCTTCCCTCAACCTCGGCAGCCTCGCCATCGAATGGGTGGAGGTCGAACTCACCGTTCGGCATTTCTATTTCGAGGATCTGGTTCTCAGTCTGACGAGCCCGTCGGGAACCCTCTCAATCCCGATGGCCTTCTTTGAGGGCAGCCCCTACTGGTCGGATGTGGAGACGCGGACGCTGCGCCTCAGCATGGCGGACTTCCGCGGCGAGAACGCAGCCGGCACCTGGACGCTCGGCGTCCACGATCTCGTTGCCGCGGATACGGGCGTACTCCAGAGCTGGACGATCCGCGCCTATGGAAATGCCGTCTCCAACGACGACATCTACATTTACACGGATGAGTACGGTGGCCTGGCGGCGGGCGCAGCCTCTCGGCGCAGCCTGAACGACACCGACGGCGGCCGCGACCTGCTGAACGCCGCCGCCGTATCCGCCGCCATGCGCATCGATC
>VFQQ010000533.1_pt1 | contig 73373 bp, 77 predicted proteins | sample 3512341 | NCBI WGS metagenome assembly VFQQ01 (sample SAMN10412373, study PRJNA504923) | tailings metagenome | isolation source: Relicate 2 Philex TSF1 revegetated site | place: Philippines: Tuba, Benguet | collected 2017-08-29
GTCCAGCGTGTAGCCGAGCGTCTTCAGGAAATTCTCGTTTGCGGTGATGATCGTGCCGTCGAGGTTGAACTCGATCACCGCCTGCGCCTTGCTGATGGCCGCGAGCTGCCCTTCGAAATTGGCGAGCGCCTGCTTCTGCGCGGTGATGTCGGTCGCGTACTTCACGACTTTGAAAGGCCGGCCGCTCATGTCCATGATCGGATTGTAGCTGGCCTGGATCCAGATCTCGCGGCCGTCCCGCATGACGCGCTTGTACTGGCCCGCATCGAACTCGCCGCGGCCCAGCTTGTCCCAGAAGAAGCGGTACTCGGCCGATGCCCGGGTCGCGGCATCACAGAAAATCGAATGGTGCTTGCCCTTGATCTCCGCGAGTGAATAGCCAAGAGCATCGAGGAAGTTCTTGTTGGCCGTTATGATCGTGCCATCGAGATTGAACTCGATCACGGCCTGCGCCTTGCCGATGGCGTCAAGCTGGCCCTCGTAATTGGCGAGGTCCATTTTCTGCTGGGTGATGTCAGTCGCGAACTTCACCACCTTCACGGTGTTGCCCGCGCCGTCCATCACAGGGTTGTAGCTCGCCTGGATCCAGACCTCGCGGCCGCCCTTGGCGATGCGTTTGTACTGACCGGCGTCGAAATTGCCGCGTCCCAGCTTCACCCAGAACATGCGGTAGTCGGCGGAGTCGCGCGTTTCCGCGTCGCAGAACATCGAATGATGACGTCCTTTGATCTCGTCGAGCGTATAGCCCAGCGCTGCCAGGAAGTTCTCGTTCGCGGTGATGATCGTGCCGTCGAGATTGAACTCGATGACAGCCTGCGAACGGCTGATCGCCTCCAGCACCTGCTCTGCCGCGCTCGGTGCCGTCTGCGCCACCGGCAACTCCGTCACATTGGCCGGCTTGCTAGCCAGCCCGTACCAGGTCCGCGCCATATTCAGTCCCCCTCGGGCGCATCGCGCCCCTTGCGGACACCCTGCCCGCCTATCGTTAATCGAGCGCTAAACGGCCGCAAAAAATGGCGACAATTCAACGGGTTACGTAAAATACGCATTTCTTGGCCGTCGCTGATCTCAGCCAACGATGCCCCCGATGATCGCGTCCACATCCAGCGCCAGCATCAGGCCTTGATCGAGACGGAAGAGACCGGAACACAGCGTCTGCCATTCGGCAGAGAGCGTGACCGGGCTCCTCTCCCAGATATCGCCGCCAAGTGAGAGGACATCGCCGACTTCATCCACGAGCAGCGCGTAATGTTCAGCCTGCACGCCTTCGCCGAGTTCAACGATCGCGCACATGACCTTCTCGCCGGGCGAGCGTGGCGCGAGGCCAAGACGCACGCGCATATCGATAGCGGTGACGATCCGGCCACGAAGGTTCAGCGAACCGGCGACCTCGACAGGCGCCAGAGGCACCGCATTGATGACGGGCGATGCGATGACGTCGCGAACGCGCAGCACCGGAAGGCCGAAGGTCTGGCCATGGACAAAGACCGTCAGCCACATCGTCGGCGCCTGATCTTCGGCGCGTCGCTTGTGGATCATATCCATCTTCGTCATCAGGCCGCCCTTCCTGCTGGAGCCGAGGCGGCACGTATGGCCCTGAGGATGTCGCGCCGGTCATGCTTGTTGGCCAACGCGGAGAAAGCGCCGGCATTTTCAGGCGCCAGGTCTTCATCGGAGTCGGAGAGGCCGATGACAGGCAGCGCAGCGGCCTGGAGTTCGCTGATATCTTCAGACGCGTCGGCAAGAACCAGGCTGAACGGTTGTCCGGAAGCAGCAAGCGCTTGCGCCTCTTCGGCGGAACCAGCCAATGTCACCGCATAGCCGGCGGAAGCGAGAAGCGGCTGCAGGATCCGGCGGAAGAAGGGATTGGGCTCGACGAGCAGGATGTTGGCCGGGCCTGCCGGCCGCGACGGGCGTGACGATCCGGTGATGGTTGACCAGTAATGGCCGATGTCGAGGAGGTCCGCCGCGCGGCCCGAGACGATGAGGCTGCCGAGGCGTCCCGGCGCCGTCGGCTCCAGTTGCGTCGTGAGGCTCTGGTCAACGATGTCGAGAATGTCGTCGACCACCAGCGCGAAGTCCCGCCCGTCGTTCTCGAACACCAGCACAGGCTTTGTGGCGCTGCCCGGCGCGAAGTCGAGCGGCGCATCGTCGATGGTCATGACCGGGATCAGACGGCCGCGATACTGCAGAACCTTGCGCCCATCGACGGTCTCGACGCGGTCGGCCTCGAGTTCTTCGATGCGCGCTACCAGCGACAGCGGAACCGCCTTCCAGCGGTCGCCGCCATAGCGCACCACCAGAATCGGGTGATGCTGGCTCGCCGGCTGGCGCCGCTCTGCGAACGTATGCTCGGCGGCGCTTGTATCTATGCGGCCCGTTTCCGCAGCGATCCCCTTAGGATCCAGAATCATGATGACAGAGCCGTCACCGAGGATCGTGTTTCCTGAGAAGAGCGGGATGTGTTTCAGCACTCGGGCGACAGGCTTCACGACGATTTCTTCGGTGTCGAACACCCGATCGACGATGATGCCGAACGAGAACGAACCGATCTGCGTCACCATGATGCAGCCTTCCACCGGCTGATCTTCGGCAGGCGGCAGGTTCAGCAGGTTCTGAAGCGAGATGAGCGGCAGAAGCCGATCACGCAGGCGCAGCACAGGCGCGCCGTTCAGATACTCGATCAGGTTGCGGGATGATGGGCTGGTGCCCACCAGCTCCAGCACGCTCGATTGCGGCATGGCGAAGCGCCGGCCTGCTGACTCGACGATCAGCGCCGACACAATGGTGAGGGTCAGCGGAATACGGATCGTGAAACGCGTGCCCGAACCCTCGCGTGAGGCAAGCTCGATCGTGCCGCCGATCTTCTCGATATTCGTACGCACGACGTCCATGCCCACGCCACGGCCGGATACGTTCGTGACGGCGGCGGCCGTCGACAGGCCTGCATGAAAGATAAGCTGCTGGATCTGCGTGTTGGTCGCGGCGTCGGCTTCGGTCCGCGACATCAAGCCGTTATCAACCGCCTTCTGGCGCAGACGCGCCAGCGGCAGGCCGCGCCCGTCATCCGATATCTCGACGACGATATGGCCGCCCTCATGCCGCGCCTGCAGCAGCACGCGCCCCGTTTCGGGCTTGCTGGCCGCACGCCGCTCATCCGGCCCCTCAAGGCCGTGATCGGCGGCGTTGCGAATCATATGGGTCAGCGGATCCTTGATCAGCTCCAGAACCTGCCGGTCCAGTTCGGTCTCCGCGCCGAGCATCTCCAGATCGATTTTTTTGCCCAACTCCACCGCGAGGTCGCGGATGATGCGCGGCAGCTTCTGCCAGGCATTGCCGATCGGCTGCATGCGCGTCGTCATGACGCTTTCCTGCAGCTCGGTGGTGACATGGTTCAGCCGCTGCAGGGGCGCTGCGAACGGGCTGTCGGGAATCTGGCGGCTTGTCTGCAGCAGCTGGTTGCGGATCAGCACAAGTTCACTGACCACGTTCATCAGCTGCTCCAGCGCATCGACGCTGACGCGGATGGTCTGCGAGCTTGCCGATCCTGCCGCGTCGTCACCGGGCTTCGCCGGCGTGCTGGCGGCCGCTTTCTCGGCCAGCTGTTGCGCTTGGGGCTGGGGCTGCGTCGGAGCCGCAACGGGCGCGGGTTGAGCGGCTTCGCGTCTCTCTATGGGAGGCACCACCGCGTCCACGGTCAGGAAGGCGGCAAGCGCCTCACGCGCCGTTGCTTCGACGCCGAGCTCCTCAAGCGCACCATCCAGCGCCACCAGGACCGTTGGGGTCACGGACGTATCGCCTGCACCCGGCAACGCGCGCGCAAGCGCAGCCATGAATGCAGAGCCCGGCTTTTCCTTGCGGATGATCGCCGCCAGCGCGTCGCGCGCGAACCCTGCGGCAAGATCGAGGTCTTCCTGCGTGGCGCGCGCGGCGAAGAAGCAGGTGTCGGCGAGGACGCGCAGCATGATCTCGGCCGCCGCATCGAGGGTCGCAAGACCGCCGAGCTCATCCATCGATGGCAGTTCCGGCGCGCGCGCCTGCTCCGGACCGGCCATGTTTGGCGTCTCTCCGGTTTCGGCCGCTGCGAGGCGCGACAGCAGATCCTCGTCGCTGCCTTCTTCTTCCTGCCCGGTGCGGTCCAGGACGTTCAGCAGGTACTTGATCTTGTCGATAGCCATCAGGATCGGCCCAACGCTTGCCGGTGTCGGCGCGAGGATCCGGTCGCGGAACAGGCCCAGCACGTTCTCCCCCGCGTGGGCGATGCGCTCCAGCCGCGGCAGGTTCAGGAACCCGCACGTCCCCTTGATGGTGTGCATCACGCGAAAGATTTCGCCGAGCAGGGCTGGGTCGTCGGGATGCTTCTCAAACTGGACGAGACTGGTGTCGAGGGCCTCGATGCTCTCGAACGCCTCGGTCAGGAACTCTCTGAGAACGTCGTCCATGCCCGCTCCGGTCGCGCCAACAAGCGCGATTCACGACGGCGAGACTCCGCGAACATCGTTAATCAAGTTCAAACAACACAGCCGCATCCCGTGTACTGTTGAGAGATGATCGCAAATATGGTGGATCACTCGATAAGAGATGATTATACGTAAATTGCGTATATTGCCGGTGTGTAGAATACTGCTCCACGTAATTTGCGTAGAATGGCCGGAAACGGGGCCAGTTACTCAATCTTAGCGAATGAAACCTATGTTTCTTCTTGCCATTGCAAGGGGGAACTGATGGCGGTGGACATGTCTATGCCCGTCCTCATCGTCGACGATTACAAGACGATGCTCAGGATCGTGCGCAATCTGCTGATTCAGCTTGGCTTCTCCAACATCGACGAAGCCATGGACGGCAACGAAGCCTACGGGCTCATGAAGCAGAAAAAATACGGGCTGGTGATGTCCGACTGGAACATGCAGCCGGTGACCGGTCTCGACCTTCTGAAGATGGTCCGCAATGACGATACAACGAAGTCCACGCCGTTCATCATGGTCACGGCCGAGTCCAAGACCGAGAACGTCGTCGCGGCGCGCGGCGCAGGCGTCAACAACTACATCATCAAGCCGTTCAACCTGAACGTGCTGAAATCCAAAATTTCTGCGGTGCTGGGGCCTTTGCCATGACGAACGCCAAGCAGGACCGCATCATCGAGCAGCTTCGGCGTCAACGCGCCGACCTCGTCAATTATGTGCGCCGCACCCGCAAGGCGATCGAGGATTTCGCGCCATCTGCCCTGCGCGGCGACCGCATGAACCAGGCGAGGGCGCAGATGAAGGCCGTCGTCGAGACGACTGAATCGGCTGCCGACCTCATCATGGCGCGTGCTGAAGATTGCCTGGGCGCGCCCGCCGATGAAGCGCCCGATAAGTTCCGGTCCCGCGTCACCAATGCCTGCCTCGAAATCATCGAAGCCTGTGCATTCCAGGATCTGACGGGTCAGCGGATCAACAAGGTCGCAACGATGCTGACGATGATCGAGGGCCGCCTTGCGGCGCTTGAAGCTGAGCTGGGCGAACCGTTCGGCCTGGAAGCCGAGGATGGCGACCTCAGCAGCGTGGACGACGTTCTGCTCCAGGGTCCGGCTTTGCCGAACGGCGGCGGCATCAGCCAGGCCGACGTCGACGCAATCCTCAGCCGCTGACCGGCAGCCGATGACCCCGGCGGCACGCAGCCCCGGGGTCCGTCAGGCAGTTACTTTTTCAATGCTGGAAAGTTCAGGTACTGCTTGAGAACGGCGTCAGCCTTCTTCTGCGGCACCTGCGTATACACGCGGCAGATCGCCGCCAGGATTTCATGCTTGCAAGCATGCAGAGCGCTGATCTGCTCTGCCGTGAGGCCGGAGATCGATTTCGGATCCATACACATGATCTGGGCGCCACCGGCGGCCAGGCTTTGAGTGAACTTATCGCGACTTGCCATGATACACCTCTAGGTTGTGCGCTCTTGGCGCATTCACCCATAGAGTGTAGTGCAGTCTTCTGCAACTGCGGAAGGGGCACACTATGAAAGACGGTCAGTACGCGTACAGGTTCGACGGCTCCTCAATGGCGGACGGCACGGCCTGGCATCTGGTTGGCATCGGCCAGATGAAGATCGCCAAGGGCAAGGTGACGGGCGCGCATCGCTCATCCATCCTGCCATTGAAGGGCCAGAACGCGGCGCTGGTCCACACCTCGTTCAAACTGACCGGAACGGTGAAAGCTGCGGCTGGCGGTTTCATCGGCGCGACAATCACTTTCGTCTGCACAGGCGCGGACTCGCAGGGCAAGAAGATGCCCGTCGATCAAACGCTGACCGGCACGTTCGATTTCATAGAGGCGGGCAAGGATCGCTACTGGCTCATCTCGTCCGGCGCACACAACAAGACGCTGGACAGCTGGGCGGCCGAGGCCGTGTCCGGCGAACTCGTCAGGCTTTCCGCTTAAACGCACGCCGCCCATCGATCGCCGCAAGATCGGCCTGCGCCCGCGTCTCCTGCCATGCGGCACGCATAGCGGCCGCCAGACGGATCGCATCGCCAAGGATTGCACGGGCTTCGGCGGGCGGCGAGACCAGCGCCCGGATTCGCAGCGTCTCTGCGCGAAAGAAACGCTCGCCGGGGTTCAGCGCTAGGGCGGTGTCTACCGCCAGACGCGCCGCACCGACATTGCCCGATTCCGCTTCCGACTGAGCCAACCAGGTCATGTACATCGTCAGCCCGTTGCGCGACCGGTTGATCGCCATCCGGTCGATGCCAGCCCGCAGCAGGGCGAGACCCTCGCGCCGCCGACGCTGCATGACGAGCGCACGGCCAAGAACGATGCGCGCGGTCGCCGCGAACTGGGGAAAGCCTTCGCGATCCGAAATCGTCATCGCATCGCGTCCGAACGCTTCCGCCTCGGTCGCCTCGTCCATCAGCACGTGCTGCATCGAGGCCATGTAGTGCGAAAACGCCCTGAGATAGGGCGACGTCCCGGCCTTGGCCCCATACGCCACGACGCGCGCATTGCGCTGACGCGCTGCGGCCTCGTGACCGAGCAGCCAGGCATTCACCGACGCATTACCGAATGTCTGCGGCAAGGCGCCGGGCTGGCGCAGAAACGCCGCCGTCCGGAAGTAGCGCGCGCCTGCGCGAAACACCGCCTCGCCTTCCGATAAGGCCCCGGTGCGATAGACCGCCGTCATCAGCATCATGTGCGCGCTGCCAAGCATATCGCTCGCACCTGTAGCCTCGGCCAGAGGAATGGCCCGCGCCGCCAGTTCACGCGCTGTCGTATAGTCGCCCGCGCTGGAAGCTGCGGCCCATTCGGCAGTGATCTGCTTCAGCAGGCGTGCGCTGTCGCCCATCCGCTCGGCCAGCTCCCGCGCGCGCTTCGCGGAGGCGACGGAAGCCGCTGCCGAGTAACCCTCGGCAATCTGCAATGCCCCGGTCAGCGCGCTGCTGAGCTCGAGCTCCTCAAGATCGCGCGCCGCCGATGGCGGCACCTCGCCCAGCGTTTCCAGCGCCGCACGATAGGCGAGCGCCGCTTCGCCATACGCATAGTCCGCGACATTCGCACGTGCCGCCGCGCGAAACGCGTCGACCGCACGCCGGCTTTCGCCGGCCGCACGCCAGTGCCGCGCCACCGCAGCGTCGCGCGGCGCCGCCCGCAAAAGCAGCGATGCGGCGCGCCGGTGGAGGCCGCGCCTGTCCTCTTTCAGCAGAGACAGATAAGCCGCTTCGTGGATCAAGGCGTGACGGAACTGCGCCGTTCGATCGGCGCGGACAATCAGGCCCGTCTCGGCCAGGACCGCAAGCGCGCTCTCGATCGTGCGCACCGGACGTCCCGCGAGCCGCGCCAGCAGGGCCGGATCGAACGAGCGTCCCAGCACGGATGCGATCCGCGCCACATGCGCTGCCTCGCCCGCTGCGTCGAGGCGCGCCGTCAGAAGCCCGATCAGGGTGTCCGGCACCGCGCCGTCGCCGTCGCCCGATGCCGATTGCAGCGACAGCGCCTCGGCGAAGAGCGGATTGCCATCCGACCGCCGCACCAAGGCCGCAAGCCGGCCTGGCTTCAGATCTCCCGCCAGCCGCTGGACGATGCCGCCGATCGCCGCATCGTCGAGCCCGTCGAGATGAATGCGCTGCAATGGCCCGCGCAGATTAAGCGACGCATCGTCGGCGTCACGCACCGACAGGATGATCAGCAGCGGTGCGCGCGGACGGATCTCGGCGACCGTCTTCAGAATGTCCTGGGTCGAAGGGTCTGCCCATTGCAGGTCTTCGATCACGACGACGGACGGCCTGACCGACGTTCGCGCGATCAGCCATTTCAGAAGAAGGTCGTTCAGCGCCCGGCGCCGATCTTCGGCCGCCGGCGCCCGGGGCTCTGCACCCGCCGCCGCGCCGAGGCCGATCAGCGGCGCGATCAGGGGCAGACTTGTGTCCGGCGCCAGCCCGGCCGCCAGTAACAGTTCGCGCAGACGCCGTTCCGGTAACTTGTCGGCGCGGGCCGGCGCGAGGATCAGCCGACGCGCAACGCCATACGCTTCATCGGACAGCGTCGAATCGCCGGACGCCTCGAACCAGAAATGCGGCGTGGTCTTGAGAGTGCGCTGGAACTCGAGGACGAGGCGCGACTTGCCGATCCCGGCTTCGCCGGACAGCGCCACCAGCGTCGTCTGAGCGGCGGAGGCTCGCTTCCACGCCCGCCTCAGTGCCGCCATCTCCTGCGCACGTCCGGCGAACGGCGTCATCACCGGCGCAAGCCGTGCCGCGACCGGCCCGAAGACGTCGAGCGTACCGCGCACGCGGAATGCCGTTTGCGGTTCTGGGAATCCCTTAAGGTCCAGCGCCCCCATCGGCTCGAGCGCAAACAACCCCTCTGTCATCTTCGCCGTCGCCGGACAGATCACTGTTTCACCCGTAGACGCCGCAGACTGCAGCCGCGCCGCAAGATTGGGCGCGGCGCCGAACACCCCGCGCTCCGAGGCTGCGCCGTCGCCGAGGAGGTCGCCGATCACCGTCATCCCGGTCGCAACGCCGCAACGCACCGCAAGCCGGTGCCCGTGCGGCGGCGTCAGATCGGCTGCGGCGGCAGCGACCGCCAGCGCCGCCCGAACAGCCCGGGCCGGATCGCCTTCGCGGGCCAGCGGATAGCCGAAATAGGCCATCACGCCGTCCCCCATATAGCGGGCGATGAAACCGCCCGCCGCCTCGATGCGCGCCGCAAAGGCGTTGAGATAGGCGTGGACGACATCGCGCATGTCTTCCGGATCGATCCGCGCCGCGAGGTCCACCGAGCGCGCAAGATCGCAGACGAGGACGCTGACCTGGCGGCGCTGCGCGCGGCCTGCCGCGCGAGGCTGTGACGTGCGCCCTCGTCGTGATCCAGCCATGAAGAACGATCCCCGTGGGATCAGTTGAACATCGCGCCCGGCGAAATCACAAGCCGCTGGACGCAGCCGCCGATTCCTCCAATCGCGCGAAGTCCAGGAACTGGATGCGCCGCTTTCCCGATGCGATGACGCCCGCGCGGGTCAGGTCCCGAAGCTCGCGGGTCACCGCCTCGCGTGTTGCCCCGATCCGGCGCGCCAGATCTTCATGAGTCGGTGCGGGCGAAAGAACGATATCCGGCGCCGCGACCCGCGCGAGCCGCAGCAACTCGGCGTGCAGGCGCGCGCGCATGGAAAGCGCGCTCAGCTCGAAGACCCGCTCGGTTAACCGTCTGACCTCGGCACCGAGCCGCCGCGCCAGCCACAGCGATGCATCCGGCGATGCTTTGAGACAGGTCAGAAAATCGCCGCGCTCCATCACCTCCAGACGCACGGCCGTCACGGCGACAATGCTCGCCGAGCGCGGCCCGCCGTCCAGAGCCGCCAGTTCTCCGAACACGTCTCCAGGCCCCAGCTCCCGAACCGACACTTCCCGGCCATGCGGACTGTGCAGCGAAATATGCGCGCGGCCCTCCAGCAGACAGAACACATCGGACGACTTGGCCCCGGCCGCCAAAAGCAAACGCCCCTTGGCAGCCCTGACGACCCGCAGCCTCCAGCCGAAGGTGCGGCGCATCTCGGGCGTCAGGAACGGAAACGATTCCGCCTCGGTCATAGGTCCGACTAGAGCGGCAGCTCAGGCCTTGGGCAATCGTCGATCGTGCAAAAGATCACACTTGTAACGTGCAAAACGCCACAGACGCCACCGACAGGACAGGTGAGGCTTGCAGGGCTGCGGCGATTGGGGCGTCGCAGTGATGCGAGGGAAACGTGGCGAAGGACTATGTCGTGATCGCACGCGCGGGACTGCGCCATGGCCGGCCCATCGACGGACGTGTCGTCCGGGCCGGTGCCCGCGTTCCCATGTTCTTTCGGATCGTCTTCGGCCCGGCTCGGCGCACCGCGTGCCTGACCTGGCGCACGGCCCATTGCGATCCGCTGCCAGAATGGCGCGGCATCGAGCACCGGGTCGTCTACCTCAATCCTCCAAGCCTGGCGGAGATGACTGCATGACCTCCAAGGTGAATGTCACCGTCAGCGGCTCGGTGTCGCGGAGCTGGTTGTGGATTGATGCGGCGCCGCTCGCCGTCATCGATGGCCATGGCGCCGTCGAGCTGGAACCGGGGCGGCATCTTCTCACCTGGGTGATGGCGGGCGAGCGCGGCGAGACGCTCAGCGTCACGCTCAGTCGCGGCATGCGGACGCTCGTGCCACGCCGCGCCCGGATGCCGGCCACCAAACCCATGGGCTTCGGCGGCGTCTACTTCGACGTCTAGACGTCTCCGTCAGAGCGCTTCCGGCGGCCTTGTCCGGCAATACAGAGGCCCCTGATCATCGCGACGACACGCTGGCGCAGGCCGACAACGCCAAAGGCTTGGCTTTCGGCCAAAACTGGCGAGCTTTCCCATAACGTCAATGTAAGGTGACCGGGAACGAAGCTTCCGCCGCGCCTGATCGCCGCACGGCGCATCGAAACGTCACATCACGCGTTCAAGTCTGGTTCAGGCAGCTTCGGCTCGCATGAAAGCGCGACCTTGCGCCTCTTGCAGCGCGCGGCTCGGTCAGCATTGTGGCGGCGTCGGTTGGGAGACGAAGCGTATGCGGTTCGGTGTTATTGGCGCGGGCGTCATCGCCCTTCTCCTCGCGGCTTGCGGCGAGAGTGGTGGCGGTGGCGGCTCCGGACCCAAGGCTTCGGATGCCAATGCCCCGACCGGCACCTACCGGACCAGCTGCGAAGGCATCAGCCTTGGCGACGACGGCTCGCTCACCGCGACCTGCACGGACCCCAGCGGCAAGAAGGTCGAAACCACCCTCGCCGATCTCTCCGACTGTCTCGGCGACATCCGCAACGCGTCCGGTTCGCTGGCCTGTGTCCGCCGCAGCGAACTGCCCGAAGGCATCTGGACCAGCGCCTGCCGCGACTTCGCCTATGACGGCCGCGTCCTCACCGCCACCTGCCGCAATATCGGCGGCGATTTCGCCAAGACCCGTGTCGCGGCCGGCGATTGCGGCACGGCGCTCGTCAATCGCGACGGCCGCCTCTATTGCGACGGCGAGGGCGTGCGCCCGGCCGGCGCCTGGCTGAAATCCTGCCGCGTTTTCGACATCGAGGCCGGCACGCTCACCGCCGAATGTCTCGACCGCGCGGGCAAATGGACGCTGGCCTCCGCCAAGGAAGATGGCTGTCCCACCGGCTATGGCGTCGACGACAAGGGCCAGTTCGTCTGCGAACGCCAGAAATTCGTGCCGCCCGGCACCTGGGCGGAAACCTGCTCCAGCTTCGATGTCGAAGGCGACATCCTCTCCGCGAACTGCAAGTCGTGGGGCAAAAAGGAAACCGCCAGCCGCACCGACTGGAAAAAGTGCGCCGGCCCGATCTCGAACATAGGCGGCACGCTGGTCTGCGACACCAAGGTCGAGACGACCCCGATCGCGATTCCCCTGCCGCTGCCCCGCGAAGCCGCCGCCTACGCCCCTGCCGGCTCGTGGCAACGCACCTGCCGCAACGCCTTCGTCACCGGCGGCGAGCTGAAAGCCGAATGCCGTGACTCCAAGAAGAAATACCAGGCCAGCAAGGTCGACTGGCGCAAATGCGATGCGGCCATCGCCGTCGATGCCCGTGGCCGCCTGATCTGCGAACGCGACCGCCCGCGCGCCGAAGACGACATCGTCAAGGTGCCGCCGCCCAAGACCAAGCCGCGCCCCCGTCCCCAGTATGACGACGACATCGCCGAAGGCGATGGCGGCTACGACGACACCGGCTACGACGATTACTACGAGCCGCTGCCGGATGAATTCTACTATCTCCCCGAAGGCTCCTGGTACGAAAGCTGCCGCGATGCCTCGGTCTATGGCGACTGGCTCTACGCCTCCTGCATCAACTGGAACGGTGACTGGCGCGCGAATTCCATTCGCTGGGCCGATTGCGACACCGACATCTGGAACTATGACGGCGAGCTCTACTGCGAGACCCGCACGCGCCAGGATCGTTGGGAGATCGCCCTTCCCGCCGGCGACTGGCAGCGTTCGTGCCGCAACGGCGCGTTCGACGGCTACAGCCTGACGGCCGAATGCCGCAACACGCGCGGCAACTACCGCCGCACCTCGCTCGACGTGCGCTACTGCCCCTATCCGATCGACAATGATCGCGGCCGTCTGGTCTGCGGCGATGTCCGCCGCGAACCGCCGCGCCAGGATCTGATCGACGGCTGCCGCAACGCCGCCTTCGACGGCTACTACATCACCGCCGAATGCCGCTCCGATCGCGGCCGCTGGAACTACACCGAGATCGACACCCGCGCCTGCTCCTACCCGATCGGCAATGTCGATGGCCGCCTCACCTGCCTCATGCCGGCGCGGCCTTTCCCGGCCGGCTCGTGGGCGCGCTCCTGCCGCGATGCGCAGATGAACGGCAACGTGCTGTCGGCCAGCTGCGATGACGGCCGCAGCCGCTGGCGCCCGGCCTCGCTCGACATCTCCAATTGCAACCGCCCGGTTCAGAACCAGAACGGCGTCCTCATCTGTGAGGCCCCCGAACCCTGGCAACCGCAGCCGCAGCCGCAGATCCCGGACGGCAGCTATGCCGGGAGCTGCCGCAACGTGGTGGTGTCCGGTCCGCGCCTCTACGCCGACTGCCTCACCGAGCAGGGCTATTACACACCTGCCGCGCTCGACATGCGCCGCTGCCGTGGCGACGACATCTGGAACGATGACGGCGTCCTCGTCTGCGACGGCGCCCCGCGTCCGACGCCGCGCCCGGTCGTGGTCGACATTCCCGGCGGTTCGTATCGCGACTCGTGCCGCAACGCGGCCATCGCCGGTATCTATCTCAGTGCCGAGTGCGCCGCTTCCAGCGGTGCGGTGAACTTCACGTCCATCCCCTACCGCCAATGCCGCGGCGACATCTTCAACAGCGACGGCGACCTCGCCTGCGACGGTGTCAACGCACGCATCGCCCCGGCCATCGCGCCGGTGCCGGTCGTGGAAAGCGAGCCGCCGCCGGACGCTATCGCCTCGCCGCGCGGGATGCGCCGCCTGCCGCCGGGCAGTTGGAGCAACTCCTGCCGTAACGCCACGCTCTCGGGCGACATCCTCGCTGCAGAGTGCCTCGACGGGGCCGGCAACTGGGTGCCGACCGCCCTGCCGGTCTCCTCGTGCAACGGCGCGGAGATCGTCAACGCCAACGGCCAGCTCTCCTGCACCGGCTTCACGCCGCCGCCGCCGGAGCCGACCGTTCCACCGCCGACGCCCGCCCCGGTCATCGCCCCGCCGGTGACCGAGCAGTCGCTGCCGGAAGAAAGCGTCGAACCGCAGGCCGAACCCGCCGCCGAGCCGACGGCTGAGCCGACGGGCGAACCGGTCACCGAGCCGACACCCACGCAAGAGCCGGTAACGGAGCCGACCCCGACGGAAGAACCCACCGCCGCGCCGACGCCTGAGGCCAGCCCCGAACCGACTGAGGCGCCGGCTCCGACGGAAGAGCCTACGGTTGCGCCGACCCCGGAAGCGACGCCCGAGCCGACTGTGGAACCGACGCCCACCGAGGAGCCGGTGACGGAGCCGACCGCCGAGCCGACACCGACTGAGGACGTGACGGAGCCGACCCCGGAAGCCGCAGAAGAAGCGACCCCGGAACCGACCGAGGAAGCGACCGAGCCTGCTGAGGCCACATCCGAACCCACCGAAGAGGTGACGGAACCGGCAGAGGAAGCAACGCCCGAGCCGACCGAAGAGCCAGTCGAGGAAACGACGCCCGAGCCGACCGAAGAGCCGGTCGAGGAAGCGACGCCGGAGCCAACGGAAGAGCCCACGCCCGAACCAACGGAGGAGCCGACGCCCGCGCCGACCCCCGAACCGACAGACGAACCCACCCCGGCGCCAACGGCAGAGCCCACCCCGGAGCCGACACCCGAGCCGACGGAAGAACCGACGCCCGAACCAACCGAGGAACCGACGCCGGAGCCAACGGAAGAGCCGACGCCGGAACCAACTCCGGAGCCCACGGCCCAACCCGCAGCCGAGCCGACGCCGGAGATCAACTGCGAAGATCCCGAGGTCGCGGCTGAACACCCGGATGAGTGCCCGGCGCAGTAACTGCGATCGTCAGCGCCAAAACAAAACCGCCGCGCGATATCCTCGCGCGGCGGTTTTCATTTCAGCGGGTGAAACGCGATTAGCGGCCCAGCGAATTATCCCGCGTCTGGTCCTGCGTCACATCGCCCATGCGGTCCACACGCTCGTTCAGAAGGCGTTGCGCCTCTTGCTTGCGCATCTTTTCGGCCTCGAAGCCGTGGACGCTCTTGGCGTAACGGTCATAGGCGGCCTTGTCCTCGGCCCGCTCTTCCAGACAGCGATCGGCGCTGAAGCGCGCGATGTCGCTGCACCACACGCCGAAGTCGAGTTCCTGCGCCATTGCCGGGCTACCCGCCAGCATCACCGCAGCCACAGCCGCAAAAGCCGCTCTCATCTTACCTGTCCTTCACGCCGCGCGGGATTCCGCACGGTCTTCTGCCACGTTGACGTTTTCAGAGGGTAAAGCGTTCCGCCCCAGGATCATGTCGGACGCCTTTTCCGCAATCATGATGGTCGGCGCGTTGGTATTGCCGCCGATCAGCGTCGGCATCACCGAAGCGTCCACGACGCGCAGCCCCTCGATGCCGCGCACTTTCAGCTGCGCATCCACCACGGCCATCGGGTCGGTGCCCATCTTCGCCGTGCCGACCGGGTGATAGATCGTCTCCGCCGTGCGGTTGATCCAGGCGTCGATCTCGGCATCGCTCTGGATATGCGCGCCGGGGTTCACCTCCGGTCCGCGATACGGGTCGAAAGCCGGCTGCGCGAAGATCTTGCGCGCGATCTTCACGCCGGCCCGCAGCGCCTCGCGGTCGCTCTGCACCGTCAGATAGTTCGGCTGGATCAGCGGCGGGGAGAACGGATCGGTGTTCTTCAGCGCGATATAGCCCTTCGATGCCGGACGCAGCTGGCACACATGCAGCGTGAAGCCATGCCGGTCGGCCTTCTTGCGCCCGTGATCCATCATCAGCGCATTGACGAAATGCAGCTGCAGATCGGGGATTTCCAGATCCGGACGGCTCTTCAGGAACGCGCCGCTCTCCAGCCCGTTCTGCGTGCCGACGCCCTTCTTGGAGATCAGGTACTGCAGCCCGGTCTTTATCTGGCGCAGCGGGCTTTCGATCTGGCTGTAGAGCGTGATGGGCTGCGTGCATTCATACTGAACCAGCACGTCCAGATGGTCCTGCATGTTCTGGCCGACGCCCGGCAGGTCCGCGTTCACCGCGATGCCGAACTTCTTCAGATACTCGGCCGGGCCGACACCCGACAGCAGCAGCGTCTGCGGCGTGTTCACCGCGCCGCCCGACAGGATCACCTCGCGGCCGGCATGCGCGATGACCTTGGCCTTCTTCTGCGCGTACTCGACGCCCGTCGCCTTGCCGCCCTCGATGATGATGCGGGTGGTCAGCGCCCCGGTTTCCACCGTCAGGTTGGGGCGCGACAGGATCGGCGTCAGATAACCGCGCGCCGCGCTCCAGCGCTGGCCGCCATGGATGGTCAGCTGATACGGCCCCATCCCTTCCTGCGCGAAGCCGTTGAAATCGGCGGTGTAGGGATGGCCCGCCTGCAACCCGGCTTCGATCAGCGTCTTGAAGATCGGATGGCGCGATTTCGCGTTGCCGACCTTCAGCGGCCCGTCCGCGCCGTGGAAATCGTCGCCGCCGTTCTCGTTCGTCTCGGCGCGCTTGAAATAGGGCAGCACATCGCCCCAGCCCCAGCCTTCAAGGCCCAGCTGACGCCACTGATCGTAATCGCGCGCATGGCCGCGAATATAGATCATGCCGTTCATCGACGACGATCCACCCAGCGTCTTGCCGCGCGGCCAGTACATGCGCCGGTTGCCAAGCTGCGCCTGGCCTTCGGTCTCATAGTACCAGTTGAAAGGCGTCCGCTTCGACAGCAGCTGCCCCACGCCCGCCGGCATGTGGATCATCACCGACTTGTCCTTGGGGCCGGCCTCCAGCAGCAGAACCTTGTTCTGCGGATCGGCCGACAACCGGTTAGCCAGCACGCAGCCCGCCGAACCCGCGCCGATGATGATGTAGTCGAACGTCTTGGGGGCCGTTTCCACCATGGCGTGCCTCTGTACCTTGGGATTGCCTTATGTGGCCTTGGAATTAGGCCAAGTTCCCGTGCTTTTCCACCGCAATCCCCTTGCCCTTCCGTCACTTGTGACCTGAGGCCGGTTTGCGCCCTGTCGCGGCATCGTCAACAATCGCGGCCATAACGATATTCAGGAGGAAACCCCATGCTGACGCCCGGCGACGACTATCCGCTGCACCAGACGCCCGAACCCATCGCGTTCGCCGGCACCGACCGCAATTTCTACGACCGCTATTTCTTCAACGGCATGTCGCCGGATGGCTCGGTCTTCTTCGCGGTCGCCTTCGGCATCTACCCCCAGCTCGACATCATGGACGGGGCTTTCTCGATCACCGTCGATGGCAAGCAGCACTCGCTTCGTGTTTCCAAGCACATGAAGGGCGACCGGCTGAACCTCACCGTCGGCCCGCTCTCCATCGAAATCCTCGAGCCGCTGAAGAAGCTGCGCATCCGTGTCGCCCCGAACGAAGGCGGCCTCGCCGCCAATCTCACGCTTGAAACCCGCCACCCGCCCATCGAAGAACCCCGCTTCATGCGCCGCATCGGCTCGCGCGCCTTCATGGACTACACGCGCCTCACCCAGAACGGCGCCTGGTCGGGCCAGATCACCGTCGCGGGCAAAAAGATCGACGTGAATCCGGACGAATATTTCGGCACGCGCGACCGCTCATGGGGCGTCCGCCCAGTGGGCAAGGCCGACAGCCAGCCGCCCGCCGAAGGCGGCCTTCGCCAATTCTTCTGGCTCTGGACGCCCGCCAACTTCCCCGGCCAGGTCACCTTCTGTCACACGAACGACGACGAACATGGCCGCCCCTGGAACCGCCGCGCCGTGGTCGAAGGCGCCGGCAGCTCAAACACCCCCGCCGTCGAATACGAGGACGTAACGCCGCGCTACACCTGGAAGCCGAACTCGCGCCGCATCGCCAGCCTCGCCATCACGATGAAAAGCCACGAAGGCGATGCCGAACTGCGCTTCAAACCGGCGACGCATTTCTACATGCAGGGCATCGGCTACACGCATCCCGAATGGGGCCACGGCATGGATCGCGGCCCGCTCGGCGTGGCGCATGAGGTTCTCGACCTCGCCACCGTGAACGATTCCGATCCGCGCTTCATTCACATCCAGGCGGTCTCGCCTGCCGAACTCGATATCGGCGGCCGCACGCATAAAGGTATCGGCGTCGTGGAGCAGATGTTCATCGGCCCACACGCCGGCACCGGCATGACCGGCCCGCTCGACCCGCTGCCCTAAAGACCTTTCCTCCCCCGTCATTCACGAGGGAGGTGTTGCGCAGCGACGGAGGGGGTTCACTTCACACGGGTCGCCGTCCAGTACGGCTTCTCGTGGTCGCCGACATCGCCCTCATAGACGAGGATCAGTTCGCTGCCCGAACACTGGGCGGCGAATGTCTGGTTTCCCATCAGGCCGGTATGCGTCATCGACGTCTTGGCGATGTCGACGATCTCCACCGTCGAGGTCAGTTCGATCTGCTCACTCTCCTTGCAGCTCGCGAGCCGGCCACCGCCTGACGTCCAGCGGCTCTCGTCGATCCCGTTGATATGCACGGTGACGATCGTCGTCATTTCCCGCTCGTTGACCTGACGCGTGTCCGTGCCGCCGATCGTGAAGTCGGCGAACTGCATGAACATCTTGCCGTCCTTGTCGAACTTGATGAACGCCTCGCCGCTCGAGGTGTCCCACTTCATCATCTTGTTCTTGGTCCACCCGGTCAGCATGTCGAGGATCGCCTGATCCGACAGCTTCCAGGTTCCTACGAAGCACTGCTCCTTCTTCTCCAGCGTCAGACACGGCTCACAGCCCTTGGGTTGCCGCGTCACGCTGATCTTGGCGCGCTCCTTGTTCACGCGCAGCCGCGCGACCTTCACGTTCACCGTCTTGTCGCACGCGTCGATCTCCTGCATCGGGTCGAAAGGCTGCCAGTCGCCGCCGTCGATCTTGATGCTCCAGTCCAGCGCCCCGTTGCCGAACACGTTGTAGATGCCGCTTTTGAAATTGAGATCGTCGATCTCGATCTGGAACGGCAGCGACTCGTAAGTCAGCTCGCTGTCGCCCTGGATCGTCTGCTCTTCGCTCCACCCGCCTGAAAAGCGCACGCTGCCGCCCGGCAGACTGATGCCGTCTCCCATGTAATCGCGCACGAACTTGTCCAGTTCCTCGTCGCTCAACGCGGCACGCAGCGCGTTCTGCTGGGCCTCCTCGCCGGGATATGACCCATTCAGATGCGCGAAGAACCGCTGCATCGCCTCCGGACCCTGATTCCAGAGCCACGCAAAGAACACGAGGTTCTCGTACTTCATCGACGTGAGCGAATTGGTGTGCGGCCATTTCTGACCGAAATAGGCGCCCCATTGCGCCGCGCGATCCGGCAACTCGAAAACAAGATGCGCAAAGAACTCGGCCGTGCCTTCAACCCACCAATCGGCGCCTTCGCCATAGAGCCCGTGCGCTTCAGGATAGGTCCAACCCTGCACGCAGTGGAACACCTCGTGCGCCACGACATTGTTCAACGTGCCGAGCACCGTGTCGCCCGCCTCGCTATCCACCGCACTGGCGGAGACGCGCACGATGCAGTCCGTGGGGAACGCCTTTGCATTGGCGTCAGCCAGGATGTTCGAGAATTTCTCGTTCCAGACAAGCGTGCCGGTATTGGCCGGATCGACCATGACGAAAAGCACGTTGTTGAACGAGAACTGCAGCCCCGAATGCTGAAACGCGCTCAGGGCATCGGCCGCCGCCTGCAGCACATGCTCGGCATGCTGCTTCACCAGGTTTACGTCGGCGGTCTTGTCGTGAACCGCCCGCACCAACACGCCGCCGCCAACCGCCACGTCGCGCCGCGCTATTTCCTCACAGACCCAGCCGGCATCTGCACCGGCATAGGTTTTCCCGAACTCCGGACCCGTGCATGAGGCAACGGGCGGCGCGGCACCGGCCGGCGTCAGAAGGGCAAGGGCAGCCGCGATCAGGAACAGGCGCAGGGTCATGCGCCGGAGCAGACTTTGCGCCCCCGCACGCGGTCAATGCGCGCTCTGGCCGCAGCCATCACGCCCAAATGTCATCCTCGGGGCCGCGAAGCGGAACCCGGGGACCCATGCCTGAGGCCCATCAGGAAGCAGCACCGACGCCGCCTCAAACCGCCGCCATCTCGATCAGCCAGTCACGGAACAGCTTGATCTTCGGCAGGTTCTCGGTCCCCGGCCGGCTGACGACGTAATAGTCGAGATCGGCATCCAGCTTCAGGACGAACGGCGCGATCAGCAGCCCGGCATCGAGATCGGCCTTCACCAGCGCCGAGCGCCCAAGCGCCACCCCCATCCCCGCCATCGCTGCCTGGATCAGCAGCGCGCTGTCGTCGAAGCCGGGGCCGCGCTCCGGCTCTATGCCCGTCACACCCGCCGCCTTCAGCCACAACCGCCAGTCCTGCCGCATCTCGTCATGCAGCAGCGTCGCGCGCTTCAGATCTTCCGGCGTCTTCAGGTCCATCTGCGCCGCATAGGCGGGCGCGCACACGGGGAACAGCTCCTCGTCCATCATGAAGGTAGCCGACACGCCGTCCCATTCACCCCTTCCATAGAGGATCGCCATGTCGACCTCGCTGTCGGTAAAGGCGGAAAGGTCTTCGTCCTCGCCGAGATTCCACCAGGTCGACAGCCACACGTCGATTTCCGGATGCCGCGCGCGGAACGCCGGCAGACGCGGCACCAGCCATTTCGCGGCGAAGGACGGCATGGTCGAAACCGTCAGCCAGCCCTTGCGCGGGTCCGACGCCAGCAGCCGCCGGGTCGCCGCGTCCATCTGGTCCAGCGCGGGGGAGAGGGCATTGGCATAACGCTCCCCCGCATCGGTCAGCGCGATCCCCCGCCCCGACCGGCGCAGCAGCTCGATCTGCGCCCAATCCTCCAGCTGCTTGATCTGGTGCGACACAGCCCCTTGCGTCACCGACAGCTCATCGGCGGCTTTCGACACGCTTTTCAGCCTGGCAGCGGCCTCGAAGGCCCTCAGCGCGTTCAGCGGCGGCAATTTCCGGCTCATGGCGGCCCTCTCAAAATCCTCAGGAAGCCGCGGAAATTTGCCCCCTGCCCCTTCGTCAGGACGCCCTATACATCAATTTCTCTCATATATCGAATGAGAACTGATCCTTTGTCATAACGAGGAGGAACCCCCTATATCCGCCCCATCGCAAGCAAATGGCTCGCGAACGAGTTAGAAACCCAACCCGTGGAGAGACCCATGTTTCGTGCATACGGCCATGTCTTCGCGGCGCGGGATGAGAAGCCCTCATCTGTCGTGTCCGCCGAAAACCCCTTCCGTTTCCTCGTCCATCTGTTCAAGCGGATGTACTGAGACGGGGCGGAAACGCCAGACTTGAAGAAAGGCCCGGGAACCCCCTCCCGGGCCTTTCGTCTTTTTCGGCGGCTCCGGAAATCAGGCGGCGCGGGTCAGCGCGTCAGGGGCGGTGGCGATGCGCTCGCGCGGCAGCGTCACCGTCACGGTGGTTCCCTCGCCGAAGACGCTGTCGATGGACAGCGTCCCGCCATGGTTTTCGATCAGCTCGCGCGCCAGCGGCAGGCCAAGCCCGGTGCCGTGATATTTCCGCGCCATCGCGCTTTCCACCTGGCCGAAGCGTTCCAGCGCCAGGGGGATGTCCTCCGCCCGCATACCGATTCCGGTGTCAGCGACCGCGATGGCAATGCCGTCCTCACGCAGGCTCACGCGCACTGTCACGATGCCCTCCGGCGGCGTGAACTTCACCGCATTCGATAACAGGTTCACCAGCACCTGCTTCAGCCGGCGCTCGTCGGCGCACACGGCCAGCGCCGACGACACGGGCACGGCCTCCACCCTCACGCCGCCCTTCAGCGCCTGGGGCGCGACGAGGCTGATCGAGGCTTCGACCAGCTCGGCGACATCTACGACCTCCTCCAGCAATTCGGCATGGCCGGCATCGAGCCGCGCGAGATCCAGCACGTCGTTGATCAATGCCAGCAGATGCCCGCCGCTTTTCTGGATGTCGGCCATGTATTCCAGATAGCGCGCATCGCCCATCGGCCCGAAAGGCTGCAGGCCCATGAATTCCGAATAGCCGATGATCGCGTTCAGCGGCGTCCGCAATTCGTGGCTCATGCCCGCGAGGAAGCGCGACTTCGCCTCGCTGCCCCGCGCCGCCTCGCGCAGCGCCGCTTCCAGTTCGTGCGAGGTCGATTCCAGATCGGCCTTTGCCCCCTCCAGCGCGGCGACATGCCGGCGCAGCTCGTCGCTGTGCGCGCGCTCGTCGCGATGATGCTTGATCATCGTGGCGACGGAGCCGAGCCCAATCACCAGCATCGCGACGGCGGCCACCGCCACCGCCAGCGAGGTCGGCGCCACCGCATCCCCCGTTTCCGCATCGCCCGCGATCGGCGTCAGCGTCACGGCGGTCATCGCTGTGAAATGCATGGCGCAGATGCTGAGCGCCAGCAGCGCCGCCGCCCCGGCCGTCGCAGGCGCCGTGCGCGCCTTCAGCGCGACGTTGAGCGCCAGCGCCGACAGGGCGATCCCGAGCACCAAAGACGCGACGACGAAATCCGTCTCCCATTGCACGACCACAGGGCCGCGCAGCGCCTCCATGCCCAGGAAATGCATCGTCGCGACGGCGGCGCCCAGCACCGCGCCACCCATAAGGCGGAAGCGCGTTTCCAGCGCGATCGCGAAACCCGCCGTTGCAATGACGATCGCCGCGCCGATGGACAGCGCCGTCAGCGCGACGTCATACGAGATCGGCAGCGCGCTCTTGAACGCCAGCATCGCGACGAAATGCGTGGCCCAGACGCCGCTGCCCGCCACCGTCCCCGCCGTCAGCGCCCAGCCCGTCCGCTTCCAGCCATCCGTGACGCGGGCGCGGCTCAGCAGCTCCACGGTCGTGTAGCAGGCGAACAGGCAGACAAGCGCCGCCAGCGTCACCAGACGCAAGTCATGTTCGGCGCCAATGCAGGAAAGAACTTCAAGCATAGGCTAAAGCTACAGCCCATGACTGAAAGTCAGACTAAGCGGATAACTGCGTTTTGGCGGCCCCGTTTAAGACTCGCTTCGCAAAGTAAGCGGCTTCCGCCAAATAATGCGGCGATTTACATAAAATATGTAGCTGATGCGCGCAGGAGTTGCGGCGCCCGCCGCGCGCAGGCGCACACAATCCCGTTCGAATACTTATGGGCAGGCGCTGGCCACCCTCAGGTGGTCAGCACCACCTTGCCCTTCACCTGGCGGTTGGCCATCGCGTTCAGCGCCTCGGCCGCCTTTTCCAGCGGATAGGTCGCCGAGACATGCGGCTTGATCTTGCCGCTGGTGAACAACTCCATCAGCTCTTTCAGGTTCGCCTGATTGGCCTTGGGGTTGCGCGCCACGAACGCGCCCCAGAACACGCCGACGATCTGGCAGCCTTTCAGCAGCGCCAGGTTCAGCGGGATCTTCGGGATTTCACCCGCCGCAAACCCAACCACCAGATAGCGCCCTTCCCAGGCGATCGAGCGCAGCGCCGGCTCGGCATAGGCATCGCCCACGGGGTCGTAGATCACGTCCACGCCTTTGTCCCCGAACACCTGCTTCAGCTGTTCGCCGAACTTCTTCTGGTCGTCGCGGGTCAGCTGACCCGACGGATAGACGAGGCCCATATCCGCGCCATGCGCCAGGCACACATCCACCTTCTCCTGACTGGATGCGGCGGCGATCACCTTCGCGCCCATCGCCTTGCCCAGCTCCACCGCCGCAAGGCCGACGCCGCCGGCCGCGCCCAGCACCAGCAGCGTTTCGCCCGGCTTGATCTGCGCCCGGTCCTTCAGCGCATGGTGCGAGGTGCCGTAGGTCATCACGAAGGCCGACGCCGTGGTGAAGTCCATCTCATCGGGAATGGGGATGAGGCGCGGCGCATCCACCACCACCTCTTCGGCGTAGCCGCCCCAGCCGGTCGACCCGATCACCCGGTCGCCGACCTTCACATTGGTCACGCCCTCGCCCAGTTCCTTCACCACACCGGCCACTTCGCCGCCCGGCGAGAACGGCAGCGGCGGCTTGAACTGGTATTTGTTCTGGATGATCAGCACGTCCGGGAAGTTCACGCCCGCCGCCTTCACCGACAGCACCACCTGGCCCTTGCCGGGCGTCGGCGACGGCATCTCCTCGACGACCAGGCTTTCCGGCGGTCCATATTCCTTGCACAGCACGGCGCGCATGTCGGTTTCCTCCAGCTCTCGTTATTTTGAATTCAGACGGGCGCACCCTAGGCGGCGCGGGCCGGACCCGGCAATGGACGAAATGGCGGTCCTGCGCGTTCTCCATTAAGATGCCCTGCGGGGGGATCTTAAAAGGCCCGACCAGATGAAACACATCGCCGCATTCACCCTCACCGCGCTCATGCTGACCACGCCCGTGCTCGCCGCCGAGCGGTGCCTGATCGCCAACCAGATCGACGGCTTTCGCGATGCCAAGCGCGATTCCGTAACGCTCACCGTCGGCAGCCGGAATTGGCGCGTCGAATTGATGGGCCCGTGCATCGGGCTCGACACCGCGCTTCAGGTCGCCGCCGTCTCGCGCACGTCCTGTTTCGGCGCGGGCGACACGCTGAAATACGCCGACTCTACGGGGTTTCCGCAGACCTGCGTCGCCAAAAGCGTCACCTATATCGAGAAGGATGACGCGCCCAAGGCGACGCCCGCGCCCTAAAGCGCCTCCAGCGCCGCCCCGGCGCGATTCACGCCGCAGAGATCGCCGCGCCAGTTCGTTACGGCCACGTTGACGAACGCCTTTGCCGCCTTGCTGCGCGCCGGCAGCGCGCCCAGCTTCACCAGCAGCGCCGCCATCGCCGTCCCCGCGCCACGGCCTGCGCCGTCGTCCACCTTCACCGCCACCCCAAGACCCAGCGCCGGGATCGCTGCGGCCATCACGCCCTCGGCGCCCACTTTGGTCATCGTGCCGGGCAAGGCATCGGCCATCACCACCGCGTCCTCGCGGCCCGTGCCGCTCTCGTAGAGCGGGTGCGTCGTCACCGCGCTCATCAGCCGCGCGATCGCCGCCTGCCGGCCATCACTCAGGCGCAAGGGATCCGCGAGACGCGCAAACCCCGTCGCCAGCGCCTTCAGTGGCATCGCGAAATTCGGCGCCGCGCAGCCATCGATCCCGACCGGCATCGAGGCCGGCGCGATACCGCACATCTCGCCGATGGCCTTGCGCGCCGCCTTCTGCACGATATGGCCGACGCGCTCATACCCTTTGATCGAGGCGCCCGCATGAACGGCGCAGCACAGAAACCCGGCATGTTTGCCGGAACAGTTATTGTGCAGCTTTGTCGGCGTTCCCCTGGCCCGCAGCATCGCCTCGGCGGCCTTCGAGCCCAGCGGCAAATGAGGCCCGCAGGCGAGATCGTCGGTCTTGCAGCCGATCTTCTTCAGCATGCTCGCCGCCGCCTTCACATGAAACGGCTCGCCTGAATGCGAGGCACAGGCGAGTGACAGTTCCTGCGGGGTCAGGCGGAACGCATCCGCCGCCCCGCTCTCCACCAGCGGCAGAGCCTGCAGCATCTTGAAGGCCGAGCGCGGATAGACAGGGCTGACGATATCGCCGAGCGCCAGCTTCACCCGGCCCTTGGCATCGCACACCACCACCGCACCCCGGTGCTGGCTCTCGACCAGCTTCCCACGCGTGATCTCGACAAGAACGGGATTGGGCTTCGACGGCATGGGCGCTCCTTGGCCGCCTCGTAGGCCGCCTTGACGGCCCCTGCAAGACTGCGCTTCTTGCCGCCATGCGTGGTTATTTCGGCATCGGGGCGGAGGGCATCTCCAAGGCCATGAATCTCGGCAATCTGCTGAGGACGGCCCATGCCTTCGGCGCCAGCTTCACCTTCACCATCGAGGCCGAAACCAAGGCCCGCATCGTGCGCCATGCCGACACCTCGGCGGCGGAAGGCCAGGTGCCGCATTACCCGTTCGACCGCTTCGAGGATTTCCTGCTGCCCAAGGGCTGCGACCTCGTCGGCATCGAGTTCACCGAAGACGCGATCCCGATGCCCTCGTTCCGACACCCCGCCCGGGCCGCCTATATCTTCGGCTCGGAACGCGGCTCGCTCAGCGACCGCGTCCAGAAGCTCTGCGCCTTCACGGTGAAAATCCCGACTGCCTTTTGCCTCAATGTCGCGACCGCCGGGGCCATCGTCATGTATGATCGCCTCATCACCGCAGGCCGCTTCGCCGAGCGCCCCGTCGCGGCCGGCGGCCCGCGCGAGGCTTACAAGCCCAAAGCCGGGCATGAATGGGGAACTCCGGTCCTCCGCCACCCCGGCCCCGGCGCGCGTCCCTTCATCCAGCCTTTGAAGCGGAGCTAGCTTCCCCTCTTCCTCATCCTGAGGAGCGGCCCTCTTGGGCCGCGTCTCGAAGGACGCAGCCTCTAGATCTCGCCCAGCATCCCGCGCAGCTTGGCGAAAATGTTCCTCAACCGCGACTTCACGGTTCCCAGCGGCAGACTGGTGGCCGCCGCAATTTCGCTGTGCGATTTGCCGTCAAAGAAGGCCTGGGTCAGCAGGGCCCGCTGGTCGTCGGTCAGCTTCGCCATTGCAGAACGCACAAGATCCTCGCGCTCGGCCGTCACCAGCACGGCGTCCGGTTGCGGCTCGGCATCCGGCACGAAAAGCGGATCGTTCGGGTCGATTTCAGGCCGCCGCGCCCGGCGGAGGGAGTCGATCCGGCGGTTTCGCGCAATTGTGAAGATCCATGTCGCCGCCGAGGCCTGCCGCGCGTCGAACAGAGCGGCCTTCCGCCAGACCGTCACCATCACGTCCTGCGTCAGATCCTCGGCGGCACCAGCGGGCGACCCCAGCCGCATCAGATAGGCTTTCACGCGCGGCGCGAAATGATCGAAAAGCTCGGTGAAGGCCGCCCGGTCCGCCTCGCGCGCCACCTGGACCAGCAACGCGCTCATGTGCCGCCTCAGAGAGGCGGCAGCATCGGCGTCGGGCAGTTGAGGCGCGGCCGGCGCGGCAGGCTTCTGCATGAGGGGGACTTTAGTCGGATCGCGCTGCCATGAAATAGCCCGGGTTCGCAGCCACCCTCTGGGCGCCTCAAACCCCGTTCAGCGGCCGTCAAGCGTCCCTATTCTCTTGTCAGCCCGCCCGGCATAGGCCAAATCTGCCCCCGAAAAGCGCCGCGACCCTCGGCGGCGCCCCAGAACAAGGTTCGCCCATGCGTTCGACGATTGCCTGCGTCACCGCCTTCAGCGCCGCTTTGTGCTTCGGCGGCGCCGCCCTCGCCAAACCTGAACTGCTCGGCGAGTTCAACGACTGGAAGGCGTTCAAGTCGACCGATGGCGGCGCGACCGTCTGCTACGCGCTCTCGCAGCCCAAGAAGTCCGAGCCGGGCAATGTGAAGCGCGACCCGATCTTCTTCATCATCTCCAACTTTCCCGCCCGTCAGGTGAAGGGCGAGCCCCAGATCGTCATCGGCTATCCCTTCAAGGAGGGCTCCAAGGCGACCGTGACGGTCGGCGGCGCCACCTTCTCCTTCGTCACCGTGAATGCCGGCACCGACGGCGCCGCCTGGGTCGTGGACAGCGCAACCGAGCAGAAGCTCGTTGCAGCGATGCGCGGCGGTTCCAATATGACCGTGAAGGGCACGTCCAAGCGCGGCACCAACACGACGGATACTTACTCGCTGTCGGGCGCTTCGGGCGCGCTCGACCGGATCAACCAGGAATGTCCCTGAAGAGCCTTATCGGCCTCACCCGTGAAAAGCTCGCTGCCGAACTGATCGCGGCGGGCGTCGAGACCAAGATGGCGCGCATGCGCGCCGGTCAGGTCTGGCACTGGATCTACCAGCGCGGCGCCACAACCTTTGACGAGATGACCAGCGTCTCCAAGGCGCTGCGTGCGACGCTGGCTGAGAAATTCACGCTGGCGCGGCCTGAGATCGTCACCCAGCAGATCTCCGAAGACGGCACGCGCAAATGGCTGCTGCGCTTCGGGCCCGGCATCGAGATCGAGGCGGTCTACATTCCGGAAGAAAACCGCGGCACGCTCTGCGTCTCCTCCCAGGTCGGCTGCACGCTCACCTGCCGTTTCTGCCACACCGGCACGCAGAAACTGGTGCGCAACCTCACCCCCGAAGAAATCATCGCCCAGGTGCTCGTCGCCCGCGATGCCTTGGGTGACTATCCGGCCGGCAAGCCGACCGAACTGCGCAAGGTCACCAATGTGGTGATGATGGGCATGGGCGAGCCGCTCTACAATTTCGACAACGTCAAAGACGCGATCGAGATCATGTCGGATGGCGAGGGCCTCACCCTCTCCAAGCGGCGCATCATGCTCTCCACCGCAGGCGTCGTGCCGATGATCGAGAAGGCCGGCGCCGAGATCGGCTCGATGCTCGCCATCTCGCTGCACTCGCCGCGCGATGAAGTCCGCGACGTGATCGTGCCGCTCAACAAGAAGTACAAGATCGACGAACTGCTGGCCGCCTGCCGCGCCTATCCCGGCGCCTCCAACGCCCGCCGCATCACGTTCGAGTACGTCATGCTGAAGGACGTGAACGACAGCGTGGCCGACGCCAAGCTCCTGGTGAAGAAGCTCGCGGGGATTCCCGCCAAGATCAATCTCATCCCCTTCAACGCCTGGCCCGGCGCGCCCTATGAGTGCTCCGACTGGGCGCAGATCGAGAAATTCGCCGACGTCGTCAACGCCGCCGGCTATGCCTCGCCCATCCGCACCCCGCGCGGACGCGACATCATGGCCGCCTGCGGCCAGCTGAAAAGTGAAAGCGTCAAGGAACGCGCTTCGGCCAAGTTCGCCGAGATGCGCTCTGCCGAACTCCAGCGGATGCCGGGATGAGCGCCGACCTTCTGGTGCGAGCCAAAGCGGGCGACGGTGACGCCCGCATGGAACTTGCACGCGCCGCCAACAAGGCCGGCAAACGCGCCGAGGCCGAGCACTGGATCGTCGAGGCCGCCGCCGCCGGTCAGCAGGCCGCGCTAATGCAGACCGGCGTCTGGAAGCTCATCGGTCATCGCGGCCCCAAAGACGTCGAAGGCGGCGCCGCCATCATCCGCACCGCCGCCGAATCCGGCGAAGCGGCCGCCAAGGCGCTCTACGCCACGATCCTCGTCTCCTCAGCTCTCGGCCCCCGCGACTGGGACACCGCCAAGCGCCTCCTCCTGGAAGCCGCCGAAGCGCACGAACCCCGCGCGTTGCTGCAGGTCGCGCTCATGCTCCCGCACGAGCGCAAATGGCAGGAAACGCGCCTCGCCCTCGCCGACCGCGCGGCAGGCAAAGGCTTTTCCTCCGCGCTCTACGTCGCCGGCCGCATGCTGCTGGAAGGGGGCGGCCAGGAAAGCCAGGCCCTTGCGCGCCTCACCCTCGCCGCCCGCGCGAATGAGCCGAATGCGCTCAAAGTCCTGCGCAATCGCCGCACCTCCGCGCCGGAGGTCAGCTCTCCGGTCTTCGAACTCGGACAGATCAACTGGGCGCGCGTCGCCGAGGCGATGCAGTGGCCGCACGCCCGCACCCTGCCGCAGCCCATCTCGCGCCACGGCGCCCCGCGCATCGCAACGCTGAACCGCCTGCTCACACCTGAGGAGTGCGACTACGTCATCTCGCGCGGCGCGCCGTATCTGAAACGCGCCCAGGTCGCCGGCGGCCAGACGCTCGACGTCCGCACCAATACGACCGCCGCGCTCGGCCTCATCGAATCCGATCCGCTGATCCAGAGCATCGACGAGCTCATCACCCGTGCGCTTGGGCACCCGCCCGCTCATGGCGAGAATCTCTCCCTGCTGCACTACATCCCGGGCCAGCAATTCGCCGCACATTGCGACTGGATCGACCCGAACGCGCCGGGACGCGCGCAGGAGATCGCGCTCTCAGGCCAGCGCGTGAAGACGCTCATCGTCTATCTCAATGAAGGCTTCGAGGGCGGCGAAACCGTCTTCCCCCGCGTCGGCTGGCGCTTCAAGGGCAAGCGCGGCGATGCGCTGCTATGGGACAACGTGATGCCGGACGGCACACCCGACCCACGCACCCTGCACGAGGGCACCTCGCCCCGCTCGTCCGACAAATTCGTGCTGTCGAAATGGATGCGCGACCGCGACCAGCCGGCCTTCACACGCTAGGCGAAGGCAGTCGGCTGTTTTTCGTCCGGTAACTGCCGCACCAGATCGCTGAGCGTCATCTGCGCAAGCGCGGTCTGCACCGCCCCGTCCACCCGCTTCGCCACACCGTCGATGACGCCGAGCGCCGCCACGGCGACCGGGCAGTCATTATTCACATTGGCGCGACTACACACCACGCTCTGCCCGTCCACGGCCTGACGCACGCCATCCAGCGCGATCGCTTGCGGATCGCGCGCCAGCCAGACGCCTCCATGCGCCCCGGCCCGGGTCGCCAGGATCCCCGCCTGCGCCAGCGCCGAAATCACCCGCCTCAGCACCACCGGATTGGCGTTCACGCTTTTCGCCATCTCGGCCGAAGTCACGGCAGTGCGCGCCGCGCCAGATTTGTGCGCAGCGAGGATCATCAGCAAATGGACTGCGACGGCGAATTTTTGGCTGTCGGCCATGTCTCGTCTATTCCTTCGGCCCTAGACATGCGCTTCCCTGCCCCTGCCGACAAGTCCGGACGGCCAACAAGACACTCGAAGATGTTTCTGCAATGTTCCGATCTGGCGGCAGATTGCGCCAGGGTCTTCGCGAAAACCGGCCGGATCCACATCCCGGGCGCGCTGGACGATGCCTCCGCCGTTGCCCTTCACGCCGCGCTGAAGACGGCGGACTACACGCTCGTCGTCAATTCCGGCGACAATGTCTTCGACCTCGCACCCGAAGCCCGCGCGAGGACCGGACCCGAGGCCGAAGCGGAACTCGTCCGTGTCGCGGCCGCCAATGGCCAGGGCGGGTTCCAGTTCGTCTTTGAATCGATCCGCCTCTCCGAAGCCGGCGAGCCATACACCGGCCAGCCCGCCCTCCTCGGCGACCTCACCCGCTTCCTCAACAGCGCGCCGTTCCTCGCCTTCGCCCGCCAGGTCACCGGCGATCCCTCCATTGCCTATGCCGACGCGCAGGCAACGCGCTACCGCCCCGGCCATTTCCTCACCGCCCATGACGACCAGAACGCGGGCAAGAAACGCCGCGCCGCCTTCGTGCTGAACCTCACGCCGAACTGGAAGGCCGACTGGGGCGGTCTGCTCAACTTCATCGACGAGGACGGCCACGTCGCCGAGGGGTACACGCCCGTCTGGAACGCGCTCAACTTGCTGCGCGTGCCCCAGCTTCACCACGTGTCCTACGTGAACCCGCTTGCCGGCGAAGACCGCCTTTCCATCACCGGCTGGCTGCGCGCGCGCTAGGTTCACGGAACGAGCGGACGCTATGTCGCACTGCGTATCACGCCGGCTTCATTAGGTTACCCATGACGTCTGTGCTCGGCATTGGAGGATCATGACGCTGCGATCAGAGCTGAGGCAGATCCTTGCAGTGCTATTTGCCGCGTGTCTAACTGCGATGCAGTCGGCTTCTCATGCGGCCGTCATTCCCAAAGAATTTCCCCAAAAGGACGACAGCTGGGTCGAGCCCGCACCCGCCATCGTCAGCCGTGGCCAGATCGGCGACTACCCGCTCTTCGCCAGTATGCTCCAGCTTGAAGGGTATGTGACGGTCATCTTCTGGATTGACACGAAGGGAGCCGTGAAACGCCCGCTACTGTCGGAAGCGCAGCCTGCGGGCCTTTTTGAGGCGAGCTGCCTCGACTATGTCCGCACGTTTAAGTTTAAGCCTCAGCTGCGCAAGGAAGACGAGGATCCGACCACCCGACGATGGAGCTATACGTGCCGCTACGTGCTGCAATAGCGCTCGCGATGGCCATCCTGATTGCCGGACCGGCCCTTGCGAAATCGCCCTGCAAGGATTCGCTCGCCGAGACCGACAACTTCTGGGCCATGGTTGAAGCGATGGGGATCGAAAGATCCGAGGCGTTGCAGCCTAGCAAGCGGCCCAAGGAGAAACTCAAATTTCTCGATCTGGCGGCGAATGCCGGTTTCGAAGGTACCGTTGCGGTACTGCTCATCATCGCGCCCGAAGGGCATATCGTGGACCGTGTCGTCATCTGCTCCAATCCATTTGGTTACTTTGAGGCCGGCGTCCTCGATTGGGCCAGAGATTTTGGCTTCACGCCCTTGCCGCCGGAAGCACCCCAAGTCCTGCGAGGTTGGGTGCTGACCGCTAAATTCCGTCTGCAATGACGCGCACACGCGACAGGTTGTGAATCCCGCCCCCGGCGGCTAGGAAGCGCCCGCAATTCAAGCGCCGGAACCTTGCCCCATGGCCGCCAAGCCCAAGAAAGTCGTCCTCGCCTATTCGGGCGGTCTCGACACCTCGGTCATCCTGAAATGGCTGCAGACCGAATATGGCTGCGAGGTCATCACCTTCACCGCCGATCTCGGTCAGGGCGGCGAGCTGGAACCGGCGCGCGAGAAAGCCCTCCTCCTCGGCATCAAGCCGGAAAACATATTCATCGAGGACGTCCGCGACGAGTTCGTGCGCGACTACGTCTTCCCGATGTTCCGCGCCAACACGGTCTATGAGGGCCAGTACCTCCTCGGCACCTCTATCGCCCGCCCGCTGATCGCCAAGAAGCAGATCGACATCGCCAACAAGCTCGGCGCCGACGCCGTCGCCCATGGCGCGACCGGCAAGGGCAACGACCAGGTCCGCTTCGAGATGAGCTACTATGCCCTGAAGCCCGATGTGCGCATCGTCGCCCCCTGGCGCGAATGGCACTTGGACAGCCGCACCAAGCTCATCGCCTTCGCCGAAGAGCACCAGATCCCCATCGCGAAAGACAAACGCGGCGAAGCCCCGTTTTCGGTCGACGCCAACCTGCTGCACTCCTCATCCGAGGGTAAGGTGCTGGAAGACCCCAACGTCGAAGCCGACGAGATGGTCTATCAGCGCACGATCAGCCCCGAGGCCGCGCCCGACAAGCCGACCACCATCGTCATCGGTTTCGAAAAGGGCGATCCCGTCACGCTCGACGGCAAGACCCTCGGCCCCGCCGACATGCTCGCCGCGCTCAACAAGCTCGGCCACGACAACGGCATCGGCCGCCTCGATCTCGTCGAGAACCGCTTCGTCGGCATGAAGTCGCGCGGCGTCTATGAAACCCCCGGCGGCACCATCCTGCTTCAGGCCCACCGCGCGATTGAATCGATCACGCTCGATCGCGGCGCGATGCACCTGAAGGACGAGCTCATGCCGCGCTATGCCGAGCTCATCTATAACGGCTTCTGGTTCGCGCCTGAGCGCGAGATGCTCCAGGCCGCGATCGACTTGAGCCAGAAAATGGTCGCCGGCACGGTCACGCTCAAGCTCTACAAGGGCAATGTCATCGTCACCGGCCGCGAGAGCCCCTATTCGCTCTACGCGAAAGACCTCGTGACCTTCGAGGAAGACGGCGGCGCGTACGATCAGAAAGACGCCGGCGGCTTCATCAAACTGAACGCCCTGCGCCTGCGCACCCTCGGCGTCCGTAACGCGAAGAAATAAAGCGGCGCGCGGATGGCCAAGGCAGACCAGATCGCCCTGACCTTCCGCATCCGCATCGAACGGCCGGTCATCGGCGTCCCGCATAGCCTGCAGGCGAAGGACGGCACGCCGCTCGATCCGAAAACCTCGCGCGCGGGCGAGGCGCTCGTCTTCGACTTTCCCGTCCGCGTCGGACCCGGCCCGAAATTCTTCGGCGATCAGGTCCGCCCGGAAGGCGCAACGCGCCGCTTCGTCTATATCCGCATCGGCGATCTCGCCGGCGACCCCGCCTCGCTTTGGTCGCGCCGCATGAAGATCGACATCCACGACATCGACCCCGGCCTCATCGAAAAGGCCGCGCAAAGCGGCGCTGTCCTCGAAACAATCGTCGACGGCACCGGCAAGGACGGCACCCCCGCCTGCGCCACGGTTAAGCCCACCGCCCGGCGCGTCGAAAAATAATGCGCGCGGGCCTGTAAGAAATTCCGCCCAACATGGACTGACAAGGCGAGACCCACGAAAGGGACCGCCTCATGTCACCGCCTGAAGAAGACCGCGTCATGATTGGCGCGGTGATCTGGAGCCTTGCACCGCTCGCCGGGGCCATCATCGCCGCCGTTCTCGCGCTCACCGCCGGGGGCACGCCATGATCGAGGTCGACGGCCTCTACAAATCCTATGGCGCCGTGCACGCCGCCGCGGGCGTCAGCCTGAAGGCGAACGATGCCGCCATCACCACGCTGCTCGGCGGCAATGGCTCCGGCAAGACGACGACGCTCCGCGCCATTTCCGGCCTCATCAAGCCCGATGGCGGCCGCGCCACCATTGACGGCATCGAGGTCCGCCAGAACCGCCTCGCGGCGCTCAAACGCCTCGGCTTCTTCGCGGATCGCTTCGGCCTCTATCCGCGCCTCACCGTGCGCGAGCATCTGGAACTCTCCGCCGCCGTTCACGGCCTTAAGGGCCTCGCGCTCTCCACCGCCGTCGACCGCACCATCACCCTGCTCGACATGGGCGGCATCGCCGACCGCCGCACCGTCGGCATGAGCCAGGGCCAGCAGGTCAAGGCCGCGCTCGGCCGCGCCATCGTGCACAAGCCCGCCAATCTCATCCTGGACGAGCCCACGCGCGGCCTCGACATCTTCGCCGTGCGCCTGCTGCGCGAATTGCTGAAGCGCCTGCGCGGCGAAGGGCTCTGCATCCTCATGTCCAGCCACATCATGGCCGAGGTCGCCGAACTCTCCGACGCCATCACGCTCATCGCCGGCGGCCGCACCGTCCTCACCGGCACGACTGCAGAAATCTGCGCGCATGCCGGCACCGCGACGCTGGAAGACGCCATCGTCGCCCTGTCGACCGCGACGCCCAAAAGGACTGCCGCATGAACGCCTTTGTCATCGCCTTCTGGAAGGAATGGATCACCGCGATCCGCGAACGGCGCGAGCTTTTCTCTGCCTTCGCCTACGCGCTCGCCGGTCCCCTGCTGATCGCCTTCCTCATCTCCAACACCGCGCGCGAAGTCACCGACACGACGCCGCCGGCCTATGCCTTCTGCGAAGCCTCCGCCCAGCCCGCCGCGCTCACCGCCGCGCTGGACGCGAAGGGCATCAAGCCGGCGGCGGATGCGAAGCTCTGCCTCGACGTCCCGCAGACCTACGAGGCTGATCTCGCCGCGGGCCGCGCCAGCAACATCGCCGTCGTCGCCGATCTCAATGCCGCCGAGAAGGAAGCGCGCAAGATGAAGGCCGCGCTCGACGCCTATGGCGAAGAGATGGCCGCGCAGCGTCTCGCCGCCGCCGGCCTCGCCACCGACATCGCTGAGCCGTTGCAGGTCGAACTCCGCAACACCTCGCATATCGGCCTCATGGCGAACCGCCTCGTTGGCGCGCTCGTGCTGTTCCTCATCTGCGCCCCGTTCTTCATCTGCCAGTCGACCGCTATCGACGCGACGGCGGGCGAACGCGAACGGCGCGGGCTGGAGCCGATGCTCACCCTGCCGATGCCGCGCGGATCGCTGATCCTCGCGAAATTCGCCATCGCCTTCGTCATCGGCATCGCCGGCGCCTCCGCCACCATCGCGATCAGCCTCCTCATCATCCGCAAGACACCCATCGCCGATCTCGGCGTCGTCATGTCGCTCGACATGAAGACCGCGCTCATCGCCGCCGCGATGCTGGTCCCGCTCACGGCCGCTGTCGCCGCGCTGCAGATGGCCATCGGCCTCTGGTCGCGCACCTTCAAGGAGGGCCAGACCTACGCGCTGCTCTTCTCCTTCACCCCCGTCGCGCTCGGCTTTGGCGCACTGATGGGCGGCGGCGGCGCGATCAAGCCCTGGCCGGTGATGTTCGAGATCGAGGCGATGAAGGCCCCGCTGCTCGGCGCGCCCTGGCCGGACCTCACGACCTGGGCCATCTCGGCGGGTCTCAGCCTCGGCATCGCCGCCCTTGCCCTCGCCTCCTGCGTCTGGCGTCTTCGCGACGAAAAGCTGCTGGCGGAGAGTTGACACAGCATGAGCGGCCGCGATGCCCGCTTCAACGAGGCCTGGCTGTCTCACGGCGGCATGGTGGCGCGTATCGCCGCCACCTATGAGGCCGACCGTGAAAGGGCGCGCGACGTGACGCAGGACATCGCCCTGGCTCTCTGGCGTGCGCTTCCCTCGTATCGCGGTGACGGCTCGCTCAAGGCCTTCATCGCCCGCATCGCCCACAACCGCGCGATCAGCCATGTGGTGAAGGCCAAGGGCGAACCGCGCACGGCCGAGATCGGTGACGACATGCCCTCCGCCGCCCCGCTCGCCGAGGCCGTCCTCATGGACAACGACCAGCGCGCGCGCCTCGTCGCGGCGGTGCGGGCGCTCCCCATCGCCTATGCGCAGGTCGTCAGCCTCGTGCTGGAAGATTTCTCCACCGACGAAATCGCCCAGACCCTCGGCCTCACCCCCGGCAATGTCGCGGTCCGGATGACGCGGGCGAAAATCATGCTGAAGCACACGCTCAGGAGTGAAACATGAGCGACTGGGACGATCTCGGCACGCTGTGGCGCAGCAACGAACCACCCGAACTCGGCGATCTGCGTCAGCGCATGAGCCGGCAGACGACGCTCCTGCGCGCCTGGATCGGGTTCGAGGTGCTGATCGGTCTGTTGGCCCTCGCCTTCGGCATCTGGGTTCTCTTTGACGACGACATCCCGCTCATCGGCGGCGCCATCGTCGCCTTCGCCCTCTTCGCGCATACGCTCAGCTTCCGCTCGTGGCGCGGCGCCTTCCGCGTGGAGACCGGCACGCCGCGCGACACGATCGACAGCGCCCTCGCACGCAACGATGCGATCCGCCGCTATCTGCGCGCCAACTACATCGTCTCTATCGGCGCCGTGGCTCTGATCGGCCTCATGGTCGCGACGGATGCCTTGGGCACACCGGCCGACCCTGCGCGCCTGCACACCGCTCTCTGGGCGGTTACAGTCGGCTTCGGTGCGATTGTCGTCTGGCTCGCCGGCTGCGGCATCTATGCCGAGCGCCTGTCGCACGAACGCACGCGCCTGCTCGAACTCGGTCGCGCCCTCGGTGTGTTGGAGCCGTAAGGCTTATTGAATCGAGAAGACCGACAGGTCGCAGACATTCACGCCCGGCGACGAGGCAATCGACCCGTCCTCAAGCTGGGCGACGAAGTTGTAGGTGCAGGCGCCCGACCCATCGTCGATGGTCGCCATCGCCGCCTTCCCGGCCGCAAGGCCGCCAAGCACCTGGCCCGACCAGCCGCTCTCGGGGCTGGAGGCCGACAGCGAGACGATCGCCTTGCCGGTGTCGTTCTTGATGCGGATGCGGCGGTCAAACGCCTCGGCGACGCCGAACGACGCGACAAGCGTCGCGGCGGCGAGAGCGAGGGTGAAAGCGCGAGTCGGCATCTTGAGTACTCTAATCCTATCCGCCGGTATGGCGGAAGCGTGGCAGAGTATCGCTGGCGGGCGTGAACAGGCGCTGAACGCAAGGATTTCCTCCCCCGTCCTTCACGGGGGAGGTGTCGCGCAGCGACGGAGGGGGCGAGGGCGCCTAAAGTCCCGCCGGCTCAGGCAAATTGTTCTGATGGCAGGCCGCGACCACGGCATTCCTGAGCAGGCAGGCAATAGTCATCGGCCCCACCCCGCCCGGCACCGGCGTCATCGCGCCCGCGACCTCCATCGCCGCCGGCTCCACATCGCCGACCAGACGCGATTTCCCGTTCCCGGCATCGATCCGGTTGATGCCGACATCGATCACCGTCGCGCCCGGCTTCACCCAGTCGGCCTTCACAAATCCCGCCCGTCCGATCGCCGCCACCAGAACATCGGCGGTCCGGCACAGGTCCGGCAGATCGCGCGTCTTGGAATGCGCCACCGTCACCGTGCAGCTGTCATTGATCAGCAGCTGCGCCATCGGCTTGCCGACCAGGATCGACCGCCCGATCACCACCGCATTCAAACCCGAAAGATCGCCCCGCGCCCCGCGCGCCAGCAGCAGCGATCCCCACGGCGTGCACGGCACCAGACCCTGCCGGCCCGAGACCAGCAGCCCCGCATTGTGCGGGGTGAGCCCGTCCACATCCTTCGCCGGATCGATCGCATCGATCACGGCCGTCTGGCGCACCTGATCCGGCACCGGAAACTGCACCAGAAAGCCATGGATCGCCGGATCGGCATTCATCTCGCCAACCGCCGCCAGGACTTCAGCTTCACTGCTTGTCGCCGGCAGCACGCGCTCCACGGCATGGAGGCCCGCCTCGCGCGCCGCGATCCCCTTGTTGCGGACGTAAACCTGGCTCGCCGGGTCCTCGCCCACCAGCACGACACCAAGCCCAACGGTCAGCCCGTGCGCAGCCTTCAGCGCCGCCGCCGCGTCCTTCACCTTGGCCCGCAGCTTCGCCGCCTCGGCCTTCCCGTCGATCAGCGTGGCGGTCATGTCAGATCAGCTCCCTCAGGCGCGCGGCGACGGCGTCAGAATCGCCCGCAACGCGCACGATCTTGAACCGCGCCCTCAGCCCCGTTTCAAGCGTGATCGCCGATTTCGGCCGCGCCAGCACCTTGCCCAGCAGCGCAAGCAGCTCGGCATTGGCCGCCCCGTCCTCGGCCCGCGCCCTCAGCTTCACTTTCAGGAACGCCTTGCCCGCAGGCCCTTCGACCACGCCATCGATCCCGGCCGCCTTCGCCCCCGGCTGCGCCCGCACAGCGAGCACCACGTCATCCCCGTCGATGCGAAACCAGCCCGTCAGACCAGCGCCCGGTGCAGTTGGTCCAGATACTCCCGAACGACGATGATCACGATGAACACGACGATCGGCGACAGATCGACGCCACCCATTGCAGGCAAGGCACGCTGAATAGGTCGCATGATCGGATCGGTGACAGCCCTCGTAAAGTGATCGACTCGCCAAGCCACTGGGTGGCGCGGGTTGATGACTTGGAAGGCGAACATCCAAGACAGAATGATGCGCGCCACAAGAACGTACATGAACAGTAGCAGGACCGTGTCGACAGCCCAGAAAATCGGCGCGTATGGATCGTTCATGTTCCCTCGGACCTAGGCGAGCCGCCTGCCGCCTGCAAGGCCCTGAACCATCAGGACTTTTTGCGACACTGTGACGTATGTTGTGATAACACAACAATCTGTTTGACCTGCGCAAGAATTATTGCGTATACACAACATCATGTTCAACCGGATCGCCCTTCTCCGCGCCGAACGCTCGGTCTCCCGCAAGGAGCTGGCCGAGGCGGTCGGGGTCAACTTCCAGACCATCGGCTATCTCGAGCGCGGCGACTACAGCCCCTCGCTGGAACTGGCCCTGAAAATCTCCGGCTTCTTCGGTGTCCCCGTCGACCTCCTCTTCTCGCTCACCCCGTTCGAACCCCTCACCCAGCAGCTCACCCGCGCCGCCGAGGCCCAGTCATGACCCGCAGTCTGAAAAGCGTCTTCACCGTGACGAAGCGCGAGCTGATGAACGACCCGCAGTTCGACTGGACCCGCAGGCGCACCTCCCGCCGATGGCTGGTCGCCGCCTTCGTTGCGATGGCTACCGTCACCGCCGTCTCGTATGGGCTTGCCGTCGGCCTGGCCAACGCATGGTATTTTTCCGGCGTGCTGATCGGCATTCTGGCGAATACGCTTGTGGTCGGATCGATCAACGCCAGCGTCCGCGGCCTTACCGAGCTGAAAACCCGACAACTCGACGAATGGCAGATCGCCCGGCGCGACGCGATGTTCCGCATCCTCTGGCTACCTGCGATCGGCCTGATGGGAGCCGCCGCCTATATCGGCGCGATCACGCATCTGCCTGACGGCTTCAAGGGCGGCTTCGCGCTCTGGTCCTTCCTCATCGCGCTCTATGTTCCTACAGCCGCCCTCGCCTGGACCTACCCGGACGATCCGGAACCCTAGACATTGTCACGCCGATGTTCATCTCGAAGTGACGCATAACTCTGATAGCTTCCGTCTCAGGAGGACCCATGCTCAGCAATCTCAAACGTCTCACTGCCGCCGCCGCCATTGCGCTCGCCTCGGGTGCAGCCCTCGCCGAAGCGCCTGCGCCTGCCGCGACCGCAGAAATGAAAATCGCCACCCCCGCCATCTGGACCATCAACAAGCCCGGCGGCGGCACGATCACCATGTTCGGCTCGGTCCACCTCCTTCCGCCGAATCTCGAATGGCGCACGCCCGCCTTCACCGAGGCCCTCGCCAAGGCCGACGTCGTCACATTCGAGATGCCGCTGGAAGACGCGACCTCGCCGGAGTTCATGACCTATGTGCAGCAGCACATGATGAACCCGTCGGGCGTCACGCTCTCGACGCTGCTGACGCCGGAGGAAAAGACGAAGGTCGAGGCCGCCGCCGCTGCTGTCGGCGCGCCCTTCGCCATGCTCGAACAGTTTCGTCCGTGGATGGCGGCGATCCAGCTCTCGATGGGCTTTGTGCTCAAGGAAGGCTTCGATCCCAATTCCGGCGTCGACAAGAAGATCGAGGCCGAGGCCAAGGCCGCTGGCAAAACCCTCGACAGCTTCGAGACCGGCAAGGACCAGATCGACATCTTCATCAACCTGCCGCCCGATCAGGAAAAGGCGTTCCTCGTCATCGGCGCGGCCGAAATGGTCGAGAACCCGCACATGCTCGGCGAGCTGGTCGACAGCTGGGCGGCCGGCGACACCGCCAAGATCGACGAGGTGATGAACTCCGGCATCGAGTCGATGCCCGACCTCGGCAAGGCGCTGCTCGAAGACCGCAACGCCCGCTGGGTCGACAAGATCACCTCGGTCTACATGAACGACACCAAGAACTACCTGATCATCGTCGGCGCCGCGCATCTTGCCGGCGACAAGGGCGTCCCGACCATGCTCCGCGCGAAGGGGATCGAGGTCACCGGACCGTAAGGTTCCGGCCCCGGTCGTTCGCTTGACAGAGGGGGGGCCGCGCCTTAAATCGCGGCTCCCTTCGGCAGGCTTGCAAAGCCCGCCGCCCGGCGGAACGGGGTTGTAGCTCAGTTGGGAGAGCGCGTCGTTCGCAATGACGAGGTCAGCGGTTCGATCCCGCTCAACTCCACCATCCGCCTCCTTTTTCCCTAGTTTCCCGCGATAAACCTGATCTTCATGGCCCTCCGGCACACTGCCGGCATGCGCCTTTTCGTCCTCCTGTTCCTCGGCCTTGCCCTCGCGGCCCCGGCTGCCGCGTCCGAAGCCGCCCCCGCGCCTAAAAAGCAGGAAAAGCAGGACCGCAAGATCACCTCAGCGGTCAGCTGGGTGTCGGTCGATCCCATCGCCGTCGCGATCCTTCGCCAGAACCGCATCCAGGGCATGTTCCTGGTCGAGTTCGGCCTCGACATCCAGGACGAGAAAATCCGCGCGAAGGCTGAGGAAACGCTCCCGATCCTCCGCGACGCCTGGCTCCGCAACGTCTCCGACCTCGCCGCCACCCGCATGCGCGTCGGCCGCCAGGCCGATCTCGACGTCCTGACCGGCCGCCTCCAGACCTCGACCGATCAGCTGCTCGGCGGCCCCGGCGCCAAGATCCTCCTCCTCCAAGCCGTCGTCCGCGAGAAGTAACCTCAGCGCCTGTCATCCTCGGGGCCGCGCAGCGGAACCCGGGGACCCATGCCTGAGACCGATCCAAGCCTGGCTGCCTCTACGCCCCGCCCCACCCATTACCGGATATAATTCCTATATACGGTCGCGGCGTACGCAGGTCAAGGCCTATTAGGATTATTTTCTAATACTCACATCGCCGAAATGCCGCCGTCCACCTTGATCTCGGCGCCGGTGATCATCTTGGACTCGTCCGAGGCGAGGAACAGCACCGCATAGGCGATGTCGTCCGGCTCGCCGATCTCGCCCAGCGGCACCTGCCGCGCCAGCTTGGCATAGCCTTCCTCAAGCCCGTACCGCCCAACCATCGCATCGAGGATCGGCGTCTTGATGAAGACCGGATGCACCGAGTTCGAGCGGATGCCCGTCTTCTGCCGCGCGCAATGCAGCGCCACCGATTTGGAAAGATGCCGCACGCCCGCCTTGGCGGAATTGTAGGCCGCCATGTTGTGACCGGCGATGATGCCGGCGATCGACGAGATGTTGACGATCGAACCGCCGAGGCCGGTCTCCTTCACCGTCTTCGTCATCGCGGGGATCGCGTATTTGCAGCCCAGGAACACGCTATCCAGATCCACCTCGTGGATCTTCTTCCACAGCGCGAACTCCGTCTCCGTCACCGTCGAGCCGCCGCCGATCCCGGCATTGTTCACCAGCACATGCAGGCCCCCGAACGCCTTCACCGCGGCTTCGATGGTCGCGATCCATTCCGCCTCGCTCGTCACGTCCTGCCTGAACGCCACCGCGCGGCCCGGATGCGCCTCGTTGATTTCCGCCGCGACCTTTTCAACGCCCATCTGGTTGATATCGGTGACGACGACGCGTGCGCCCTCGCGCACCAGCATCCTTGCCGTCGCCTCGCCCAATCCCTGCGCCGCGCCCGTCACCAGCGCGATCTTGCCTTCAACCCGTCCTGCCATACTCAGCTTCCTTGAATCGCTGTCTTTTTCACCATCGTCCCCTCCCCCTTGCGGGGAGGGGTCAGGGGTGGGGGTCGCACCGCCGCCTGCCCAGCCCTCATCCACTCGTCGTCATGGTGAGGTGCCTGCGAAGCAGGGCCTCGAACCACGCACCCTGCCTGCAGCCCTCAGTCCCCCCTGAACTGCGGCGTCCGCCTCTCGATGAAGGCCGCCACGGCTTCCTTGTGATCGCCCGTCGTGCTCGCCAGCGCATACTGGTCGAGATCGGCATACGAGGTCGCGCCGTTCAGCGCGCCCGCCGCCTCGCTGATCGCCCGCTTGGCGATCCGCGCCGCAACCGGCGGCAGCGCGGCCGCCTTCGCCGCCAAAGCTTCGGCAGCCTTCAACGCCCCGCCATCCGCCGTCACCTCGTCGGCAAGGCCCCAGCTGAGCGCCGTCTCCGCATCCAGCTTCTCGCCGAACAGCGTCAGCGTCTTCGCCCGCGCCGGCCCAGTAAGCGCCACGAGGCGCGGGATCGTATGCCAGCTCATATTCATGCCCAGCGGCACTTCCGGCAGCCGCATGTAAGACCCGCGCGCCATGACGCGGAAATCGCACGACGCTGCCAGCGCCACACCGCCGCCGATGCAGAAGCCCTCTATGGCCGCGATGGTCACCTGATCCAGCGCCGCCCAGGCGTCGCACATATCCGGGCCGAGCCGCAGCGCCTCGCGCTTCTCCAGCAGCGTCAACGCATTGCGCGTCTGCATCGCCGGGTCTTTCAGGTCCGCACCCGCCGTGAAGACGGGATCGCCGGAAACGATCACCGCATGCGCTGCCGTCTCGGTCCTCAGCGCCCGCGCCACGTCGCGCAAACCGATCAGCGTCTCTTGGCTAAGCGCATTGAAGCGATCACCACGCTTGACGCTCACGCGCGCAATTCCATCTGCCAACGCTAACGTCACGCCGCCGCGCGGCTGATAATCCGCGGCGCTCATAGCTGCGACGTCTCCGCCTCAATCCCCATGAACAGCTTGCCGGTCAGTTCCAGCGTCGGCGTTCCCACCAGCATGTGCTGGGTCGCGACATGCACATCGCGGAAACACCGCTGCAGGCGCGACGTGTCATAAACCGACGACCCGCCGCCCAGATTGTACATGAGGTCCACCGCCTTCGCGGCGGCGCGTGTGCCATGCGTCGTCGCAAGGCGGATATCGCGCCGGTGTTCGACACTCAATTTCCCGTCGCGCTGCGCCGCATCCCACGCCGCCGCCACCGTCTCATGCAGCCAGCTCCGCGCCGAGCGGTACAGCGCCTCGGCCTCCGCGACCTTCTCCTGCGTCTCCGCGCGCTGCGCCAGCGGACGGCGATGGCCTTCCGGCGTCTTGCCGCCGGCCAACTCGATCAGCGCATCGATGGCCCCGCGCGCGAGGCCCAACGCCACGCCGCCGATGGCGATGGTCAGCAGCCCGAACACGGGGAACGCATAAAGCGGCCGCGCCAGCGGCGTGTCACTCGTCAGCCCCACGGAGTAATCGCGGTGGATCACCTGCGGCTTGAATTCGATATCGGTCGAGCCGGTCCCTTTGAGGCCCGAGACATACCAGGTGTCGTGAAACGTCACCTTGTCCTTCGGGATCAGGAACATCCGCATGTTCGGCAGGCCCGAAGGCAGCACGTCGGGCTTGCCGTCCTTGGTGACGAAACACCCGCCCATGATCCACGCCGCGTTCTGCGTGCCCGAACCCCACTGCCAGCGCCCGGCGACCTCATAGGTACCGTCGCCCTTGTCGGCGGCGCGCCCGCGCGGCGCGAAGACGCCGCCCGTCACCGTCCCCGGCTTGTAGATTTCCTTGGCCGTATGCTCCGGCAGATAGGCCGCCGTCACGCCGCTCGTCGCCCCGATGAAGACGCACCAGGCGGCCGAGCCGTCGGCCTCGGCCAGCGTCTCCACCACATCCAGGAACGTCAGCGGATCGGTTTCCAGTCCGCCATAGGCCTCCGGCACCAGCATGCCCATGAAGCCGGCTTCGGCGAATTTCGCCGCCATATCGGCCGGCAGGCGCCGCGTCGCCTCGAACTCCTGCGCCCGCGCAGTCAGTTCCGGCGCAAAGCCGCGCGCCCGCGCCAGCAGCGCATCCCGGCTTCCGCTCATGATTCCAGCCTCAACCGGTTGGCGATGTTGTTCTTCTGCATGTTGGACGACCCGCCCACGATGGGCAGCGAGATCGCATCGCGCGTGTAACGCTCGAAATCGAACTGGTCCGACAGGCCATAGGCGCCCGCCACCCGCATCGCGGCCTGCGTTACTTCGCTCGCCATTTCACAGCAGAACAGCTTCGACATCGACGTCTCGACGCTGCACGGCCGGTTCTGATCGGCCAGCCAGGCGGCGTGGTAGAGCATATGCCGCATCGCCTGCACTTTCGTCCGCGCCTCCGACAGTGAATGGCGGATCGCCTGATGCGCGCTCACCTTGCGCCCGAACTGCACGCGCTCCTGCGCATAGCCCCAGGCGTCGTCCACCGCCGCCGTCGCAAGGCCCAGCGCGCAGGCCGAAAGCTCCAGCTTCTCGACCTCCAGCGCCCGCCCCGCGAGCTGCGACCAGCCGTGTCCCCATTTGTCAGGACCACCCAGAATATTGGCGACCGGCACGCGCACGCTGTCGAAGGTCACATCCTTCGTTTCGACGCCTCTGATCCCTAAATGCCCCAGCGGCGTGATGGTCACGCCCTTCGACTGCGGCGGGATCAGCACTACCGACAGGTTGCGGTACTTTTCGTCTTTCGCGCCCGAGCGCACGAGGCAGAAAATGTAATCGGCGATATGCGAACCGGTGCACCACCGCTTCGCCCCGTCGATCACGACGTCGCCGCCTTCGATCCGCGCCGAAGTTTCCACACTCGCCAGATCACCGCCGACATTCGGCTCGGAAAGCCCATAGGCGAACAGAAGCTCACCCTTCGCCAGCTTCGGCAGCAATTCGGCACGCTGCGCGTCGCTGCCGCTCTCCACCAGATTCATACCCGCATAGCAGACGCCCATGATGTACGAGCACGCGATGGCGGTAGAGCGCTTCGCCAGTTCCTCGATCACCGCCATGGTCGCGTAGATATCCGGCCCCATCCCGCCATAGGCCTCCGGCACCGTCAGGCCGAAGACGCCCAGTTCCGCCAGTTTCGCGTGAACCTCACGCGGCCAGTGATTGTCGCGGTCCCATTGGCGCGCCTTCTCGCGCGGTATTTCCTTCGCCACGAACTTGCGTACGCTCTCGCGCAGCGCCGTCACATGGTCCGGCTCGTCATAGTTCACGCTCATGCCGCCCGCCGAAAAGTGAGATTGAGCCGCCCGCCCTCGGGTATGGCCGGATGCGCGAACGGCGCCGTGCCGGGCACGATCTTTTTGACGCCATGAAAACGCATCCGGCTCTCGCCGTGCATCACCAGCACATCACCATGGCTCAGCGTCACGCCCTGCACCGGATCGCGCCGCTTCGCCCCGCCGAGGGCAAAGATCGCATCACACCCGAACGAGAAGCTGACGATCGGCCAGGCGAAGTCCTTTTCGTCGTGGTCCTGGTGCAGGTTCATCTTCCCCTGCGCCTCATAGAAATTCACCAGGCACGCATCCGGCACGAAAGGCGCGCCCGCCTCCTGCGCCGCTTTCACGGCCAACGCCTTGATCGCCGGCGGGATCGGCGGCCAGGGCACATCCAGTTCAGGATGCCGGTCGATATAGCGATAGCCGCGCTCATCGGAATGCCAGCCGAGATCGCCGCAATTCGTCATCCTGTTGATGACATACGCCCCCGACTTCACCTTCAGCCGGTAAGGCGGCGCCGCCTCGAACACCCGCTCCATTTCATCCAGAACCTCACGGCTCTGCTGCGGCGAAATCCACCCCCGAAACAGCGAAATACCCGCCGGTAAAACCGGCTCGCTCACAAACAGATCGGCCTGCAAGGCACTCATTCAGCGGCCCGTAAAGACGGGTTTGCGCTTCTCCAGAAACGCCGCAACCGCCTCTTTGTGATCCGCCGTCTCGAACGTCGTCATCTCATAGGCAATCGACGCATCCAGAATGGTCGTCACCAGCGCCTTAAGCCCCAGATTGACCGAGACTTTCGTATACTTGATCGCCTGTGTCGCACCATTGGCCAGCTTCTTCGCGAACGCCTCTACCCGCGCATCCAGCTCCGCCTCCGGCACCACGTGGTTCACCAGCCCCATGCGCCAGGCGTACTCCGCCGGCACCGGATCGCCCGTCATCAGGAACTCCTTGGCGCGGGCATGGCCGATCAGATGCGGCCAGATCACCGCCCCGCCATCCCCTGCCACGATCCCCACCTTCACATGCGGATCGATGAAAACCGCATTGTCCGCCGCGAAGACGCAATCGCAGAACAGCGCAATCGTCGCGCCCAATCCCACCGCAGGCCCGCGCACCTTCGCGATCAGCGGCTTCTCCAGATCCAGCATCGAGAAGATGATCTTCTTGCCCTCAAGCGCGCTGGGTTTCGGGATTTCGCCCACCAAAGCCCGCTTGAACCAGGTGATGTCACCCCCGGCGCAGAAATCCCCGCCCTCACCCGTCAGAACCACCACGTCGCTGCCGGCATCGCGGTTGGCCTCGTAGAAAATCTCGGCCAGTTCCTCGTGCATCAGCGGGTCGACGGCGTTCCGCATCCCCGGATTGGAAAGCGTCAGCGTCAGAATGCGCTTGTCGCGCGACACCTTGATGCGCTTCCAGCCGCGCGCCTCGATTGGCGTCTCCATGTCTCTCCCGCGTGCTTATGTTTTGCCGCAGTGTGGGGGTGTCACATGCTCTGCGCAACAGAAAGGGGCGGCCCGCAAAGGCCGCCCCTTTTTTCGTTTCTCAGCCGATTCTATTCAGCCGCCAGCAGCGTCGCGCCGAAGCCGTGCGCGCCGTTGATCTTCTGCAGGTACTCGATGCCCTTCTCGGCGATGTCGTCGCCGATCATCCGGTCGCCCTCGGTATGCAGCTCCGCCATATCGACGAAGGCCGCATACACATGCCGCGTCCGGTCGGTGATGATCCCGGCCTTCAGCAGCGTCTTGATGAGCACGCGGAAAATCGACGTCGAGTCCTTCAGGCGTTCGCGGATTTTCGGCGTCGTGAACGCCTCCGCCACCGCACCCTGCACCCACTGCCAGTCGAGCCCGAACTCGGCATAGATCGACTTCTTCTGCTCGGGGCTACCGAGATTGAACAACAGGCCCTGGAACACCTGCGCCGCCCAGTCCTCGATGAGATTGCGCTCGGCATCCGACAGATGCGGGATCGTGCGGTCGGCCCAGATCTTCCCGAATTTGTGGTGGAACGCCTCGTCGGTCATCACCAGCTGCATCAGCTTCACCATCAGCGGATCGCGGCCATAGGTGTAGAAGGTCGCGAAGGCGCCCATCGCGAGGCCTTCCACCAGCATCTGCATGCCGACCAGCTTCTTCCAGACGAAGGGCGAGTTGACCATTTCGGTCAGGAGATTGCCGAGCGCCGGGCCGACGCGCAGCGGCTTGCCCCAGCGCGCATGCACATACTTCGTGAAGCCCGTGACGTGACGGGCCTCCTCGCGCGTCTGGTTCGCCGCGTATTCCTGCGCGCCCGGGTCTTTGAGCACATGGCAGAGCGAGGCCGAAAGCGACAGTGCGCCCTGCTCGCCATGCAGGATCGACGACAGCGACCAGTGAACCGATGAATTCACCAGGCGTATCTTCTGCTTCTCGGTCAGTCTGTCGGCGACCGCCGTCTGCAGCTCCATGTTCATGTTCGGCGGCATCAGATACTCGTTCTCGAGATCGAACGGCGCCGTGAAGTCGATATATTTCGCGTCCAGCGGGTCCCAGAAATGATCGTGGGTCGCCGAGATGATCTTGTCGAAGGCGGTCGAGCGCCGGCCATAGCGCTCGACATCCATCATCGCCGGAAAGTCCGACGGATCGGCCGCGTCATAGGCCGGGTCTTTGGTGATATTGCTCAGTCCGTCGGTCATGTTTCCTCGCTTATTCCGCAGCCAGCAATTGCGGGCCGAGCAGGCTCTTGCCGCCATTCAGTTTGATGAGCTGGCGGATACCTTCCTCGGCGATGTCGTCGCCGACCATCCGGTCGCCTTCGTTGTGAAGTTCGGCCATGTCGAGGAAGGCCGCATAGTTGCCGCGTGTGCGGTCGGTGATGATGCCGGCCTTCAGCAGGGTCTTCACCAGCACGCGGAAGATGTTGGAGGCGTCCTGCATTTCCTGGCGCATCGCCTCGTCGGTCAGCGCCTCCATGAAGGCCTGCTGGCACCAGACGGGGTCGAGGCCCAGTTCCTGATAGATCCAGGTTTTCTGGTCGGGGCTGGCGAGGTTGTAGATGAGGACGTTGAAGACGTCCCAGGCCCAGTCCTCGATCTGCTCGTGCTCACCTTTCGACAGGTGAGGAATAGTGCGGTCGGCCCAGATCTTCCCGAATTTGTGGTGGAATGCCTCGTCGGTCATGACGAGCTGCATCAGCTTCACAAGCAGCGGATCGCGCCCGTCCTTGTACATCATGGCGAAGGCGCCCATCGCGAGGCCCTCCACCAGCATCTGCATGCCGACGATCTTCTTCCAGACGAGCGGTGAAAGGACGAGTTCGGTGAGGAGATTGCCGAGAGCCGGCCCGACGGGCCGTGGCTTGCCCCAGCGCGCCTTCACATAGGCGCTGAACGCCGTGACGTGACGCGCTTCCTCGCGCGTCTGGTTGGCGGCGTATTCCTGTGCGCCCGGATCGCGGAGAATGTGGCAGAGCGAGGCGGAGAGCGCGAGCGCGCCCTGCTCGCCGTGCAGAATAGACGACAGCGACCACAGCGTATTCATGTTGACGAGCTTGATCTTGCCCCGCTCGTCCAGCTTGTCGGCGATCGCCGTCTTCATGTCCGGAGAGGACATCGGATCGACGAGATAGTCCTTCTCCAGATCCCAGGGCGATGTGAAGTCGATGTATTTCTTGTCGAGCGGATCCCAGAAATGGTCGTGGGTCGCCGAGATGATCTTGTCGAAGGCGGTCGAGCGCGCGCCATAGCGTTCGACATCCATCATGGCGGGGAAGTCGGCCGGATCCACGGCGTTATAGGCGGGATCCTTTGTGATATTGCTCATGCGGCTCTCCCTGATCTTCGACGTTCGTTGACGGCGAATGATTGTTGCCGAGAAGCCTGCCACGGCCTGCCGAAACGGCAAGTAAAAATGACGCAATCGTCACTTTCGTGACGGAGAGTCACGAATGCGGAGTTGGGCCACGCAAAAGTAAAAAGGCCCGCCGGTAAGGCGGGCCTTCGCGAAGTTCGTGTTGGCCGGGATCAGCCCTGCGGCGTCGAGCCGTCGAGCGCCTTCTTGCGCAGCCCCTGCTCGCCAAGCAACAGCAGGGTGTTGTCATAACCCTGCGCGACCGCCGCAATACCCTTGCGGTCAACCTGGCTGAGGCCGGTGTCCCAGGTCGCGCCATCGTCCTTGGAGCGCAGGACCGTGCCGCCAATGCCGACAAGAATGATCTCGCCGTCGGAGAGCTGGATACCCGACGACAGCGATTCCGGCGTCGTCTCCGCGCCGAGCTGCTCCCAGGTGTTTCCCTTGTCCTTGGTGCGCCAGATATTGCCGCGCATGCCGACAACAAGGACTGAGCCGTCCTTGAGCGTAAGGCCGCCCCAGAACGAGCCTTCATACTCGGTCTGGACGATATCCCAGGTCACGCCGCCATCGAGCGAGCGATAGACTTGGCCAAGCTCGCTCGGCACGAACAGCGATCCCTCCGGACCGGCGAACGCGGCGTTCAGATGAAAGTCGTCATCCGCCGTCTTAACCAGACGGCGCGGGGTCCAGGTCTTGCCGCCGTCATTGGTTTCAGCGGCATAGTTGAAGCCGCCGACCGCGATGCCGTGCGTCGGCGAGGTGAAGACGAGGCCGAGGAACGGCACGTCCGGCTCCGGCTCAGTGCCGGTGGTATCGCTATCGACGAAGCCGTCCTGCGAGGTCGAGGCGCCGGGCTCGTCCACCACGGCGCTGTCGTCGGCGGAGGCCATGCCGTCGGCAGGCACGGCGCCGTCATCTGTAGCGCCATCGACGGGCGCACCATCGGCTGGCGCAGCGCCGTCCGGCGCGAGGCCGGGATCTTCGACCGGCGCCGGCTCTGCGGCGCGCCCGCGCGGTTCCAGCTTGATCCCGGCGGCCGCCGAGATGTCGCGCGTGTACTGAACGGACCAGGTCTCGCCGCCATCGGCTGTCGTCAGGATCGTCTTGTCATGACCGGCGGCGAAGCCGGTCTTGTCGTCGACAAAGACGATCGACGTGAGCGTCGACTGGGTCGGCACCACTTTGGCCTGACGCCAGGTCTTGCCGTCGTCGTCCGATAACGCGACGTGGCCGAACTCGCCGACCGCGACCAGGCGGCTGCCGGCGCGCGTCGCGGCCAGAAGTAGATCGTCGAGGATGAGATCCGTCGGCGTTGAATCGCCTGCGCGGAACTGCGGATTGGCGACGGGGGCATACGCGCCGTCTTCGGCACGGGCGGCCGCCGAAAGAAAAAGCAATGTCAGGCCGCCGAGGGCGAGGCTGCGCGTGAGCCGTGAGGTCATCGTCGTGCGTCCGCTAGGTAATTTTGACTGGGGTATCAGATGCCACGGCCCGGCCCCTGTCAAAGGGCCGGGCCGGGCAAGCTCAGACTACCGGATCAGCGCGTGCCGAGGCGGCGGATCGCGTCCGGCGAGTAGCGCGCTTCGTTGAGCTCGTTCGCGGTGTAGTTCACCGGCGGCTCTTCGTTGCGGAGCGACGAGGCGAGATAGCGACCGTCCTGCAGGTCATAGACCATCTCGCCAGCCAGGCCGCACAGCGGCACGTGGTAGTAGGCGATCTGGGGTTCTTCCTGCATGCGCCACAGCTCGCCGCGGCCGTCATACAGTTCGGTCGCCAGGATCGAGTAGGTGTCCTCGTCCTGATGGTTCACGCGGCGCGAATAGACGTGACGCGTACCGGAACGCAGCGTCGCCTGAACGGTCCACACGCGGTGGAGTTCGTAACGCATCAGGTCCTGGTTGAGCGACCCGTTGAGGACGAGTTCCGCGTAAGTCGCGTTCGTCATCTTGTAGTTGTTGTACGGAACGATCTTTTCCGACTTGCCGACCAGCATCCAGTCATAGCGTTCCGGCGAGCCGTTATAGCCGTCGAACGCGTCCGAGGTGGAAAGACCGTCGGTGTTGGTGCCGGGGTTGTCGAAGCTGATGTCCGGCGCGCGGCGCACGCGGCGCGTGCCGGGATTGTACTGCCACGCCTTGCGGGGCTCGACGGCCGCGTTCAGCGATTCATGCACCAGCACCACGTTACCGGCGAGACGGGCCGGCGCGATCGTGTTGGCGATGTAGTACAGCGAGATGTTGTTCAGGTCTTCGGCGCGGGCCTTCGACGGGTCCGACCAGCGAAGGATCGCTTCGTCCTGGAAGGTGATCTTGCCCGAGAGCGGATCGCCCGAGGTCTGGACCGGGAACGATGCGAACTGGCGCGTCAGCTTGAAGCTGCGATAGCGCAACGTGTGGTTCCACACCGCTTCAAGGCCGTTCGACAGGACCGGGAACGGCGTGCCCATGATGGCGGCCGAGACGCCGTTGCCATCGAGCTGGCCGTCGGAGGTCTTCAGCAGTTCGCCGATGGTCGCGTTCTTCTTGTTCGCGTCATAGACGAAGCTGGGATAACCGCACGAACGGCGGCTCTGATAGACCGGCATCTTGTAGCCGGACTTCTTCGACAGCAGCGCCTTGTAGCCGTCGGTCAGCTTGTCGCCATAGCTGCCGGCATTGCCCGAGGTGATCGTGTAGAGCGGCTGGTCCGAAGCGAACGGATCGGGATAGCCCTTGGAATTCGGGTCGAAGCTGACGCCCGACGGAGGCGCCGTCAGACCGCCGTCCCAGGCCGGGATCGAGCCGTCGGCATTGCCCGCGACTTCAGCGCCGAAGGGGGTGAGATCCTTGCCGAGGCGGGCGGCGACTTCCGCCGGCACCTTGGCCACCGCCAGCCCGGCGAGCGCCACAGCGCAGGTCGAAGCGAGCAGAAGGGTGGTCTTACGCATCTTGGGGTAGTCCTCCTGAGAGATGTTTCCTGCAACGCGGTTGCGGATGTTTTCCCCCGCATTCCGAAATTCCGTGACGGGCGGCCCTCTTCCTTCAGGAAGGGGCCGCCTCGCCGGGTAGCCTGACTTTCGTTCTCCTTAGAACGAGTACGAGAAGGTCAGCGAGCCGAAATCCTGGTCCGTCGCCTTGTTCCGGATGTCGCCGCCGAAGAAGTTCGTATAGCTAGCACCGATACGCCAGGCGTTGTCCAGAGTGCCGCTGACCGAGAAGTTGATCGACATGCGGTCTTCCATGTAGTTGCCGTACGGCGCCGGCGTGAAGCCGAGCACATCGTGGCTGAAAGCCAGCTGCGGGCTGATGACCCAGCCGCTGCCGAACGCGTTGTTATAGTCGAGACGCGCCAGCAGGACGTAGCCGAACGAGAAGTCGGTCGGACGGCAGGCCGACGAGGGCTTGAAGTCGAGGCCCAGCAGACCGCCCAGCGGCAGGTCCGAACCCTGGCAGCCAAGGTTCTGATACTGCAGCGTCGAGCGGGCGATGGACGTCGCCGTGCCGTTGTCGTTGGTCAGCCAGGTGTTCTCGACGCCGCCGACATAGATGCCGCCGAATTCCGTCACCAGGATGCCGATGTCGGCGCCCAGGAACGAAACGATCGGGTCCGAGGTCGTGAACGTCGCGGTCGTGCCCAGCGAGAACGTGTACATGTCGTTCTCGATGACCGACGCCGTGCGGTAGCGGCCGACGCCGTCGAGGTGGTTGACCGCACCCGGGTTGCAGTTTGCAACGCCGTTCACGTTCAGCGGTTCGAAGTTCAGGAAGCCGAGGTCAGCCACGGCAACCGGGAACGAGCACGAGGCGGCAGCCGCTTCGATCGTCTGCGCGTCGGTGTCGGTCTGGAACGGCGCGTTGGGGCGATACGAGATTTCACCCTGGACGCCCCAGCCGCCGATCGTCGTGTTGAACGAGAAGCCGAACATCTGGATGTCTTCGGGATAGATGACATCGAGCTGGCTGTCGTACTGGACGTTCAGCGTCTCCGAACCGTTCACGATGAACGGAAGGTCGCCGGCCGAGCCCAGCACGCCGTTGCCGTCGACGTCGACGAACTTCGACTGGGCGATCGCCAGGGCGCAGTTGATGCGCATGGCGTTGCCGAACGTCTTGGCTGCCGTTGCGATATCACCGGCCGGGATAGCGCCGCCCAGATAGGCGTTCGCCACCGCAAGTGACGTCGAGTTGATCAGGTTGCTCGGGTCCGCAATGGTCTGGTTCAGCAACGCTGTGAAGCGCGGGTCGACAAACGCACCTGGCGCCGGGCTGAACGGACCGACGCAACCCACCGCCGGCGCGAAGCGGCCCGCGAGTGCGCCTTGGATAGCGGCGGACCCGCCGGCGAGCTGTTCCGGCGTGATGTTGACGTTCGAGGCGATCGTGGAGATGCCCAGCGAGGGCGCACCGGCCGAAATCGACAGGAACGGCAGGCGGCTGGCGTAGTTGACGTAGTAGACCGAGAATTCGGTCGCGCCCAGCTCTTCCGCATACCAGCGCAGCGCGACGCCGAACTGGCCGTCATTCGACGGATTGATGTCTTCCCCGCGGAACACAACATCGACGTCGCCGCGCAGGTTGCGGTCGCGCTCGGCGAGGCCCAGCGTGTTGGGCGTCAGGAAGTCGGTGAGCGAGCCGGCCGTGCAGGTCGGCACCGGCAGCAGGCCGACGGCCGCGCCGCCCGAGATGCCGGGTCCGTTGATGCCGCCGGTCGCGTCACCCGTACCGTTGGTATACTGGTTGGCGGCCGGATCGGAGTCGCCGAGGCAGTTGCGGCGCGTACCGCCGAAAATGCTGCCCGACGTGTAGGAACGCCCGCCGAGATTGCCCAGGCCATTGGTGTTGTAGCGCGACAGGATGTCGGCGCCGGAGAACGGCGTGCCGGGCGCGTCGATCTGATACGGCTCGAACTTGAACTGGTAGAAGGCTTCCAGCGAGAGGTTCGCGGGCAGGCCGAGCGAGAAATAGGCCAGCGGAACCGGCAGCAGGCCTTCCTTGATTTCCGCGCCGGGGCGGCGGAAGGCGGATACGTCGATCGGGTTGATGACGTTGATGCCGTTCAGCTGGAAGGTGCCTTCACCCCAGCTCACCACCTGCTTGCCGACGCGGACGTTCAGCGGCAGATCGCCGAGATTGAAATTGCCTGAGAGGTAGAGGTCGAGCAGCTCGACCGACGAACCGACCTGGTCGAGGGCGCGATCCGACAGACCCGAGCGGCCCACGTCGTCCGACATGATGTTGTCGTAGAAATAATAGAAGCGCGAGAAGACCGTGAAGTTATCGTAGGAGAACTGCAGGTCGTGGTTGACCTTGGCGGTCGCGCCGATCCAGTCGCCATTGTCGAAGTTCAACCGGCCGTCGTCGGTGTTGATCGAGCCGTCGAAATTGTTGACGTTGTTGGTGACGGTGGCGACGGCAGGCAGCACCTGACCGGCGAGGTTGGTCGGAGCCTGGAAGCCGAAGCCCGCCGCAGCCGGGTTCGACAGCACCACGCCGCCCGTGCCCGAGCGCGGATCGCGGTTGCCGCCATTGGCTTCCGGCAGGAATTCGGTGTTGCGGTCAGCGAGGCGGATCGAGCCGCCGAGCGAGATCGTCGTGTCAAACGAGATCTTCAGGCTGCCGACATTGTATTCAAGCGCGGCGGCCGTACCCGCGATGGCGATCAGGCTGGCGCCCGCCGCCGTTGCCATGAGACCAGCGCGCAGGCGATTGGTCTTGGTCATGTTGTTTCCCCCTAAGGAAAGTTTCTGGTGACGTCGAATGTCTTGACGCGTGCACAGATCACTTGAGGGCTTTTTGTGTCTGTCCCGGCGCGCCCTTTTTGGGCTTGTCGCACAGGATGACGCCCCCCCGGCGCCTGATTTGCAGTCCGTTGGCGAGACCATACGGCTTTCCTGCAGGTGTCAACCGCCGACGCGCCTTAAGTGATTCCAATCAAACGCTCTTTCGGCGCTATGGCATTTGAGCAACGTTAGCAGGCGCAGCAATTCTTCTGCTGCTGGACCTTGAAGTCCAACGACGGCAAGTCATGTTAAGAGTCCGGTGACACATGAGCGCTGCAGCCCCCCTTCCCCGCCACGACCACAGCCATTGCCGCGCCTCGGCGCGCGAGGCGGCGGAGCGCGTCGCCGAGCAGCGTGGCCTGCGGCTGACGCCGACCCGCGCCCGCGTCCTCGAGATCGTCGCCGAGAGCCATCGCCCGATCGGCGCCTACGATATTCTCCAGCGCCTGTCGGAAGAGCGCGGCCGCGCCGCCCCGCCGACCGTCTATCGCGCGCTCGCCTTCCTGGTCGAACAGGGCCTTGCCCACCGCATCGATTCTCTCAATGCTTTCGTGGCTTGTTTCGACCCCGAAAGCAGCCACGCAGCGGGCTTCCTGATCTGCGACACCTGCCGCTCGGTGACCGAAATGGCCGACGCCTCGCTCGACGCGGCGATCCACGCCAGCGTCAGCGCGCAGGGCTTCAGGCCCGCCCGCACGGTGGTCGAGATCAGCGGCACATGCGCCGCCTGCGCGGCGAAGGCGTCTGCAGCTTAAATTTTTCGGGGACCGAGGATGGTGCCGCCTGCGTGACTCGAACACGCGACCCCATCATTACGAATGATGTGCTCTACCGGCTGAGCTAAGGCGGCTTTCCTTCGGTGGCGGCGCATGTGCCACGAAACGCTGCGCCGCGCTAGGGCTGAGTCAAAGCCCCTTCGAGGAATTTCGCCGTGTCGGCGGCGCTCTTTTCCGGGATCTCCTCCATCGGGATATGGCCGATGCCGGGATAGACGATGAGCTGAGACCCTTTCACCTTGCTGTGCCAGACCTCCGCCGCATCCGCCGGAATGAGCTGATCTTCCGCGCCCCAGAGGATCAGCGTCGGGATGGCGATCTCGCCGGCCCGGGTCTCCAGCGTGGTGTCGGGCGGCGACTGGAAGCGGGCGAGCGTCGCCTGCCGCGTGCCTTCCACCCGGTTCAGCAGCGCATAGCGATCCACCATCGCGGGCGTCACCAGCGCATCGTCGGCGAAGGCCTGCTTAAGTGTCGCCTCGTAGATCATGCGCGAGCCGAGATAGGGGATGACCTCCTGCACCACCGGCATCCGCGCCAGCTTGAAGCCGATGCCCGGATCGCGCGGCATTGCCGAGGGCTGGCCTGCAGCATCGACCAACACCAGCGCGGTGGCGATGCCGGGGTTCTCCACCACGAACCGCGCCGCGACGCCGCCGCCCATCGAATTGCCGCCAATGGCGAAGGATTTCAGCTCCAGCGCCGCCGCGAATTCCAGCACGAAGGCCGCCATGCCCTGCTGGGTGTAGTCGCCGCCCGGCACCGCGCCGGTGAGGCCATGGCCGGGCAGATCGACCGTGATCACCCGGAAACCGCCGGCAAGCTGCTCCACCCACGGCTCCCAGGTGTGGAGCGAGGCGTTCGAGCCGTGCAGCAGCACCAGCGTTGGCGCATCCTCCGGACCATAGCTGCGGTAATGCGCGACTGCGCCCGACATCAGCGTGACGAACTGCGACGGCGGCCCGCCATAGCGCGCCACGGCCTCGGCACGCGGCACATCGGACTGGTAGAGCGCGATGCCCGCCGCAGCGATCAGCACGACGAGCGCGGCGAGAATCCGCCCGAGCCATTTCAGCATCGCCAAATCTCCCCCGAAACGCGCCTCAGTCGGCGCGCGGCACCGTCAGATCGCGGCCGCTCTCCGGCGGCGCGAGGCGATAGAGCAGCGTCGCGGCATCGCCTGCAAGGGCGTGCGGGTGAACGGGGTCACGCCATCCTTGAGTATCGAACGCGCCGCAGCTTTCGCAGACCGGCGTCCAGTTCGGGCTTTCATGGGCGCAGGCCGAACAGACCCAGACGCCGTCGCGCGGTGCCGCAAGCGCGAGGTCGGCCCAGAGACGCGCCGCCTCGATATCGCCGCGTGCCGCCGCCGCATCGGCCATCAACCGCGCGGCGCGCGCCGACGGCACGCCTTCCAGCAACGGGCCGAGGATCGTTTCGATGGCGCGATAATCGCCGCGCACAGCGGCCCGCGCCGCCGAAAGCAGACGGCTTTCGGGGTGCTCCGGTCGGAGCGCAATCAGCCCTTCGACATTGCGCCCGGACGCCGGCGCGACCTGCGCATAGGCGGCGGCAATCGCCGGATGCGGCTCAGTCTCCCACGCCTTCTCCAGCACTTTTGCGGCGCGCTTGGCTCGCCCTTCGGCACGGAACGCGGCCGCCGCCGCCAGCGCCGCTTCCAGCAGGCCGGGCGAGGTTTTCAGCGCCGCACCTGCCAGTTTCAGCGCCTGCTCGGGCCGTCCCGCCGCCAGCCGGTCGCGCGCCGCTGCCGCCGCCAGCACAGCGCGGCGGCGCGTCACGACGCCGGACTCCAGCAGCTTCGCCTTTGCCTGACCGGCGAGCGCGCGTTCCGCCGCGGCCCAGTCGCCCGCTGCCGCTTCAAGGTCGAACACCGCCGCCGCGACCCACGGCGTCTGCGGCCGCAACTGAAACGCCCGCGCGGCATAGCGGCGGGCCGCGTCCTTGTCGCCGCGCCGTGTCGCCTGCACGAACAAACCCCTGAGACCCAGAAACTCCGTCTCTTCCGCGCCCAGCATGTCGGCATAGGCGCGGGCCGCCGCCGCCTCGTCGCCGTCGAGCTGCGCCGTCTGTGCGTTCAGCAATTGCGCCAGCAGCGGCTCGTCCGCGCCGCCCGGCCCGCGCGCCTTCGACTGCGCCCGCGCCGCATGGCGTTTCGCCTCGCGCGCATCGCCCGCCGCAACGGCGACCATGCCGCGCGCGAGGCTGAGATAGCGCGACTTGCGGCGGCGTTCGCGCCGCGCCCGGCTCATCGCGCCGGGCAGATCGAAGACGAGGCCGATCAGCCGCCAGATGGCGATCAGCACGCCGATCACCAGCACGCACAGCGCCGCTGCGACGGCCGGCGTCATCGAATATTCCGCCGCGCCGATCTTCACCGACACCTCACCCGTCTGGCCCGACAGGATCGCCGCCCCGGCAGCCAGCGCCGCCGCGATGAGGAACAGCCAGACGAGACGGATCATGACCGGCTCACGGTGCAGGCCGCGCGAGATCGGTGAGAATGCGCGAGGTGAGATCGTTCAGCGCCGTGTCGAGCGCCAGACGCGCCTTGGCATCTGCCAGCCATACCGAAGCCGCACCGCGTGGCGAACCCGTCAGCGCATCCATCTCGGCATAGGCGTAGTTCAGATCGCCGCGCTTCGCGTGATACTGCGCCCGCGCGAGATGGTCTTCCGGCTCGCGGCCTTCGGCGAGCCCGTCCACCCGCACGGTGATGAGGCCGCCGATCCCGCGCCACAGACGGTCGAAGAAATCGCCGCCGCGATCATAGTCGGCGGCATCGCGGACCTCAGCGTCGATCGCATCCAGCGCATCGGCCAGCGCCCGGATCGTCGGCAGGCCCTTCTCGGCATAAGGTTCGAAGGCCGACACATCGGTTGCGGGCGCGGCCGCTTTCAGCGCCTGCAGTTCGGCTGCGAACGGACGGCCATCGGCCGCCGCATCGCCCAGCCGCCCGATGATCAGCGCCAGCGCCGCCTGCCGCGAGGCGCGTCCGGGATCGGCATCTTCCAGCGCCGTCACGCGCCCATCCAACGATGCGATCAGCTCGCTCGCCGGGGCCGCCTGCTCCAGCGTGCCGAGCCGCGCGCCAAGTTCGGTGAGACCCGATTTCAGCGCCGCAATGTCCGCCGCAACCTGCGGATCGGGTTGCGGCTGCGTGGGCGCGGCCGGCGTCGCAGGCAAGGCATCGAGACGCGCTTCCAGCGCCGACAGCCGTGTCGCGAGATCGGCGAGCGCCGCCGTCATCGCGCCCGTATCGATCCCGCCCCCCGCTTCCGGCGTGGCGGTGGGGGCGGGCGTCGCCGCCTCGGCGGCTTCCAGCGCCCTCAGGCGCACATTCAGGCCCTCGATATCGGCGCGCAGATCGGAAACCGTTGCCTCATCGAGGCCGGGCGCAGGAGCGGGCAGGTTGGCAATCCGGTCTTCAAGCGCCGCGATCCGCCCTTCCGCGCCATTGTCCGGCGTCTGGTTGCGGACGGCAGCAGGCTTGGGTCCAAGAAAGCTTGCGCCGACGCCGCCCGCGACACCCGCCGCCAGCATCAGCGCGAGGCTCGCGCCCCAGCCGGGTCCACGCCGCTGGATAACGGGCGGAGGCGGCGGAACGGGCGGCGCCTCGGGCGCGCCGATCTGGGCGCGGAGGTCCGAAAGCGCGGCCTCGATGTCGCCGGGGGTCGGGGCCTCCGGCGGGGTGTCTTTCGCGTCGATGTCGGTCACGGAGGGACCCTACAAGTGGCGCTTAACAGCCTCAAGACTATCGAGGACGCCGATCAGGGTTTCATCGCTGTGAGTCGACTGATCGGCCACAAGAATTGTGCGGAACTGTTCACTGACGAATTTGGTCTGAAGCGGCAGAACACCGATCGTTTCGGCGAGCGATATACCGGCCTCATTCGCCAGTTGAACCAGCGCCTCGGCGCTGCGCTTCGAGTAGAGGAGCGCAATGCACCCCCGCTCGATGGTGCGAAGGGCCTCGTCCGGCAAGGCCGCGACCCTGTCCATGGCGTAGAGCGCGACGCGCTCAACCACGATGCCCGATTCCGCCAGTGCTACGCCGAGATCGACAGCCACATCGCGCCCGGCGGGATGCAGCACGCGCGATCCTTTGGCGAGGCGGCTGCTGATGATTTCCGCCAGCGCCTCGGCCCCCTGATTGCCCGCCATGATCCATTCGAAATGCGCCTTGCGCGCCGCTGCCGCCGTCGCGGGACCGACCGCGAAGACCGGGATATCGCGGCGCGGATCGCGGGCCGCGAAGGCCGTCACGCCATTCGCAGACGTGAACGCCAGCGCATCGAAATCGCCCGCCGGGATCGCCACATCCGTCGGATGCATCTCCAGAACAGGGGCGGCGATGGCCGTGTAACCACGAAGCTTAAGCGCCGTCATCAGGCTCGCCGCCTGATGGGCCGGCCGCGTGACCAGCACGGTGCGGAGGGGGTTATGGGCTTGGCTCATGGCTTGGCTCTGATGCCGACTTGCCGCTATTGGAGGCCGTGACGCAAGCCGCCCTCACCATCCTTGGCCTTGAATCGAGCTGCGACGAGACCGCTGCCGCCATCGTGCGCGGCGTCGCGCCGGGGCCGGGCGAGATTCTCGCCAACATCGTCGCCTCGCAGGACGAGGCCCACGCGCCCTTCGGCGGCGTGGTGCCGGAGATCGCCGCCCGCGCCCATGTCGAGAAAATGGACATCGTCGCCTGGCGGGCGCTGGCCGCCGCCGATCTGACACTGGACGAGATCGACGCCGTCGCCGTGACGGCGGGGCCGGGCCTCATCGGCGGCGTGCTCGTCGGGCTGATGACCGCCAAGGCGCTGGCGCTGGCTGCCGGCAAACCTTTGGTCGCGGTCAATCACCTCGAAGGCCATGCCCTCACCGTCCGCATGACCGAGGGCACCGCCTTTCCCTATCTCCTGCTGCTGGTGTCCGGCGGGCACTGCCAGTTGCTGGTGGTCGACGGGCCGCGCAGCTTCGAGCGCCTCGGCGGCACGATCGATGACGCGGCGGGCGAGGCCTTCGACAAGACTGCGAAACTTCTCGGCCTCGGCTTTCCCGGTGGCCCGGCGGTGGAGCGCGCCGCGATGAACGGCGATCCCAAACGCTTCGCCTTCCCCCGCCCACTGCTCGACCGGCCGGGCTTCGACCTCTCCTTCGCGGGCCTGAAAACCGCCGTGCGCTATGCCGTTCAGCGCGAGGGCCAGTTCGGCACGCAGTTCGCCGCCGACATCGCCGCCAGCTTTCAGGCGGCTGTGGTCGATATCCTTGTCCAGCGCAGCCGCAGCGCCATGCGCTGGTTCGCCGACAACCGGTCGAGCGAAACGCCGACACTGGTGGTTGCGGGTGGTGTCGCCGCGAACACCGAAATCCGCCGCGCGCTGGAAAAGGCGACGTCCCGCGAAGGCTTCCGCCTCGCCGTACCGCCGGTGAAGCTCTGCACCGACAATGCCGCGATGATCGCCTGGGCCGGGCTCGAGCAGTTTCAGGGCGGCACCTCCGCCTCGCTCGACGTCGAGGCCCGCGCCCGCTGGGCGCTCGGCGCTTAATCGCAAGAAAAAGGGGTCCGGTCTGTGACCGAACCCCTGAGGAATGAAGTACCGCGGGACTGCTCTCAGGAGTGAGTGAGGGGCGGTACCCCAGAACTCACGCTTCAGATGAAGCTGCCGACGCCTTCGACGACGAAGATCGCGGCATAAGCGGCGAGACCGAAGCCCATGACATAGGTCCACAGGCGCTGGCTGGTGCTGACGTTGGTGTTCATGGCGAACCCCCTCGAATTTCTATGTTGCCCGAAAGAGCGATCAGGCGACGGACGCGCCGAGGCCCTGGACCGCGAAGACGATCGCGTACGCAAGGAGACCCGCACCGATGAGGATGGCGGTGATCTTCTGCGAAACGGGTTCGCGCGTCTGGAACTTCGTGGACATGACGTCTCTCCTTCTTCTGCCGATGGACGGCGGGAGAGGCGTTCGCCTGACACTTCAGGCCCCAAGCGCTTCCCTCACCGGCCGGCGGGGTTCATCACCGCGTCGACAAATGGAAGGTAGCGCAGCCCTGACGGATAAGCAATGAACAAAAGCAATTTCGTTCACTGATCACACGTCAATGTTCATCCATCACACTTTCCGTCAGGCCGCTTTGGGGGAATTGGCGGTTTTCTGCGGAATCGGCATGTCGGCCTCCGAGAAGGGGCAGGTGCGAGCCGTACCGTCCTTGCCCGCCAGGCCCACCAGCAACAGGCGGCAGACCCCGTCGAACTCGCGTTCGAGGGCCGGAAGCTTGAGATTCGACCAGAGCTGCGGGTAGCGGAACTTCATCAGCGCCGACTGCAGCATCTCGGACGCATGCGGAATGTCGTCGATATCGAACTCACCCGCCGCCACGCCCTCGGCCAAGAGCGCGTTGATGATTTCCCGCTCTTGCGCAAGGCGCTCATTAACCCACGCCGGCCGCTCGGTTTTGATGATCTGCGCCAACTCAAACGTCCGCGGATCGCTTTCGATCATCTCGTAGGTGCAGACCATGTCGGTATGGAAGAAGTTGCGCAGGCGCAGGATCACAGGCGCGCCGGGCGTATCAATGGCATCGCGCAATTGCGCCATCTGCTTTTCGACGCCGTGGTCGGCGATGGCGAGGGCGATGTCGATCTTGCCGGGAAAATAGCGATAGAGATTGCCGGGCGACATCTGCAGATCGGCCGCGATTTCGGCCATCGACGTCTTGGCGTATCCGTAATGCTTGAAACGCTTGGTCGCGGCCTCGAGAATCCGCTCGCGCATCGCGTCTTTGCTGACCATCCTGTACCGCCTTCCCCCGAAAGCCATTCTGTCCGGGAAACATAGCCCCAGACTTTGTGTGTCTATCGAGAGTAATCCAATCTCAGTGAATAATCAACGAAACGTTCAGTTGCACACATGGTTGCCGCACCCGCTTCGATCACAGTTTTAGGCGCAGGCGCCTGGGGCACCGCCCTCGCCGCCGCCGCAAAGCGCGCCGGCCGCCGCGTTGCGCTGTGGGCGCGTGAGGCCGAGGTGCGCGAGGCCATCGCGGCGCGGGGCGAGAACACGCCCTTCCTGCCGGGTATCAAGCTGCCCCAGGGCCTGGAGCTTCCCGAAGACGCGGCCGAGGCCGCCGCCAGCGCCGAAGCAATCCTCCTCGCCGCCCCGGCCCAGCATCTCCGCCCGATGCTCACAGCCATCGCTTCGGCGGTGAAGCCCGGCACGCCGCTCATCATCTGCGCCAAGGGTCTTGAGCGCGGCACCACCCTGCTGATGACCGAACTCGTGGCCGAAGCCGCCCCCGGCGCCGAGGCCGCCATCCTTTCCGGCCCCAGCTTCGCGGAAGACGTGGCGCGCGGCCTGCCGACCGCCGTGACGCTCGCCGCAAGCACCCTCCCCCTCGCCGAAAGCCTCGCGAGCGCGATGGCCAGCCCGGCCTTCCGGCCCTATGCCAGCGACGATCCGGTCGGCGCGGCCATCGGCGGCGCGGTGAAGAACGTCCTCGCCATCGCCTGCGGCATCGCCGAGGGCAAAGGCTTCGGGGCCAGCGCCCGGGCCGCCCTTATCGCGCGCGGCTTCGCCGAGATGCGCCGCTTCGGCGCCGCTTTGGGCGCGCGGCCCGACACCATGTCCGGTCTCTCCGGCCTCGGCGATCTCATCCTCACCTGCACGACGGCCCAGTCGCGCAACTTCGCCTTTGGTCTCGCGCTCGGCTCCGGCGAGACCGTGGCCGAGGCCGACGGCCACGCCCGCGGCGTCGTGGAAGGCGAAGCGAGCGCCCGTCCCGTCGTCGAACGCGCCGCTGCCCTCGGCGTCGACATGCCCATCGCCACCGCCGTCGCCAATATCGTGGAAGGTCAGCCCATCGAGACGGCCATCGCCGCCCTGCTCGCCCGCCCCCTGCGTCCCGAACTGGAATAGCGCGGGCGATTCCCATGCGCGCTTTGGCGCGTGCGCATCATCCGAAGAAGTGGTCGCCGGTTCTTCGATAAGATGATGCGCCATCAAAGACCTAGAGCCCCGTTCCGATTCCATCGGAACGGAAAAGGCTCTAGTAACGCGCATCGCCATTAGCGGAGTGACGCCCATGCTGTTCGCCATCCACTGCCTCGACAAGCCGCTCTCGACGGCGCTCCGCTCGGTCACCCGCGACGAGCATCTCGCCTATGTGCTCGGCAGCGGCGAGAAGATCCGCATCGCCGGTCCGCTGATGTCGGATGACGGCGAGCGCATGGCCGGCTCGTTCATCGTGCTGGAAGCCGAGAGCATCGACGAGGCCCGCGCCTGGAACGCCGCTGACCCGTACACGAAGGTCGGCCTCTTCGGCGATGTCGACATCCGCGCCTTCAACTGGACGCTCGCCGACGGCAAGAAGCGCGAAGGTTGACGCACATGAAATACTGGCTCATCAAGTCCGAGCCCGATGCTTGGAGCTGGGACCAGCAACTCGCTAAGGGCAAGACCGGCGAGCCGTGGAGCGGTGTGCGCAACCACACCGCCAAGCTGAACCTGATGGCCATGAAGAAGGGCGACCGCGCTTTCTTCTATCACTCGAATATCGGGAAAGAGGTCGTCGGCATCTGCGAGGTCGCGAAGGAAGCCTACCCCGATCCCACCGCCGAAACCGGCGCGCCCTGGGTCGTCTGCGATTTCGTCGCCGTCGAGCCGCTGAAGAAGCCGGTGACGCTGGAAGACGTGAAGGCCGAACCGAAGCTCGCCGAAATGGCGCTCATCAAGTTCTCGCGCCTTTCGGTGCAGCCCGTCACCGCCGACGAGTGGAAGACCGTCTGCAAGATGGGCGGCGTGAAGCCGTGAGACATGCGGGCGAGGCCGCTTTGGCTGAGCTCGCACAATTGCTCGCCGCCATTCGCGCAAGCGTTTCACTGACTGAGAAGAAGCCCGGCATCTTCTATCGCGGCGGCGAGGCGGCGCTGCATTTCCACGAAGACCCGGACGGCCTTTTCGCCGACTGGCGCGCCGCGAAGGGCGACAAGGGCTTCATCCGCTTTCGCGTGAGCACGGCGGCGGAACGCACGGCATTTCTGAAGGCTGTGACGCGAGCATGATACGGCTCTGCGCTCTTGCCGATCTTGGCCCTACCGGCGCGAAGGGCGTGACGCTCGCCGACGGCCGCGAGATCGTGGTCGTAGAGTCGAGCAGCGGCCCGCGCGCGTTCCTCAATTCCTGCCCGCATAACGGCACGACGCTGGAAATCCTGCCCGATCGCTTCTTCGATGCAGACCGCGCGCTGCTCGTCTGCACCACGCACGGCGCGCGCTTTCTCCCCACCAGCGGGCTCTGCGTCTCCGGCCCTTGCACGGGGCGCAGCCTCACCCACATTCCGGTGGTGATCGACGGCAACGATGTGATGCTGGATGTTTGACGCGACCGAACGCCCCACAGGCACCAAGGCCGAAATCTACGCCGAGCTGGCGAGCCAGCTGCGCGGCCTCTTCGAGGGCGAGCGCGACCCCATCGCCAACGCCGCCAACATGGCGGCGCTCATCGGCTGGGGCCTCGCCGATCTCAACTGGTCGGGCTTCTACATCATGCGCGGTGGCGAGCTGGTGCTCGGCCCGTTCGTCGGCAAACCGGCCTGCGTGCGCATCGCCGTCGGCAAAGGCGTCTGCGGCACGGCGGTCGCGAAGCGCACAACGATGCTGGTCGAAGACGTCCACGAATTCCCCGGCCACATTGCCTGCGACGCCGCCTCGCGCAGCGAACTCGTCGTGCCGCTCATCCGCGACGGCGAGGTGATCGGCGTGCTCGATCTCGACAGCCCCCTCCCCGCCCGCTTCGACGAGGAAGACCGTAAGGGCTGCGAGACCCTCGTTGCTCTCTACACGGCGGCCAGCGACCCGTTGTGAGGCTGAACCAGCCTGCGTCCTTCGAGGCGCGCAGGCCAAAGCTGTGAACATGCCTGCGCATGCTTCGCGGCGCGCACCTCAGGATGACGGTGAGGTGTTGGGTTCAAAGAACAGCGTCATGGTGAGGCGCCCGCGTGAGCGGGCCTCGAACCACGCACACTGGTTCAGCTCAGCGCTTGATGCTCGCTCAGCGCGAGCAAAGCGAAACTCGCCAGCCAGTGTTCGCCCATATAGTCGCCCGCGACATGGGGCAGACTCGCCTCCAGATGCGCTGACGCCGCCGCCTCGTTCATCCCGATCCCGCGCCAGCACCAGGCCCGGCTGAGGTTCAGCCCATCGAGATGCGCGATGCGCCCATCGCTGCGGTCTGACACCGTCGCGGGCGTGTTCAGCACCTCCGGCACGCGCGGCATGAAGCGCTGGAACCATGCCGGGAAATCATCGCCCAGCACGCGCTTCATCAGCAGCGCTTCACACAGCGAAGCTGAAAGGAAATCCTCCCCCGACGGCTCGCCCCACGCCGTGCAGTTTTCATCCTTGCCGAACCAAGCCCGCGCCCGCGCATGAATGAGATCTCGCAAAGCGCCATCGCCCTTCGCCGCCGCATAGTCGAGCGCCAGGATGAGCGCGAAGGCCGTGTTGGAATGAACGCCGCTTCGCACCGCATAGGTCAGCTTCGGCAGATAGGCATGCAGCCGCTCGACGATCACATCGGCCAGCGGCTGCAGTTCGGGCAGGTCATCCTCTGCCACCAGCTTCAGCAGCCAGCCCCATCCATACGGCCGCTCGAACCCCGCATTGCCGGGCCTGAGCAGAAAGGCGCGTTCGCCTTCCACCTTCTCCGGCGCGAAGGACGATGCGAACAGCGCCGCCACCGCCTCCGATTCCACCGATTGCGGAAACAGCCGCTTCAGCCGCGCCAGCGTCCAATAGCCATGGACGCAGCTATGCCAGTCAAAACTGCCATAGAAGATGGGCGTCAACTGCTCCGGCGTCCCGACATCTTCGGGGCCGCCGACGCGCAGCATCATCGAACTCGGATAGATGCGCGTCACATGCCCCAGCGCGATGCGCTGGAATTTCGCAGCCAGCGCAGCATCCAGCATCACGCCGCCGCCATGAAGCGTTCGAAATCGGAAACCAGCGCCTTTGACGCCGCGGCGATCAGCCGCTCGCCTTTCTCCGGCGTCGCCTGGCTCGGGTCGGAGCCGATGCGGCCATCTGGAAAACGCCGGCGGTAATCGTCGGCGTCGAGGATCGGCCCGTTGGGCGCGATCTTCGGGCTCATCTCCACCTTCTTGATGGCGTCCGGATAGGCGGCATAGGTCACCGACACTTCCGATGCCGTCGCATGGCTGCCCTCGCCGACCGGAAACATCTCGCGGCAGAGCGCGGTGATCCCGTCGAGATCCCACCAATTACGCAGCGAGCACCGCACCGGCGTCACGTTGCCGCCCGCCCGCTTCAGCGACCAGTCGGCATAGATCTCGCTGAACGCGGCGGTGATGGTCGCGATGTTTCCGCCATGACCATTGAACCAGTAGACGCGCTCAAAGCCGTGCCGCGTCAGGCTCGCCGTCCAGTCATAGATCGCCGCGATCATCGTGGAGGGGCGCAGCGATATCGTGCCGGCGAAGCCTAGATGATGCTGCGCCTGCCCGACATTGAAGGTCGGGCCGATGAGGATGCCGCTCGCATCGCCCGCGCGCCTGGCGATCACCTCCGGACAGATCGCATCGGTGCCGAGCAGGCCGTTGGGGCCGTGCTGTTCGGTCGAACCGATGGGCACGATGATGCCTTTCGACTTCGCCAGATACGCGTCGATTTCCTGCCAGGACGATTGATGAAGCTGCATGGGACCTTCCGAACCAAGACGTCCGGGTTAGACCTGATCGGCCGTCGGCGCCAGAGATTCGGCGCTAGTTCTGAACCGCCTCAGGCATGGGTCCCCGGATCGGCCCATCGGCCGTCCGAGGATGACATCTCAAAAATAGCTGTCATCCTCGGGGCGCCGCGCAGCGGTGCACCCGGGGACCCATACCTGAGGCCCGACAGGATGAAACTCAATCCTGCACGCTTAGCGTGACGCCCACCGCACGCGCCGTTGCGGCCAGCGCGGCGCTCAGATCTTCCGGCTTGTCGCCCAGATCGCGCGCGGCATTGGTCGCGGCCGTGGTGAGATCGTTCGCGCGGGTGTCTTCATCGACGCCTGCCGCGATGGCGCAGGCTTCCCACTCCGCAACCACCGCATGGGCGATGGGACGGAGCTTGGCGACTTCCTCTTCAAGCCCTGCGCCCTCGACCAGATCGAGCGCGAATTTCATCACGCCCACGCTCTGGGTCCAGGCCTGGTAGTCGTCGGCAGCGCTCAAGGTACAGCGCCCGAAAGATCGACCTTGTAGACGTCGAAGCCGGTCTCGGTCGTCTCCACCTTGGTCAGCCGCTTGTCGGTCGCGACCACGTCCGCGCCACCCGGCCCGATCTCGACGCGGATGTCGGGCGTACCCGGCACCTTCTTGAACGACCAGACCGGCGTGTTGTCGGGCACCAGCACCTTCGTCTCGCGGATATAGTTGATCAGCACGTCTCGATTGGTGTCGGGCGCTTCCAGCACGACGGCGCTGCCGTCCATGCGGGGGAATTCGCCGCCACCATTGGCGCGGTAATTATTGGTGACGATCAGATAGTCCTGATTGTCGTCGAGCGGCTGGCCTTTGTAGAGCACGTCGCTGATGCGGCGCGCATCGGGGTTCTCGACGGCCGGGTCGCGGCCGTAGCGCGAAGGCTGCGTCACATCGATCATATAGGTCAGCCCGAACAGCACGTCGAAATTATAGGCCGGCATAGTGCCGATCAGCGGCTGCGGGCCAGCCTTCGCCGGATCGATCTGGTTGAAGAGCCGCGCGGATTTCTCAAGGTACTCGCGCACCTCGCTGCCCTTCAGCTTCACGATGGTGAAGACGTTCGGGTAGAAATAGAGATCGGCGGCATCCTTGATCGCCACCGGACCGGCCTTGATGTCGGTGTAGTAGTCCGGCCCCGGACGTCCGCCCACGCGGAACGGCGCGATGGCCGACAAGATCGGCAGGCCTTCATACGGCGTGCCCTTCACGAACTTTTCCGCATACAGCGTCTGCGCGTCGGCGACGAGGCGCAGCGCCTCGGTATTGCCCATCAGCGTCAGATACGTGTTGAACGGCGCCTTCGCTTCGCCGATCGGCTCACGGATATAGGCGAGCGTCGCCTCCGTCCACGGCTTAAGCGCCTCGGTGATGCGCGCGTCGGCGGGCAGCCGCGCTTTCGTCTCGCCGTCATCGCCTTTCACCGCGACCGGGCGCGCTTCGGACCGCGCATCCTTGATCGCCCACTTGCCTGCGGCATCGTCCAGCGTGATGTCGATGACGCCGAGATGGCTGCCGAACGAGCCGGCCATCACATAAGGCTTGCCGTCCAGCGTGCCTTTGGAAAGGTCGGCATTGGCGAGGTTCGCGTAGTCCTTGCCCGGGAAGACGCGGTGCGAGTGCCCGGTCACCACCGCATCGACGCCGTCGATGGTGGCGAGATAGGCGGAGAAATTCTCATCGCCCCCTTCGCGCGGTGCATTCGAGATACCGGAATGCGACAGCACGACGATGACGTCCGCGCCCTGCTCTTTCAGCTTCGGCACCTCGCGCTGCACGGCCTCCACGGCATCGCCGGTGGTGATCTTGCCGTCCAGCTTGTCCTTGTCCCAATTCATGATCTGCGGCGGCAGCACGCCGATGACGCCGACCTTCACGGTGCGCTCCGCGCCGGTATCGTCCTTAAACGTCCGCTCCAGCAGCACGGAGGGCTGGAACAGCGTCTCGCCCGGCGTGCCGTCGGCGTTCAGGCGATAGGCGTTGGCGGCGAGTATGGGGAAATCACGCCCGATCTGCGCCCGCTCCAGCAGCTCAAGCCCGAAATTGAACTCGTGATTGCCGATCGCCGCCGCGTCGTATTTCAGGATGTTCATGGCGAGATAGGCCGGATGCACCTCGCCCTCGGCCAGCGGCTTCACATGCGCCACCACATCGCCCATGGGCGAGCCCTGCAGCAGATCGCCCGCATCGACGAGAATGCTGTTGGGGCTCTCGGCCCGCGCTTCTTCGATCAGCGCCGCCGTGCGGTTGAGGCCGATCGTGTCGTCGGGCCTGTCGCGGACGAAATCGTAGTCGACCAGGTTCATGTGCAGATCGGTCGTCGCCAGAATGCGGAGCTTCAATTCCGCCGCCGAGGCGGTTCCGGCCATCAGGGCGGCGGCGAGAAGGACGAGACGCGAAAGGCGCATGCAAAATCCTGCAGTTTTGGGCGTCGGATGCCGGGGTCTTGCCCGTGAGGTTGCCCGGCGACAAGGTGCAATAATCGTAACCGGATGACAGTGCCATGACGAATCCCGCCCCTCACACGTCTGTTTCTGGGCCCTTGAACGGCATCCGTGTCGTCGACCTCACCCAGTTCGTGCTCGGCCCGTTCTGCACCCAGCAGCTGGGCGATCTCGGCGCCGACATTATCAAGGTCGAGGACGCGGGCGGCGACCGCCAGCGCCGCGGCACCGGCAAGACCGCGCCCGCGCCGGATCTCTCCGGCCCCTTCGTCCAATTGAACCGCAACAAGCGCTCGGTCGTGCTCGACCTGAAAGACCCGGAGGCGAAAGAGGCGCTGAAAGCCCTCATCGCCACCGCCGATGTCTTCATCCACAACATGCGGCCGGATTCCATCCAGCGGCACGGCTTCGGCTACGAGGCCGTCGCCGCGATCAAGCCCGACATCGTCTATGTCGTCGCCATGGGCTTCGGCTCGGATGGCCCCTATGCCGGCCGTCAAGCCTTCGACGACCTCATCCAGGGCGCGTCGGGCACCTGCGATCTCCTGCCCCAGTATGACGGCGACCCGGCGCTCCGCACCCTGCCCTCGCTCATCGCCGACAAGACCTGCGGCCTCTATGCCGCCGTCGCGACGCTCGCCGCCCTCACCCACCGCGCCCGCACCGGCGAGGGCCAGTATGTCGAGGTACCGATGCTGGAAACCTTCACCAGCTTCATGCTGACCGAGCACCTGCACGGGCAGAGCTTCGTCCCTGCGCGCGGCAAGATGGGCCACCCGACCACCATCACCTCGCACCGCCGCCCCTATCAGACGAAAGACGGCTTCATCGTCATCATGCCAGCCAGCCAGGAGGCCTCGAACCGCTTCCTCGAACTCGGCGGCCTGAAAGACCCCTACAACTCGCCCCGCTTCCTCGCCGCAAAAGACGGCAAGGAACGCGTCGACGCGTATTATGCGCTGATGAAAGAAACCGCGCTTCTCCACACCACCGACGAGTGGATGACGATCTGCGCCGAGGCGAGCATCCCCGCCATGCGCGCCAACCGCCTCGGCGAGGTCTTCGACGACCCGCACTTCAAGGCGACGGGCTTCTTCGAGGAACGCCAGCTCCCCGGCGATGCCGGCGGCTACCGCTCGATGAAACCGGGCCTCAAATTCTCCAAGACCCCCGCCAGCGTCCGCCGCGACCCGCCGAGCCTCGGCCAACACACCGAGGAAGTCCTGAAAGAACTCGGCCTCTGAACCACGGACGGTTGCACACCCATCGCTCCATCCCCCTCCCCCTTGTGGGGAGGGGCTAGGGGTGGGGGTCGCGCTGGCGGATCAGGCGAAATCTAAAGCTTCAACCACGCCTCGCAGGCCGAAACCTTCTCCCCCAGCGTCGTGGGATCGATGGCCCCCGACGCGATGCCGGTGAACCAGGCATCCATGCCGGCCTTCATGTCGGCCTCGATCGCCGCCGCGTCCTTGCCCAGCGCCATGCCGTATTGGCCCAGCAGCTTCAGCACCGGCGGGATCTGCTTATCCCGCTTCGCCCCGCGCGCGGGATCGCCACGCACCACGCTATCCGCCTTGTCCTGCTCGAACGCGACGTAACAACCGATCAGGTCGCCATAGACCTTGGCCGTGTCGCCTTCCGCCCGGGCGGTGGCGGCGAAAGCAAGGGCCATCAGAACGATCATGCGTTTCATGCGTCGCAGGATTGCATCTATCTCTTGCCCGAACCTTGCCGCGCGCGGTTGAAAGCGGTCTATCGCCGTCCCAAGATTACGTTCAAACGCCCGGCAGCAGAACGCCGGACACTCGGAAACGTCAGGAGCGGCCATGAGCGATGAACTTTTCCCGGTCGATCCCGCCTGGGCCGCCCGCGCCTATGTGAACGAGGCCGGCTACCGCGCAAAATACGCCGAGTCGGTCGCCGACCCCGCCGCCTTCTGGGCGAAGGAAGGCCACCGCGTCGACTGGACCCGTCCCTACACCACGGTGAAGGACGTCTCCTACAACGCCGACAATCTCCACATCCGCTGGTACGCCGACGGCCAGCTCAACGTCGCCGCCAACTGCATCGACCGCCATCTCCCCGCGCGCGCCAATCAGACCGCGATCATCTGGGAGGGCGACGACCCGGCGGACTCCAAGCACATCACCTATGCCGAGCTGCACGACCATGTCTGCCGCCTCGCCAACATCCTCAAGAACAAGGGCGTCCGCAAAGGCGACCGCGTCACCATCTACCTGCCGATGATCCCCGAGGCGGCCTATGCGATGCTCGCCTGCGCCCGCATCGGCGCGATCCATTCGGTCGTCTTCGGCGGCTTCTCGCCCGACAGCCTCGCCAACCGCATCCTCGATTGCGACAGCGCCCTCGTCATCACGGCGGACGAAGGCCTGCGCGGCGGCAAACACGTCCCGCTGAAAGCCAATGTCGACGCTGCGCTGAAACAATGCCCCGGCGTCAAATCCGTCCTCGTCGTCAAACGCACCGGCCGTCAGGTGAACATGACCCAAGGCCGCGACACCTGGCTCGACGACGAGGCCCAGAACGCCGCCCTTATCTGCCCCGCCGAACCGATGGGCGCCGAAGACCCGCTCTTCATCCTCTACACGTCAGGCTCCACCGGCAAACCCAAGGGCGTGCTCCACACCTCCGGCGGCTATCTGGTCTATGCCGCGATGACGCACCAAACCGTCTTCGATTACCGCGACGGCGACGTCTACTGGTGCACCGCCGATGTCGGCTGGGTCACCGGCCACAGCTATATCGTCTATGGCCCGCTCGCGAACGGCGCGACGACGCTGATGTTCGAAGGCGTGCCCAACTACCCCGATGCCTCGCGCTTCTGGCAGGTGATCGACAAGCACAAGGTGAACATCTTCTACACCGCCCCCACCGCCATCCGCGCGCTGATGCGCGAAGGCGAGGAGCCGGTGAAGCGCACCAGCCGCGCCAGCCTGCGCCTGCTCGGCAGCGTCGGCGAACCGATTAACCCCGAAGCCTGGCTCTGGTATCACCGCGTGGTCGGCGACGGCCGCTGCCCCATCGTTGATACCTGGTGGCAGACCGAAACCGGCGGCATCCTCATCTCGCCGCTGCCGGGCGCCATCGCGCAGAAGCCGGGCAGCGCCACGCTTCCCTTTTTCGGCATTCAGCCGCAGCTGGTCGATGAGAACGGCCAGGTTCTGGAAGGCGCGACCAGCGGCAATCTCGTCATCACCGATAGCTGGCCGGGCCAGATGCGCACCGTCTATGGCGACCACCAGCGCTTCATCGACACCTATTTC